>QWBZ01000003.1_pt1 | contig 176513 bp, 220 predicted proteins | sample 1972441 | NCBI WGS metagenome assembly QWBZ01 (sample SAMN09866721, study PRJNA288562) | Human oral metagenome isolate term6_saliva, whole genome shotgun sequencing... | isolation source: mouth | host: Homo sapiens | place: USA: California
AACAAACAAAAAACAAACAAAAAAGGAGATGCTTATGAGATTAAGTACATTCACAAGAGCTTCTGAAGTGTCGTCAATTCAGAAAGCTACAACAAAGGCAACATCATTTGGAAAAGCTTGGGACGTAGGAGATAATATTCTCGTCGTTCTGCCAATTCACAGAGCTGTTAACATTAACCCTTATTCAGGTAGGGAAGAGGTAATTTACGAACCAGTACTTGCATCTGTATTCGGTCATAGAGTAGATAGCAAGAAGATAGAAGGTATAGGAGTTTTCGTTCCGTCTCTGGTTGATTATGATTCTGACTATAGACCGATTCGTCCGGCAAAGGGAGAGGATGGTAAACCGGTTCTCAATGAAGACGGTTCTATCATGTGGGAAAGATGTGAACCAGACTTTTTAGGAAGAATAGCTCCTATTATAAGAGTGCTTCATAATGCCGAGCATACAAAGGCCCTAGATGATATTGCACTTAAGAAAGCTCCTGATTCAGTAAAGCAGTCTTTGGTGGCAGAGGAAAACGAAGCTTTTAAAAATTCATCGCCGGCATTGTCAAGGGTCAGGTTATATGCTTCTACTGAGGTTATAGCGTGCAAGCTTACAAGTGGAAAGATAAACATCACAGATGAGAACAGACCTCAGTTTTACTCTCTTGAATGGAAGGGTAAGGTAGCAAGTCAGATAGGTTCAATCTTGAGATCAGTTGACAGCAGACCAACATTTGAAGAGGAATACGGATATATAGCTCTTACATTCGGCTATCCACAGAAAGCAAACAAGGCATTGTCCGGTGGAGATATAAGTATAAGAGTAAATGCTGGTCCTAACTCTGTTATGGAGCTTTGCCCTGATGAATGGAAAGAAATACTTGGTATGGTAGATTCTCTTCCTAAGACAGCAGAGGAGATTGGTAGACGTGCCTGGGCGTACCAGGAGCAGTCAGAAGCTAAGATACGCAAAGCTATCATCGATTATCTGGCTAAGAATGCAGAATTCCTTGAGAGTGTTAAAGAGGATGACGATGACATGAAGACACTCGTTCGTCATGGTGAAGATTTGATTGAGTGTGTTGGTAGAGAATATCTTGCAGATCATGTTCTTGCAGCTATTGATGAAGCTGAGGCAAAAGAAAAAGCAGAAGAGGAAGCAGAGGCAGCAGAAGAAGAACTTCGTACTCATGAGGAAGCAGCTCCAAGTATACAGCAGCTTATGGAAGTTGGAGAAGGCAACCCAGATAATGAAGATCCTATTACTCTTCCTGATTAATGAGGATCAAATATATAAGAACTCAAAATATACAATCTCATAAAGATGTATTGATTGAGTTCCCAGAGGAAGGAGTTGTCGTTCTATGTGGCGACAACTCCTCTGGTAAATCAGTAATACGAAGAGCTCTCCAGTTTATACTTGATGGAAGTATTAGTAACTCTTCTAAACGCTGCCCACTAATAAGAAGAAATGAACCGTTTGGAGAGATTGAGATAGAAGCGGATACAGGTCTCTACTTTAAAGCTCACATAGCTATAGAGGCTTCAGACACCTACGGAATACTTAGATATCCAGATGGTACTGAAGTTAAGAGGTATCTTAGAGACAAAGTAATTTCAGATATGCTCAAAGAGTTTAATTTCCATTACAATGCTGATAGAGACATTTCATTGACCATAAGAAATACAGATGATGGAATGCCGTTTGTTAATACATCTCCAGTAGTTAATGGAGACTTATTGAGTTCAGCTTTAGTAGATGAACAAGCTGAGTTAAAGATAGTTTCATTGAAAGACCACATAATGTCAGTCAGGTCTGCTATGGAAAAAGCACTTATGGAGATAAATGCTTCAGAGACAATACTCAACAGTATCGTTATTACAGACGAAGAAGCTGATATGCAGATGTACAGGAAGTGTATAAAGGCTTATGATGTCCTTTCTCATTTCTATACACCTAAGCTTGAGTTTGACTTACCTAATGTACCTAATGTGCCATTATTGGAAATATATAAACCAAGGCTTAAGAAGATAAAGACTCCATTGGCTATTGAGATATATAAGCCTACTCTATTGAACTTAGAGAAGTTACAGAAAGAAGTTGAAACAATAGAGAAAGGAGTATGCCCAACATGTCATCAAAGTCTGTGCAATTGCATAATATAAAGAATGTCCTCTTTGTTACTGATCTTCATAAGAGAGAATCAGATTATTCAAGCATAAAGAATTATAGAGAGGCTGTTAGACTTGTTCAGCAAGATATATTGGATTTCTGTTTGAATAATGATAACACTGTACTTATAAGCTGTGGAGATTGGTATGACAAGGGGTATAAGTCTGTAGATAAGTATGATGAAGATACAAACTACGATAGATATCTCAATATGGCAACAGGCGGAAACTTTTATATCTGTATAGGAAATCATCTATACATAGAGAGGGATTCAAATCCAGAGCTATATATGATACAGCCTTCGGAATATGTTCAGACAAAGACAGCTTCAACTGCCATTGAGCCTGTTATAAAGACAGTAAGTGACATAGTTATTGGAGATACACAGATAAGTTTCTTTCACTACAGCAGAGACAATAAGTGGTACATAAATGATCGAAAACCAGGTATTAAGCTTCACATTGGAGTGTATCATGATGAATCTGTACTTCCTTCTTCTATAAGAGAAAGTGCAGGTATATACGGAACAAATACTTCCTCAAGCTATTTAACATCTATATATGACAATATTGATATAGCAATTGTTGGTCATGTGCATAAGTCATTTTCTCCTACTTTGCTAACTTTAGAGAGTGGAAAACAAATACAGATTATTGTACCAGGAGCTATGGCTATTACACAAAATTCTGACAATTACAAACATAGATATGTTGATTGTCCATTACTGACTTTCGAAGAAGATGGAAGTTGTGCCATGTCCTACTATAGGATATCAACACATATGGATAAGTTAAGATTTTTCAATGTAAAAGAGAAGTCTACTTACACATTTAAGGAGAAAGTAAAAGTGACAAGTTCGGACTTATCTCAAGTGAAGATTCATAATACAATCTTCGATTACTTAATGGATAAAAGGTATGACCCAGATGAAATCTTTACTCTTAATAATTATTTCCCTGGAGATTATACTATTGATGATTTAAAGGAGGTGTTCAGGAGATGGGAAATGAGAAAGTAAGTTATGCTCAGTTGAAGAAAGCAAAGGAAGAGGAGGTTATCACTAAACAGTGTAATAATCGCTCAGAGGTAGAGAAGTTCTTTCTTGAGCTCTACAAGATTGATAATTGGAAGGAAGTATTCAAAGGTATAGACATTCCAGATATTAGAGAGGAAGGTTCTACTCTGCAAGATATTTACCCACATTATCTGTATGGAACCCCAAATACGGAAGAGTATAATAATGAGCAACAGTCTTTTATTGACTTGTTTAGTCAAGTAAAAGCAAAGGCTAATGCAATAAATGAAGAATCTTGGTCAACTCTATGTTCATAAAAGTTGAAGGAAAGAAACTAAAGGAAGCCTTCCTAAGCTTCGAAAAGTTTTATCAGGGTTCAGTAACTGGTAAGGTAATAAAGCTACAAGTAAAAGGTCATGAGTTGTTATTATCAGGATTACGAAGTGATTATATAGAAATGACATTAGACGTTAGAGAAGCTGATATTGATGATTATGAGTGTTTAATTGATTATATCAATCTATCATATATATTGTCAACAGATGAAGTTATAATAAAGTTTATGTCAACCTCATTATCTATATCGTCAGATTTCGGAAATATGGTAATTCAATACTCCTACTCTGATGAAATTGTAAAACCACAGTTGATATCGAAAGATAATGTGATTGCTCTAAATCAGTATGATATGGAAAAACTAAAGAAGCTAACTACTATTGAAGTATTAGCTAGGGCATTGAAGAAAACATTCCCTGTATCCTCATATGGAAAGACAGTCGTTATAAATACAGCTATGGTAGCAATTCAAGCAGATGTTAGCTTACCAATTGGAGTATATACTATAGAGCAGATAAAGAGAGTTGTTGCTCATGGTCTATATTCTGTTACTGAAGGAAACAGAATTGAGTTTAGTAATTCGAATATGATAATGATATCAACAACTTCAAAGCTTACAGAGGAAAATCTATTTGATAAGATGTTGCCATCATTTGAGTACTTGACAAGTATTGCTTATGACTTTAAGACTATTCAGTCAATGTCGGCAGTAATGAAGACTGAGATGGCTACTGTAGATATCTGTGAGAATGCTATTAAAGTATCAAGCTCTACAGATAAGTTTTCAGTAAATTACATTCCGGAGAATCCAGGAGTAGTACTGTATAGATTTAACTATTCCTATCAAATACTCAGTATTATACTCAATATATTAGGAGGTGAATGCAAAGTATGGAAGAAAGGTTCCGTTCTTTGTTTAATGAATCAGGGTATAAATATTCTGATGTCAGTGTAAAGCTTTTGCAGACAGGAAGCGAAGCAAAAGCTAGAGCTGACTTATCAATTAAAAACAAAAGAATAGTAGAGGAGCAAAAAGAAAAGCTTTCTGAACTTAGAGAGCATTATGCTACTCTATTAAAGATAAGTGAGGTCTTGAAGAAGTGGAAAACAGACTTAGAAGACTACAATAAAGAGAAGATGGTTAGTGGTCTCCGAAATATTGAGAATATCATGGAGCTTGCTAAGAATGTAGTTCCTAACTCTATGAAAGATATGAAGCTCAAGATAGATGGAAGAAGAGCTTATATTGTATCCGGCAAAACAGAGTATGACGAGTACGATATAAGTGCTATGGAGGGCTCAGGAGTGTTAGGTATTATCTCAATGATGCTCTGCAGAATGATTATTAAGAGCAGTCCAGACATTATTCAGTTCATGATACTTGATGAGCCACTATCAAAGATATCTGAGGACACAGCTGATATCCTATCTTCCTACATGCCATTCATTTCAAATGGTATGCAAATAATGTGGATAGAGCATAAGAGCTCTTTATTTAAGAACATTGAGGGGATTACAACATATGAATTTATGCTAAATGAAAAGGAGGAAAGTATTGTCAATAGAATATAAAGCAAGATTGAAAGACATCTTCGGGACATCATATTTCCCTACTCCTTACAGTAAATATTTTTCTCAATTCTTCGAAGCAGTTGAGAACAAAGATCAAGATATATCAAAGGCATTCTTTACGGACATCAGAGATGCTGTTTATGAAATGAGAAAAGCAGATAAAGTAATAATTGATATAGCTGACTGTGCGTTAAGTGAAAATGTCCAATATCTGCTATTTAGATTGAGTAAAAAGTATTCTTTGATTGATTCGGAAGATAGTGTGAGAGATAAGTATGTAAGACTTAAAGATACACTTTGTATTGAAGAGAAAACTGAAGGTTTAAAGTTTCCGAAAGGAACTGAAGATGACTTGATAAACTATATTAAGTCATTAAGAACAGATGTAGTTTATATATCAAATGGAACCTCAGAAAAACTTATAGCTTTACTTTTGTTAGTAAGGCCAGAGATCAAAGTTGATTGTTCTTTAAGACCTGTACTCTCTTATATAAAGTCTATATACTATAAGAACTACGGGAAGTACAAAAAGTGGTATTACAGTTTTCAAGAGACTCTTGCAGAGATCGAAGAATCCCAAGATGGCACATACGAGTTACCAGGTGACGACTCAGTAATCACAAGAACCACATTTTTAGATAAGTACAATCAAGTTCCAATTGATTACTTAGATAAGGGTGTAGATTGTGAAGAAGTCTTAGAGGAATTCTCAAGAATTATATTCGATGCTCTAAATGAGTCAACGAGGAGAGTTGTCACTTTCCTTAATTATGGAGGTAGTAAATGTTAGACGAATTGTACAGTAAAATGTGTGTATACACTTCTACTTTTCCTACTGAGGAGCAGAAAGAGTTTATATATAACTTTGATAAGGATATGCTCTGCTTTGCCAGTCCTGGAACAGGTAAGACAAGTGCTTCAGCATTCGGACTTATATTTGCTCAATTGGGTTACAAGATAAAAGGAAATAATATACAGGCTATCTCATTCACAAATAATGCGGCAGCTGAGTTATCAGTGAGATACAGAAGAATGTGCAGGCAATTAAGAATACCAGCAAATATAAACTTCTCCACTCTTCATTCTCTATGTGTAAGAATCATCGAAACATTCTCTAATAAGTTGGAGACAGGTAAGATTACGATTGAGAAAACATTTTCCGATAACTATGCTGAAAGGCTCAAGATGCTGGAAGGAGCAATTAAAGATCTTAACTTAGGCCAACAAATCTCACAGAAGTCTTATAGGTCTATATTGAGAGCTATAAATAAGCTGAATTCATCTCTAGGATTCTCTAGAGACACTGTGACAAACAGCATTGATTTCGTTGATTGCAATATTTCATTTGAAACTTTTATGAATATAAGACATTATATTTATAATTACTACAAGGCTCTCGGAAGTTGCAATGTAAATGACATTCTGTTATACACTCTCGAGATATTGGAAAGATTTCCGGAGGTTTCGGAAGCATTACGAGAAGAGAATAAATTGGTTCTCGTCGATGAGGCTCAAGATCTGTCTCTCCTGCAATTGAGGATATTGCATTTAATATCTGGGAAGCTCATCTTAATCGGCGATATAAAACAGCAAATCTATGCATTTAATGGTGCTTGTCAGGAGATTGTGGAGCAGTTCTTTAAGCTGTATCCAAATGCAGTAAAGTTAAACTTTACTCACTCCTTTAGATGTAAATCTGAAGTGGCTAACTTTGCAAATTCCATAATGCATATAGATGAGCCATTTAAAGGGGTGTCAGAGGGAGGTTCAGTCAATATATATGACACAATAAACTTTGAAGAAATAGCTAAAAGAGTAAAGAATGAGGATAAGTCATTCATGTTCTTATTCAGAAACAATTTCTCGGCTATTCCTCTAGTTGAAACATTATATAGGTTGAATGTCCCTTTCAGAGCAAAGTATCCAAATGTGGCTGAATTGCCAGTTATATCAGATTTACTGGCTCTAGTGAACTTAGCACAATTCCCTGGAAATGCAGACTTTGCAGTAGCTCTTAAGTTCTTAATTCCTGAGTTCAAAGCCTATAATCCATTTGTGAAAATTCTAAAGGAGAAAAAGGCAAAGACTATATATGACATATCATATAGTTTCACTGATGATTATACAGGCACGAGAGCTTTAGAAATCCTCTATGAGGTACAAGGTCTTATAGAAGAGTTTGCTCCATTGTCTACTATATTCAATACACTGTATCCGCTCTATGAAAAGTCTTGGCTTTCTAAGAATTCTTATAGATTGGAGATGGAGCCTGATTATTATCTTAATATTATTCAGACTGTTATTTCAGAAAAGACTTTAGATCAATTTAGGCAGGATGAGAAGAATAAAGAGAAGATAATACAGGAGTCAGAGTTAACAGGGATAGGTGCAAGATGCTACACAATGCATGCGGGTAAAGGACTTGAGTGTGATGTAGTCTATATCATAGATGCGGAAGAAGTTTTACTTCCATCTAAGAAGAACATTAAGCATATGCTTGACAAGAATTGCGTTAGGGAAATTGCTCGTACTGTGAGAAATGAAAGGTCATTGTGCTATGTAGCTGTAACAAGAGCCAAGGATGAAGTGAACATATATTATAATAAGGAGCTGTCATCTATGTTTAGAGCTAAGAGTCCTTATGATAGGTATGAAGATGTATTAAAGAATGTCAATAGCCTAGACGAAGGAGATGATGAATCGTTTAAAGAGTTCTATATGAATGATTCATTTGGACAGTTATATGAAGTACATTCAGATACAAACTTTATAGATTGGGGTGCAGTATGAAAGATAAGTATTATATGGAGAAACTTAATCATACTGCAGCTAAGGCCCTTGTCGGAGAAAAGTATGATGGCACAAAGAACTACTACATGATACAAGACAGAGATTCTTTTACAATACTTGAGGAGGATCCTAAAACAAAGAAGACGAAAGAAATCTCTTTCGAAGTTGAAGTATTTAAAGAAGATAAAGAGTTTGAAGATAAGATAGAGGAAGAAATGGTAAAATCAACAAAGTATAAGCAGTACTCATTGATAGCCAAAGCAGTACTCATCTTCCTACTCTTACTGTCAGGAGGTGTATTGATATATGGGCTTCAGACGCTATAATTGTGGGAAGCCATTTTATTGTCAAATAAAGGACGGATGGTTTATAGTAGAAGACTTAAACCTAAAATACAAAGTATACGATGATAGATTGACTACTGTGTTAGATAATACAATAGTCACTTCAGATGAGACCATATTGACTGGTATTATGGACTACAAGACTGCTTACATAGTACCAGCTCATGGTAAGCATATCAATGAGTATAAGGAGAACCTTGGATTTATACGAACTATACCATGCAGTCTTCCTTCCTTAGAGGTAGATTTGCCATTGGCTGGTTACATAACTGGAGAAGACATTGGAGTATATTATCCAGTATACAAAGACCCAGGAGATAATGACTGGTATCACATAGGAAATCAGTATAGGTCTTTTAAGCGGAGTGGAAAAGTAACAGTTCCGCCAGAGATAATGCCTATGAATGTGTTCAAGAATTCAGCATTTATCAGAGACATTTTTATACATATAGATGGTGACAATTATGTATTGGAACACATCAATGATATACAAGAGCCATATCCAGTCAAGTTTATGGCATTGTCACAGTAGGAGGTTAGTGTATGTTTATTATTAAGCATTACTTATCAAGATATGATAGCACGCTTTGTACGATGAGGTCTCCTAGTGTAGTTGATGCCTACTATTATGTATTTTGGAGGTACTGCAAAGGTTCAAGTATCTATACCTCGAGATCAAAGTATAAATTTTATTCCTTTGGTCCATATATAACAAAAGGAATAGAAATACCTTTATTTTATCTGTCAATAGATGGATACACAAAGAAGAGTATAATACATCTAGTGCCACAAATATTCAAGCTAACTGATGCTTTGGCTGTTGTGCCATTAGGTGAGTGGTTTATTCTTTTCTTTAAAGACAGAACTATCATATATTCTCATATACAGAAGATTCAGTATTCTGTTACTGGAAGTATACAAAATGCTTCAGATGTTGTTCCAATAGGTATAGCACGAAGTATGCATATGTTTCCTGAGTATGAAACTTCTCATTATTATCTACCTTATTGTAAAGATGATAATTCTATCTTAATAGGTGGGACTCATAAGTGTGAGTTAAGAGAGAAGCCAAAATTTGAGACATATGATAATGATTCAGAGTTGCTAAATCTCCTAGTATCAAGCGAAGATCAAGAATTAGTGGGTTTATACAGAGGGTTTAGTGATAAGATTAATTTAATTAAGAAGGAGGACATTCAGCCGTGGTTGCAGATTTCATAGCACAGATGGGTACAGGTGGTATAATTGGTTTGATATTTATTATCGGAGTTATATACTTAGTATTCAAAAATGGTGGTAACAGCAAAGGTGGCGGTAACAGCGGAAGTTCAGGAGGAAGTTCAACTCCACCAACTCCACCATCAACACCATCGGAGTAAAAACATGATCGAAGAGATTTCTAAACAGATAGATGTATCCTTAGCAGAGGGTAATAAGCGAAACAGAGTATTGTTATCTGAAGCTAAGGATAGGCTATTGGAAGTTCAAGAATTGTTAGGAACTTCTGATATGCAGACGGATAAGTCGGAAAATGCAGCTTATGAGGCTGCAGTAAATAGACGACAAGATTTGGAGAAGCAGATAGGACAGTTAGAGACAGGTATAAATCTGTTTGATAGATTGTATGCTCAATACTGTTACGAAAACTATGTACCTGGAGAATTAACTTCAATAGGTTCTACAGTGAGGTTTGTATTTGACAATGGTAAAGAGTTTACTATGAAGTTAGTTCCGGAAGGAGCAGGTTCTCCAATAAATGGTGGTTTGTCAGTGGAGTCTCCTACTGGAGAGTCTCTGGTTAATAGACGAGTAGGAGAGGTTATAAATGTATCTACAGATGCAGTGGATACAAGATTGACTATAAAGGAGGTTTATTAAATAATGATATATTCATTTGAATTGGCATCATTATTGAGAAAGGGCTTTGGAAGAGATAAAGTCTTTTCATCACAAATAAATAAGATATGTGAACAGATGCCATTAGATCCTGAAGTGTCTAAGATGGATACGGTTGTGCTTTCATCTAAGGACTTAAAGGGATTAAATAGAGGCAAAGTTCAGACAGCTTTGCTTACAAAGAATCCAAATGTAACTTTCATTTACATCTGGAGTAAGAAAGGGGAAGAAGATCTTATTGATACCCCGTTTAAAGTTGAGCTGAAGAAAGTGACAGCAGATTCATTATATTCGGCTGTTAATGAGATTATATCGGATACCCTCATAAAGTCTGGTAAGTTGAATGCTGATGATTCGGATTCAGCTATAGCTATACCAAAGCCATTGAAGCCTAAGTTCAAAGCTTCGAAATTTGGTAAGAAAGATGAAGATGAAGTCGAAGAGACAGAAGAGGTTATAGTAAAGATTGACCCGATAACTGGATTACATTACTTCAATGATGATATCACAGATGAAATGATCTACTGCGATGAGGATGGTAGACGACTCACTCCGGCTGAAGTTCAGATAGCAAAAGATAAGCTTGCTATGGAGAAGAAAGAAGAAGCAGGAAGCAATGATGGCGGAGAAGATGATGACGGATTTGAAGATATTGACATAGATCTTGATGATGACAATGCTTCAGGCGTGGAAGAGAAAGTGGCTTTATATCCTGTGAAAGAAGCAATGATACCGGAGCAGGAAGAGGAAGAAGTCAAAGAACAGCCTGCAGTAAATAAATCTACAGAGCTTAAGAATGAGATTGAATCTATCAAGTCATTCAATAATTGGGAAGCTCTTAATGATGCTCTACAGGAGACATCAATCTTTGCTGAACTCATTGCAAACGATGCTGATTACAATGGCACACTTAAGGTGTTAGAGTCATTGGAAGTTCAGATGTTGGATATTATGCAGAATCCTCGATTATCGGCAGACGAAAAGTTCGATAAATTGCTTGATCTCGGAAGAGATAAGACAACCACAAAGGGAATAACAAATTCTATCATGGTAGACAAGCTTATCTCAATCATACACAATCTCTCAGCTCAGGTAGGATCAATAGCAAAGGGCATAGTAGATAAGAACTATAAGGCAATAGATGCAGCGGCAGCAGTTGACAGAATTGTGTTAGATGACACTGCAAACAATGAGGTAATAGATGCAGCAGTTAAAGCAGAGGTGTCTTTGCTTAACACAAAGAAAGAGATCGCATCTCTTTACAGTGTGATGAATAAGACTGTGCAGGATACTACAAAAGGGTTCACTGCAGGATTACCTTCAGAGAATGAACTCATCAATCAGATCATTGGAATGTCTGATGAGTATTTCACACCAAAGAATACTAAGGACTTATTCCATAAGATGCTTGAGGCTCTTGAGGAGAATAAGAGTACATTCGTTCAGGCAGACGAATCTGTAAATAGATTACTTGATAAGTTGAATGATGTTGCTATCAAGTATCGTGAAGTGATTAAATATCAGAGTGAAAGAATATTGCTGCTTAAGGCAAATAGAGTTGAAGATATTGTCATTATGGACACAGCCCTTAAGCCTACTATGCAGTTGTTCATTGGAGAGTCAGGATCAGGTGTTACTTCTACAGTGCTTGCAAGAACAGGAGTCATTGCAAGAGGTGCAAAGAATGTTGTTATAATCGATTTGAGCAGAAAAGCTAAGTTTGCTGATTACGGCATCGAGACTGAGACTTGGGAGAATTTCTCAGAGAACAGAGTCAACAGAGAGTTCATATGTGTTACAGCTCCGGAGATTATTGACATAGATGAAATCTTGTCACATCTAAAGACAAGACTTGACAACTATGGATCAATAAATATCATATTGTCACCTGAGCAGATATCTGAAGCAGCAATGCTGGCTGGAGACTCATTGACGCTTAACTTCATAAGTGACTGCACACCTAGAAATATGGTTGTAATGCAGGAAGCTATCGGAGCATTATCAAGCATTCCGAATATTGCGAGAAAGGTTGTTCTTGTAAATCCAGTACAGGATCCTATAAGCTGTTGCAGAACTCTTGGAGTAGAGCTTGGTAACACGAAGCTTATTACAATTCCATACCTTCCTGAGATGAAAGAGTGTCTTGTAAACAAGACACAGCCTGCGATGTATCCTGAGATTCGTGGTGCTTTCTCACACTTCTAAGATATGAGAGTATTACAGGGTGTATTCCCTGCAAATGAGATACAAAACATAAAGGAAGCTACTAGGATTATATTTGGAAATTTTATAAATTCCTTTGTTGATCCAGAATCTGTTATCATATATGAGCAACATATGCTTAGTGAAGAGAAGTTGCTTTCTTTATGTCAGAAAGAATATGATGACCCGAACATAATACTATCTACTCCGAAGATTGAGTATATTCCAAGGGACATACTAAATGAGTTCAAAGATAAGCAATGTGTACCTATCTCATATGATGTATCTCAAAACAGCATAGTTGTCGGCGTAATCCCTACATTGGCAAGACCTGATTATGGTACTACATTAGACGTTCAGGAAGTCTACCTGCCAATGTATTATTATGTAAAACTATACACAAGATATTATGGGCCTCCTAGGTTTATAAGAAACCTAGCTGTAAAAGACTATATGAAGTTCATCTATGATGAAGCTTTAAGACTTAAGGCTCTTGATATAACCATAGCGAATGTTAATGGTAACACACATCAGATAGGAGAGGCAATGGTCTTCTACAATGTGAAAAAGCAGAGAGTTGACTCATTGAAATCTTTACCTGCAGAAATGGTTGAAGATTTAGCAGCAATGTTAGCTTCTTCATCTGGTGCTACCTTTAACGAAAAAGACAGATCAGCTCAATACTTTGATATAGATATTGACCCAAATAACAGAGGTCGTGTTGTAGTGAATAAAACCTTTGACGGTTGGTCAATCACAATAAGAGTGCTGCCTACAGGATATCTAGAAACAAAGTTGGAAGAGTTGAATCTGAAACCTAAGGTATGTGACTTCGTAAGAAATGTATTCTTCTCCAAAGAAAAAGGACTACGATTACTTATCGGAGAAACAGCTTCAGGTAAGAATACCACTATACTATCTGGATTGAGTGAAATTGCCCAGGAAGGAAAGGATAAGATTGTCATCATAGGAAACCCAATAGAAACTCCTATCCCTAATTCAATTCAGATAAGTGTGGATGGTGAAGAAGAGTTTGCTAATCAGACAGATTCACTACTAAGACAGAATCCAGACTTAGTGTACATCACTGAGATTACTGAGCGTTCTGCATTAGCAACAATTAAGCAGGCTAATACATCTAAAGCTGTATTTTCTACAATACATGCTAATAGTAATGCTGATGTAATTAGCAGACTTAATGATATAACTGGTTTAGACCCAGATAGAATAGTTCTGGCTCTACAGTCAACAATATATCAGCAGTTACTGAGAGATGAGGCAACAGGTGAAATCTACCCAGTAAACAAATGTGTTCATTATACACAGGAGTTTAAAGATAGATTGTATGGACACTCTCTTTCAGAGATGACGCAAATGATAAGAAAGGAGGAAGAAGAGTCGAGTGTCAACATGGAATGATTTAAATGTAATGAAAAGATTTGATTTCCCAGAGATAAAGCTCTATGAGCCTCCTAAGAAAGCAATTCTTACAGTAATACCAGATGTGGTTGTTCTAACAAATGCGGAAGCAGACAGCTACAGTTCTCAGGCTCTTACTTGTCATGATTTAAGGGATTATAGGAGAACAGATTTCGAATTTGAGTTCCTACCTGAAGTTAAGATTATCTTTGAAGAACTTTTGAAAGAGGTATATAACTTTGAAGATGTTTAACTTGATGGCAAAGAGATATCTGAGTGATCAAGTTGAGATATTCAATATACTGGATATCCCTATTATCATTACGAAGGATAATGGGCTTATTTTACAGAATAGGCCCAACTCCGTAATGTTAGACGGGAGTTCAGTAATGATTGGCTCAGATACTAAATTATTTGTGGATGACCTTATCGAGTTACCAGACGGTTCGTTATGGTTTATTAATTACTATAAGGGATTCAAAGCTTATAGTATTGAGGGAAGAGATGTAAAAAGAATTTCAGAGATACCAGAGTATAAGTTAGTAAAACATTATTCTGGTTATGTAAAAAGGATATTAACTCCTAAGTTTAGATTATCTGGAATTGTCTTTATAATAAAGGATATTCTCTACAAGACTCCAAATAACTATCTTATGACAAGAAGTGTAATTGGAGAGATAACTGAGGATACTATACAACAAAAGGCTCACGTGAGTCTTAATGGTAAGAAACTATTTTTAAATCAAGATGGCTTAGAGATAGTGAATGGAGATTTAGGCTATTTTACTAATGGCCAATTTAAAAGAATAGAGGAGTAATTAAATGTTAAAATTAGGAATGGATATGGGTGGTAGCGAATTTCGATTGGTAGATGGTACTTCTATTGAAAGATTCGAAACGGACATCAAGGAGATTGACATCAACTCCGTAAGTAATGAGAGAGATATTGAGAATGACCTTCTTGATATGGTTATTGAGTCACACCCTAATAAGAGATTCGCCGGAAGAAGATTCGTAAAAGGAGAAGCAATGGGCTTCTACAAAGGAAGACTTCTTACACAAGATAACTCTGCATTCAAAGTAGAACAGGATACAATTTATATCAATTGTATCTATGCTATAGCCAGATATCTGACTCTTAACAAAAGTAGAGAAGGTGAGCCTTTAAAGACAACTGTACTATTACCTGTGACAGAGTACTTTAAAAAGACTCCCGATCTCGTAGAAAAGTTGAAGAGTGAGTTAGCCGGAAACATTACAGTTAGATTCCCTATGAGGAATAATAAGACTGTTACCTTTAAGCTTGATAAGCAGAGCATCAGGGTTGGTGGCGAAGGAATGGTTACTTTAATGAAATATAAGAACCTTCCTGGATTTGAATCAGGCATCAAGATCATAATTGATACTGGAAAAGATACAACAGACATAACTCTTGTGAAAGGAACAGAGATTCTCGGCTATGCTTCAGCTTCGGAGCGAATTGGAGGTTCTAACATAGAGAGTATAGTCTTGAATGCATTGAATAAGCGAGAGATTGCAGTATCAAGAGAAGCTGTCAGAAAGGCTCTATGCTCAAACTATATACTCAAAGATGATATACTCATTGATGAGACAGCAAAGGTTGCAAAGGCAAGAGAAACCTATAAGGAAAAAGAAGTGCCAAGTGCATTGACACTTGAGGGATTCTCAGAAGAGGATGTCAATTCACTACTTCACAAGTTCTATATAATGGACGGAGCTGCTCCGACAGATATAACAGAAGAGGTAGTTGATGCAAAGAGGAGAATCGCAAAGACAATGTATGATAGCATCAAGTCAGCCTTTGACACACAGATGCTGCACATCAATGAAGCTTCCATGTTGATCTGCTTAGGAAGGCCTTTCACAGGACTTGTTACTGACAGTGACTGTCTGGCAAATCTGTTGGCAAATAACTTCCAGAAGAAGATCATTACTGTTCAGGTTGATAATCCTCACTTAGCAAACGCTCAGGCATTACAGGATGCATGCAGATAGACTTAAAGATACCAGATAGCTTGGCACCTCATTTAATAGGGGTGCCAGAGTATCTAATTAGAAATATCTGTATACAGGCCCTACGTGATAAAATCTACGGGAGACAGCCAGTTCAAATGGTAATGCAAATGCCACAAGTTCCAGTGTACAGTGAGCCTGAGCCTGTAGAGGATAAGGTTATGACCGTAGAATTAAATGATGATAACAATAACGAAGATGATGACATGTTTGATTCATTATTTAGATAGGAGGATACAGATGGATATCTTGAACTCATTACTTTCAGAAGAGGAAGTAATGGAAATGTCAAATGAATGTTTAACTGCATTTATAAAGGTATTGGATATAAGATACCTTAAGTCAATAGCGTCTTATATGAAAGAGGGGCAAAAAGATGTATCGGATAAACTGATAGAGTGTGGAAAGATTTATATTGCCCCAATGATAATACTCAATGAGATTTTAAATCTCCCTACAGTATCTATAAAAAGATTATCTACACTGGTAAAGGAGGTCTCAACTGGTGACATAAATCTTCAGGAGTATTCTTATGCTCTTGATGCTATCACTAAGTACAAAGATGAAATGACCTCATTATTGCCAGGAAGAAACACAACAATATACAATGAAGCCTTAGATCTTATTATGAAGTATGAGAGTTCATCTTCTCAAAGAACTCATAATATATCTGCATACATGAGATCAGTGAAGAGTATGTTCCTTCCTACAAAGAAAGAGACAAGTAGGAATACTGGATTGTCTAGTTATATAAAGCGAATGGATGACTTCGAAATGCAGAAAGTTTCATTAGACTTTATTAAGAAATGTATAGATAGAAATATCTATAAAACAGGAGGAGTAAAGTTATAGATGGAGAAGATTCTGAGGGTATTTGATGTATCCTCTTTTGTGCATGCAGGAAAAGTTAATTCATATGCTATGATAGATTGTGGATTAGTAATGAGTGGAACTTCATTTGTTAATCCCAAGATTCCTTGTGGTGGAGCTTCTCTATTATGGAATGTCATATATGAGCATGCAACAGATGATATGATATTCTGTATGGACAGAAACCCAAGCATAAAGAGAGAAATGTTGTCAAGTTATAAGGCACAAAGGTCTTTCAATGCAGAAGTACAAAAGCAAAAAGATATTGTTGAGTACATACTGAGAGATTGCAATTTTACAGTCCTCGCAAAAGATGGCTATGAGGGTGATGATTTTGTCAATCTTGCAGTAGAGAAGTATAGAGACTATTATGATTATATATACATATATACAGGAGATAGTGATTTGTATTATCTAGTATCAGATACAGTAAGTATTGAACCTAGTAGCTCAAAAGCCAAAAGAGTCAATATGAGTAATTACACTTACACAGTACGAAAAGGTGAATATACTCCTTACAATACTGTAGCTCTTAGGAAGATAATATCTGGAGATACTGCAGATAACATACCTCCACTGTATTCTCCTTATGTAAATGTGTATATGAGTATAGAAGAAAATTTCAGCAACTTTGAGAAGATAAGAGATTTATTCAGACAGTATAATGACACAGATGGCGTGGAACATTCATACTGGGTTGAGCCTCTTACTCCTATTGGCGTTGATTTGAATATATTAAAGCCAGACCTAAGCAGAGTAAAAGCTTGGGGAGTTGCATTTAGAAACTCTAATTTCATGAGGCATTCAAATGCAGGTTCAAATGCTTCTATCATAGATGAGAGTATTAACGAACTTGTTAATAAAGGGTTGGTTGTGAAATGAAGATAATCTATCCAAAAAGCTCACAGCTGTATCAATTCTTTGACATAAAGTATGTAAACAATGAGGATATAGAACCATGGTCTAAGAGAAAGGATTTAACTGTTGTTATAAAGTTAGAAGAGTTTAAAAAGTTCATAGAGACAAGACTGACAGAGAGAATGAGAGCAGAACTTGGTTATGTCAGTTTCTTTCCTATTGAGGCTAATTACTACAAACTTGTGAAAGAAGCTCAAATAAGAGAGCTGAGCAGATGTGGTATTAACTCTACTATGATAACTGCAGAAGATATTGACTTAACCAAAGATATCTTAATTGATTTAGCTTATACAAAGTATACATATGTTTACGGAAGGAATTTACACCTGTTAGAAGAAAAATTCAAAGAGATGTTAAGGTAATAAAAAATATACCTTACACATATATTGGTACAAGGCACTAACAAAGAAACAAGTTAGAAGTCTATCATACTTCACAGGCAACATATATAAAATAAAAGTGAAACAGCCTTAGTGAAAAAGGAGTACAGTATGACAAAAACAGAGCTTGAAACACTTGCAAGAGAAAAGGCAATAGCACAGGTACAGAAGGAAAGTCTTGACGGAGCAATTAAGGCTGAAGATGTTGTTGCTCGCCAGGAAGAGCTTATGAAGCAGTACATTGCTGAGATGGAAGCAGAGGACAACACAGGACTTAATGGTATTCACAACCAAAAGGCAGCAAATGCTTTTATGGGTGGAGAAGCACCAGCTCCGGCACCGGTACCGATTCCTGAGTCAAATGCACCAACAGTAGACCCTGTAGTTCTTTCAGCTGTAAAAGAAGAAATCAGCACAGGAACAAAGTGGAAGGGTGTATCAATCGATATGCTTTTGGTTGATAGACCAACACTTAAGACAAGACTTACTGATGCAAAGATTCTTAAGGAAGGTGTTAAGCTTGAGGGAACAGCTCCTCAAAACAAAGAGGATTTGATCGCGAAGTTCGAGGCTTTCGTTCTTGAGTCTGAGACATTGGCTCAGATGAGTGATGAGCAGAAGAAGCAGTCAGAACTCTACAAGCAGTTTGTTGATGTTAAGGAGAAATACCTCAATGGCAAGGGAGTTGAGGTTTACATCAATGAGTCAGCAAAACCAAGAGTAATTGGAGCAAAGGTTAATCATGACGGCAAGTCAGAGAATCTTGACAAGCTTAACCTTCTGTCAGCTATTTGTTTGAACATCGAAGAGGGAGCTATTGCTTCAGCGCCTGGCAAGATCGGTGCTAAGGTAGCAAAGATTGCAGAGCGTAAGAACCTTTCTCAGGAAGCTATGCAAAGAAGAGCTGCAAAACCTCTTGCAGGTCTTAAGTACACTGTTAAGTTTGTAATTCCGGCAGAGCTTAAAGGCTCACAGACATTCTATGAGAGCATCAAAGCTGCTAACCCTAAAGAGAAGGAGGCAGTAAGAGTTCGTTCAGCATTCTCTGTAAAGGTTGCTCTTCAGGAGAAGGATTCAATGGGCAGACCTACCGGAAATCCAAAGACTGTAAACAACAAGATCGTTTACGGTACAAAGAGACTTCAGCTCATTGTTGACAATGTTCCGAAGCTTGATGTAAGAACTGAGTATAAGGGCTTCACATACGAGACTGGTGCATCAACAGAGGTTATTATGTCTATCGACAAGAAAGCAGAAATCCTTGCAGCTATTCCAAAGGATGCAAGCAAGATCAGAGCCTCATTGGCAGACAAGCTCAGAGCGAAGAAGGAAGCCGCAGCAAAGGCTAACTCAGGTGTATCAGCTGAGTAAAATTTGCAAGAGAATAACCAAACAGAGCCATCGTTTTAGAGAAGACGATGGCTCTTCTTTTAGTAAAAGGAGGTAATTATGTTAGTCTGGTTTCCAGAAAAGAGTATGATGCAGATTGAAAGTATTGGTACATTAGAGATAAAAGACAACAGATTGAGCTTGCTACCTGGTGGAGACTCAGTTCCACTAAGTAAAGTATATTTAGGTCATTATATTATGTTAGCTCCATTGCTAAGTAAGTTGATACCTTACAATGAGCTGTATGGAATAAGAGATTACATTGATGAGTTCTTTAAGAATAATGGTCTTGAGATTGGAAGCATGTCAGATTTTCCTACTGCTTATAATGATGTGAACCATGGAGTAACCTGTAGAAATTTAAGTTGTGTAGTACCAGCAAATAGCACAGACTATGCAATGTGGTACTATTTATCATATAAAGGAGAGAAGTAATGTTTATATATTTATCTTATATGTTAGATACACCTTATAGATGGATGTTACTATTTCCTCCATTCATACCATTATATCATGGTTATATAGTAGACACATTGGATAATGGTGAGGACTCAAATACAAAGTTTATGTACATACTCCCAGTATCAATATTCATGTTGGTTGTTGGAGTACTAATAGCCATAACAGTTCATAATAAAGTGGCATATTTTATTATATTTGCATTATATATGGCATACAATGCAGTTCATTCCTCAATGATACTCAAGGTGATGAATTACTTAAAGTTCAACTTTATTAGTTCATTAGTTATTACTTTAGTGTCATTTATTGGAATAGCGTTAATAATTGAGCCAATATTGGCTATTTATATAAAAGTAAACTTCAAGAAGATAGAAAGGAGATTATTTCCATGTTAGAGAGGCCTACAAGGTGGGAAGACATATATGGTCAAGATGACATAGTTGCCTATATTAAAAACAAGATAACAAAAGGAACTTTTCCTAACTTCGTTATCTTTGTTGGAGATGAGGGAATTGGAAAAACAGCTATAGCAGATTTAACTGCCATATCCTTAAACTATGGCCTTGTTGGAAATGATAAGGTAGCAGAATCTGTTATCAAAAATGCAAGGTCAGTGGACTGCATAAAGAGATTCAACATGGCAAAAGATTCAGGAAAAGATACAGCGAAAGAAGTTCTTGAGTCACTAAACTCCAAATTATCTTCTACTGGTAAAATGGTAGTGATTTGTGATGAATGCCATAGTATGACTGACCAAGCTCAGGACACGTTCTTAGTAGATACAGAATACTTAGATAAGGACACATATCTTATAATGTGTACAACTGATAAGTCAAAGTTAAAATCAACTCTGTTGAGTAGAGCTCAGGTTATTTACTTTAAGCCTCTGACCAGAAACCAGATGATACGATTACTGTCAGATAAATGTAAAGTAAATTTGTCAGATAAGGAAGTTATGCTTGGAATGATTGCTGACTGGTCCGGAAATAAGCCAAGAGCAGCTCTCAATCTGTTATCTATGTTTGATGCAGGAGATACTGTAACAGCAGGCTTATTGAATTCTGTTATGGGAAACATATCAATTGTAGATATACTTCCATTATTGAGTTGTTTTAATGGGAATATCATTCATGGAATAGATACAATAAGTAGTATGCAGATTGGTAATAACTTCATGTCATTACTTGTGGAGATTTTAAAGTTAAGACTTGGAGGAGCTTCTAGTCAAATTATCTTTAAGGAACAAAGACAGTATGCTCAGGTAATACAAGAAATTCCAGAAGCGGACTTATTGAAGTTTGTGTCAGAAGTTTCATCATTGCAAAACATTACAAAAGAAGCATTAATTGGGGCTTTCATCAGAAGTCATTATCAGTATGAAGAATTGACAACAAAGAAGATACAAGAGGAATATAAAGAGATAAGTAGTAATAAAATACCAGAGCGTCCTAGCTCAGCTGTACAAGCAGCTCCAACGATAGGAACTCTGTTATCAAATAGTACAAGAGTGAGGTAATAAATGGATACTAAGATAAAATCAGACGATTGCTTCTTCTCTATGAAAAGAACTAACTGCACATTCATTTGCACATATGACGGAAGGTGCGAAGCTTCTATAAAAGAAGAAGGAGATGGTAGAATAGATTTTGAGGCAAAAGCATATACTCAGCAGTTACTTGACTTTTTAAGAAATAATAATGAGTTTACAAAGGACACATATTTATTTGCAAATAAGTATGATGATAATCTCATTGAGTTTCTCATTGAGTTAGGATTTGAGATAGTTGAGCCATTGTCAAATACATATTCACAATATATGAGGTGGAGTCATGAAAGTAGTTAAATTGTTAGGAGGCCTTTTACTCATAGGTGCAATTGGTGGTGCTGGTTATTTTGGGTACAAATATTTTAATCAGCCAACATTACATTCTGGAGAGATGCAATCAATTATAGTTCCTGACCAAGGTCTTATGTATAGTGAAGTTCTCATAGATAAGAAAGTTGGAGCTCTGTTAAGGTCTAACCAATCAAACACTTGGGAGTTTGAGAATGGCAGATTACAGAAGACATCTACTGCTTCCGGCACAAATAGTCAGACTGAATCATGGACACGATTGGGAAATGTCAATTATATCTCCATTTTCTCACCTACTAAGTATGTAGACATCGAAGCGAAGCCATTTATGGGAACAATCCCAGATATGCAGAGTGTAGAAAAGAAAGAAGAACTTCCAGTAGGGAATCCAATAGAGCTACAAGCTACTGAGTCAACATTCAAAGTACCAAAAGAGCTACAGGCTATTACAAAGACACAAAGCTCAGATGATATCTCCTATTGGGATGATACAAGTTATCTCAATTACAACTTTAGGTATCAGAAAGCGAATGATGCGGAGTTAGATGCAATTGTAAGAGTGGCAACATTGACAGATGGTACAGTTGATTGGTATTGGGAATCTCCTGATAAAACTCAGAGAGTTTATAATTCAGGAAATGAATATGTTCTCTTAAAGATTAGAGATTTCACAAGTTGCTATTATATAAGTAGTAACAACTATGATTATATCTATGCAAACATAGATAAGTAAGGAGTAAATGTAGTATGTTAGTTTTGTCACAAACAACAAAGAAAGTAATGTTCAGAAACTTAGTCATCTGTGCATTAGCAGCAATTATAAAGGTAACACTTGGAAAGTCTTGGTACACAAGTGCAGGAGCTTCTTGGATGTTGGTTACAGCCCTCGATTTGTTACAGAGAATATTTGGATATTTACTACTTCCAATTGTAGCAAAGCCAGTTAATGTAATGAATATTAAAGAGGTTAAACATGACGAAGCCAACTTTCCGGTTTATCAATATATAATCAGAGAAAAGGGAAGAGAGTGGTATACACCAATATTTGATGCGCCATTGAGTAAGGTCATTGTAAAAGCTTACTCTTATTCGAGATATAGGTTTGTAAAAGTTCTTTATAAGAAGAAAGGCGAGAAATAACAAATGAGAAAACTGATAGCTTTACTTACACTGTCAACAGCGTTAAGTATTCCTGCTATGGTTACCATGGCAGAGCCTCAGTATGAATGGAAGACATATAGCATGTTTGGAGTAAGTGATGCATACCAACAATTAACAGAAGTTGGAGGTTCAGCAGTTAAGGGAGAAAGAGTTTGGAAGCAAGTCCCAATAACTATTGTTACGAAGGATGTTGATACTGGATTGACACTTGGTTCAGAAGTACGAAATTACTCATTTACTTCAGAAGCAAGAGGAGGAGATATAGGTAAAACAGATATAACTGTTAATGGTTTACGTTACAGATATTACAATGAAGATGTAGTAACTGTTATACGGCCGGCAACTGTTATACGAAGAGTACAAAGAATGGATTATACCTTACATTTCAGTCTTAATGGCGGAAGTGGAGATACTCCAGCTGATATGAATTTGTCATATGGACAGTATGTTCATCTACCTCCAATAAATCCAACAAGAGAGGGATTTACGTTTGATGGATGGACTACTTTCCCAGATGGAAATAAAACATTGGAGCCTGAACAAGAGATAATAGATGTAAGACCTAGAGGCTCAACTGATAGAGATGTAACTTTATATGTCCATTGGGTTCCAGAGAAAGTTACTATCCACTTTGGAGAAGGAATACAAGATATCCAGCTTGACTATATGGGTTACTTTGGAAGATTACCAATCCCAGTACAAACTGGTAAGGAATTCAAAGGGTGGTCAATTGGAGGTCAGTTAATAAATGAAAATACAAGAGTAGCCTCTAGAGGTTATATGGAACTTCAGCCAGTATGGCAAGAGAAGAACTATACTATTACATTTGTAGATGGTTCACAAACAACTTCTATTCAAGCACCAGCAGGAAGTCAATTCAATACTCCATCTCCTAGAGGTACAAATACTTTTAAGTGGTGGGCACAAGATGGGACAACTTCAGAATATTCCGCAAGAGTAGCCTCTAAAGACTTAACATTAGTTGCTATATATGATGTTCCTCAAGTTCGTATTGCTACTGATGGCGGAGACATATTCAGAGAGCAAGGCGGAAGAATGGGAACAGTAGCTCCATTAGAGAGAACTGGTCACAAGTTTGAAGGTTGGTTTTGGGATCAAGCATTTACTCAACCAGTAAGACAAACTGATCCAGTTCCTCCTGAGAACACAAGAATATATGCCAAAGTAACGCCTACTAGATTTAGAATATCTTTTGAAGGTAGAGGAGATTCAGTGGAGATTGGTTATGGAGAGCCAGTTCCAATGCTTCCAAGTGGAGCATGGTTATTCCAAGGAAAGTTCGTTACAGCTGGAATGCCATATACTTGGAATACAAGTATACGATTAACTCCTGTGTTAACAGCTACAAAAGTAGTAACATTTCCTAATGGACAAACAGCAATGAGAGGATTCGGAGATACGGTTGGAGACTTACCTCCAATACCACAAGGCGGTGGAAGAATAGCATTAGGTTATGTTGATCAGTATGGAAATCAAGTAACAAGTGCAACAAGAGTATTTGAGAACTTAAGAATATCATATCAGTATGTCAAGTCAACAATTACGCTTACAGTTCATCACTTGGATGGAACAACTTCCTCAAGTAGTCAGATGTCTGGAGAAGTTGTTAGAGGATTACCACAACAGAGTAAGCCAGGTTACACATTCTTAGGATATAGTACTCATCAAGACTCTGTGACAGCTGAAACAGTATTTTATGAATCAGCAGATGTATATCCAATATTTGCAGCTGAAACCTCAGAAGTGACATTCTCAGATGGAGTTACTCCAAGAACAATGAGAACTGGAGATGCTTTAGGTCAGCTTCCTACTCCAACAAAAGCAGGTTATGTATTTGATGGTTGGATGTATAATGGTAATCTAGTTAGTTCATCTACTCAGGTTACACCGGGTGGAATGCATCTTGAAGCAAGATGGGAGTTAATACAGGTAGACACTTCAGCAACTGTTACAGTTTACTTTAAAATAGACGGAGTTGTTATAAATGTAATAGATCTGCATAAAGGTGACGTTCTTGCAGATGTAGGAGAGCCTCCTGTTACTCATATAGGAAACAGAGCATTTAATGGCTGGTATAAAGAAGATGGTACAAGGTATCAATTTGGAAGACCAGTAACGGACAATTTAACCTTGATTGGGAGGTTTATAAATGGCAATTAAACAAAAGTATGGAAAGAGGCTGATGGAGTATGTTGATGTAACAGATAATACTCCTATTCAGAAACTATCTGCTCTTGACCAGATAAGAGTTTTATTGAAGAAGTTAACTCATGATGATGCAGCTGAGCTTCAGGCAGAGAATGCCGTTACAAGGCACTCTCTGGAGCTACAAGCTGACTTATCTGAGATGCTTAATAAGGCTTTAGACCCTTTACGAAGAGGGCAGTCTTCTGCTGTGTCAGTCTCGTTACCTAGCGTTTATGAGAGTGTAATAGATGATGTATTCAATAATTCAAGAATAAATCAATATTACAATGTAAAGATCTCTAAACCATCTATAGAGTATGACGGAGTGCCATATAACTTTAGATTAGATCTGGAGGTAAAGGATTGATGGTAGTAGAGTTAAAGAGTACACTTAATGAATATCCTGAAGATTATGTAAAGATGTTTGATGACAACTTTCAGTATTTGGACATTAGTGATGATATTCTTAAGTTATTCCGACAGGATAGAGAAAGAAGAAAAGAGATATACAAGCGAGAAGTAAAACTTGCTGTATGTATGTGCAATTTCCCTAACTTCTTATTTACAGCTGACATGAACTATATTGATAAATTATTAGTGATATCTTCTGGCAGATTATACATACCAGAAGATGAGTGGATATTTAATCAGTATAAAGCATATGTAAATATAGGAGGTAAGATAACAAATAAAGCGTGGGAGATAAATGACATATTGAGAGAAACTAGAGAAAGGAGAGAAATTATACTATGACATTTGAAGAAGCACAAGAGTTCGTGGAGCAACTCAGGGATACTAGATTTGAAAACCTCATCGAAAAGATAAATAAAGCAAATTATTTAGCTCTTGTGCTTTTTACTGCACAGTTTGTGTATGGAGACATACCAAGCGAGGTAGAAAGCGTAAGAATAGCTGAAGTGCTTACTTGTACTTATAAGTCCTATTCAAAGGATTTGTGGGGAGATTTGAGTTTTCAAACAAGGATGATACGTTCACCAGAGTCATTACACTTCTATGATGATTATGAGAAGTGGTATAATTCTTTGGCAGGGGTTTATGGGAAGCCTCTATTAAATCAATCTAAGATTGAGGAAAAAGAAACAGTATTTGTAAAGAAAGAGGAGGTAATGAAAGATATACCATCCATCGAACAGCCAAGAGCTATTACGCTTAATCTAAATAGTGCAAGTGTTGTAAGTAGAAACAGTGAGGAAAGCGAAAGCTATAAGAAAGCTAAAGAGTCTGTAGATAGGTTTATGATGTCTGTAGGTTATACTAAGGAAAAGTTAAAGTCCATAGTTGGAATATTTTTAGATACTGATTACTATGCTAAGTTTAACTTTATAGTAGGAGCAGAAAATGGACGACTTGTTCCACTACATATGACTGAAAGACAGAAATCTCTTTACAGAGAAGCTAAGAAAGCTGTGGAGGATTGGTATGCAAAATAAGTTTATTTTACCCTTGATGGTAGCTACAATGATAGTTGGTTTAACTCAAACTAGCTATGCTACCCAAGAGGACTTTGAGTACCCACCTACTGAATTCACTCCTAGAGTGACTGCATTATATTCAATGAATGCAGAAATGGCAAAAGCTGGAAAGGAAGTCTTTTATATTCCAAAGTTAGAAGAACTTCCTGATATTAAGAATACAGTTGCAGATGTATTAGATTATAGAAATCAGAGATATAGATTCGCAGCTGTCTATGATGGATATTTCGATCCAGCTGTCTATGAAGCTCTAGTTAGGAAGCAGGATGGTACTTACACTGTTACACCGAAAGCAGTAGAGAAGTATGGAGGGTCTTCTTTAAGAGAGTTGAATATTCTTGGATATGATGCAATGCTCAAGTCAGAGAGTATTTCAAATATTCAAGTTGTGAATGGAACTGATGTAACAGCAGATTATAATGTTGAATCAATGGACAATAATACAGATGTTGATTTGAACACCGCACTTATGGGTGTGTATAAAGCTGTTGGTAAGCCTCAGTATGACATCACTTATGTGATGGCGAGAGATGATAGTCTCAAGCTTGAGACATCTCCTATACAAAAAGAGATATCAGGGTTAGCTGAAAAGGTTAACATAGACACTTCAGCAGGAAAGACCTATGTATTCTCTACAAGAACAAACCCAGCATTATACTGGAAGCAAGCTGTAAAAGATGGAATAGTCTATGATGCTGATGTAGATGCAAGAGGAGTTGCTGATAAGACAGCTATGTATTCTGGATCGACTTCTAAGCAGAATGCAATAACACTTGGAGAATTCTGTTCATTTGCGTGGAATCTGATGCATATTTATGGAGAGCCTGTTATGACAGACTCAGAGAAGAATATTTTGCTACAAGCATATGGTTCTTCAGTACCTTATAACAATGCAACCGAAGATCAGGTAGTAGCTATAGAGAATATGATAGCTAAAGGAATTATATCTCCAGATGATGATGCTGAGGATTTAAGTTTCAGTAGTCCATTAAAGTTAAAGTATTATCTTACACTGCTTATGAGAATTAAAGATAAGGATTCTCGTAAGACATATAAAGATGTAAAGATAACTATGGATGCAGCTATGCTTGGAAAGAATTTCTATAAGGCTAATGTTACAGCGGAAACTTCAGCTATAAGAGGATTTAGAAAAGCTCAGTCAGCTGTTAGTGTATCAAATTACTTTGATTATTCTATAAATCTTGATGAGTTAAAGTCAATGGCACAGACATTAGGTGGAAATCAGAATATGTCTCAAGACCTCTACATATCACAGCATTTAGGTATTAAGGATTCTGATGGTAATATATTTCCATTAAATGTTCAAGTCTCTACTTACTCAAGAAAGGTCTATTCGCCTGACATAGATGGAAAGTTGAATCAGTCAACATACAATGCAGAGACAGATGGGCCATTGGTAGCATTTGGTGTAAGTGATGGAGTTAGAGATGGAAGATTGCGATTGAGATTAGTCTCATTCAATATAAATGAATTGTTACAGGATGGACAGTATCAATTAGTTCTTATTGGAACAAATAATCAAATCAGTAATCGTTCTTTCTATGTAAATCCAGGTGGTGGAGACTATGAGTCATCTGGTACAAACTTGACTTCAAGGAATGGAAATGCAGATGATGGATTGCTTACAGAAGGAGATTCAGATATTGAATACTCCAATGAAGCATACATAGAGGATATGGTACAGGTTCATGATGAGCAGGGAGTTGAAGCAGCTCTATCTTATTATAGAGATTTAATAAGAGAGAATCCAGACTGGACAGATGAAGAAAAGGCAGCTTTAAGAAGAGCAGCTACGACAGGACAGGGTCTTTCTGCTACTGATACAACTATCTACTATATGACTATATCACCAGGCTCAGAAAGTAGAATTACAGTTAAAACAGAGAATGGAGATAAGACATTACAAGATATAATGACGAATGGTACTGAAAGAGATGGTGCAAGATATGCAACAAATAAGCCAGACTCAATGTCATTTGTAAAGTTATCAGATAGTGTATATCAGGTAAACAACTGTCCCCAGTCAATAGGTGATATATTCAAGAATAAGTCAACAAATGATAAGATATATCAGGCTTTCTCCTATCAGGACAAAGAACTTCTTGTAAGTACTGAGTGGCTTAAGTCCATAAAAGCCATTGACTCTGTTTCAGAAAATGGAAGTCTTCTTACTATTACAACATTTGCTAACAATATTTATGTTGACAAGCAGAAGAAAGTTATAGTTGTAGGTTCTGTTGTCTATGACACAAAGAATATAGGTGATGGAGATACTCTACTCTGGTATAAGACCAACTCAGGAGAGTTCTATGTAAACTATAGAGCAGTATTTGGTTGGACTGGAGATGCAATGCTATTTAAGTCTGAGGGAAATAAAGTCTCAGTAAATATAGATCCAGAAATGACAGCAACTGGAAGACTGTCAATTCATAGAGGAACAATAGCTGGACCTAATAGTACATTCACATTCAGTAAGCATCCAAATTACCCAGGTGGTTATCCTATGACAGAGAATACAATTCTTGGTAACTGGATTACTTATGTTGCAAATCCAACCTTAGACCAGAATGGAAATGAGTCTATGGAGGATAAAGACTGGCTATTTGTATTTAAGCCTAAGACTATTTACTATAATGGAAAGTATATAGAAAAGGATGACAAATCTGCTAGGCAAATACTACAGCAAAGACTTGGTATCAATGTTGATAGTATAGATAGTAATCTAATTGTTTATGCTTACCCTCTATACAAGAAAGAAGAGCATTATCAAAATGGTATGCCAGAGGGAATGACTTGGGATCAAAAGTATGGATATGTGTATACTCCAGAAAATCCAAGTTCAACAAATGACTTCTGGAGTAATTATTTCTCATTAAATACAGATACAGCTTCAGCAACAAGTGGACGACCTAAGTTTGCTTTACCACTACTTAAGAATGGTAATCGTGTAATCTCATTGAATTACAATAGTTACAAGATTACTAAAGCTGACGGTACAGAGGAGCAATTACCTTATGGACAGTATATAGTTGCTACTGAAAATAATGATGACGATAGTGCAGGGCAATCAAGTGGAACAAATACTCTATATTCAGCAGAGGTAGGTGGTACAACCGGATTTAAGAGAAACAGTCAATTGATGTCTGGAATAAAGGGAGTTCAGATATCACCAGCAGTAACTTCCCCAGCTCTATGGATAACAGGATTGAATCAAGTTAAGCTCGACCAAATTCCTATTACCAATAATGATAGAGATACAAGGATCATGTATGGCTCTGACTTAGCTAAGAAGTACAAAGACAATAATGGAAATGCTTCATTATCTGTAGGTGATTTCAAGATACCTTTCGACAGTATAAAGGATATAAACTTTGCTAGAGTACTAAGTACACAGCAGTATAAAGGAGTTTATTCATCTACTACATTTACATCATTCACTTTAGACCCGAATGCTGGTAAAGGTGGTGCAGCGGAGAAGATGGAAAACTTGGCAACAGGTCTATTAAATAGCAAGTTACCAAATATTGATTGGGGTAAGTATAAGTTAGATAGGATACTTGAAGACTATGATTTCTTTATGGCTATAGCAATGATATTGATTTTGCATATTCTGCCTAAAGTAATGTTCGTGTTATTTATGGTACTTCTTATGTTAGGAATGCCAGCTATACGAAATGCCAGATGGTGGCAAGTATTTTGTCATAAGTATTTCGATGTATACAAGTTGCTTACATTCGGAGCGAGTAATGTTGACTCTATAAATTATATTAGAGTCTTCTGGCAATCGATAATAGCAATGTCAATTTGTGCTCTATTTATGGATGGCAATATACTATACATATTTAGCTGGATAGCTCAGTTCTTAGCTATGCTGGCTAATCACTAAGAATTGGTGGGTAATAATCTTTATTACCCACCATATACTATTAGGAAAAAGAGAAAGGAGATAGTAGTGAGAATTAGTTACACATTTGACAACAACAGACTTCTATATAATGGAGAGCCTGTTGTTCTTATTCATTTAGATGCTAATAATATTGTTACATTTGAGTATCTAAATGAAGATGATAAAGGAGCAGGTATTGTTAATTACCTACTTTACTGTTTACGCTATCATTTACATGACAAAGGCTTAAAGTACTTTGTATATGAGGGTGCAACATACACCACTAAAGATTATATCTATTATGATGAGAGATTGGATATAGATATAAATGGCACAAATTATATGTATTGTGGTACTCTTCATACTATGGTACATTCTTCAGAGAAAAAAGTACAAATAAACAGAGTAAGGAGACTGAATGAAGAACTTAAAAATAGTAAATAGATATAGCACTGTAGATGGAGAGATATATGTTAATGGAATCTCTACAAAGCAGTATGAAGGGTTACTGTCAGGATATGAGGAGAAGATGCTCCAGAGTAAAAATGCTCCAGAATCTTTAGAGTTCAGTATGAATTCATTAGGTTTGGAGTTTTCAAAACTCAGTTCAATACACCATATATTCTGTCCTATATATGTGCAGAAAGGTGTTTTAGTTCTGGATGTTAGGGAGCTTCATAGAAAGCATCTTCTTTCGGAGTACTTAAAGTCTAAGTTCTCAGAAAGTCTTAATGAGTTCAAAGAAGATATGAATGCTTATAGTTGTGAACTATTATGGAGGTAGAATATGGAAAACATTTATTGGGAAAGTAGAGATAATGAAAGAATCTGTCATTTCAAGTCGAAAGAGTTGTGTTATGAGTATACAACTGATATGAGTGACAGAGAAAGTACTGAATATTATAGAAGAGATAATGATTCAATATGGTGTTCATCTACTGATACATATAATCCAGAGTTTTCTTTAGATGATATGAAAGAGCTTTATGCCATAGGGGCGGAATTAGGAATTCGCAGGCTTCCAGTTGAGGAAGGAAAATGGTTAGAGTTTGATATGCCATTTGCAGAAAGTAACAAAATAGAGGTTAATCTGGTTAATCTTGCCAGATATGCAAAGATGCAAGGTGCGAAATTATTCTGTATTAAGAGAGGAAAAGCATATATCGATGGTGAAGATATAACTGAAGACTTAATTCAAAGGACTGAATTGATATTTGAAGCTTTAAAGGTCAAGTATCAAGTACCTTGTGGCATAGAGGATTGTTACATATTTCCAGAGGTAAATGCAGGGTTTGTAGGAGAGGAAAGTATCAGAGGCTTTGTAGAGCATTTAGAGCCAGATTCTTTAAATGCAAAAGCTAAACTCTATTTGAATAGGGGAAAGATAAAGTCATCTCATTTTATACAATTTACTCTAACTGAGGCTTACAAGAAATGGTTTACTTACTTAGCATCTTTTGAGGAGGGAAAGGTAAGGGTAGAATGGACAGGTTGAAATGGAAGTAAACAAGGTATGGTAGGGATTGTACTTTCTCTCACGGTGGGAGTGCTTATTCCTACATATCAACTGAAGACGGTTATGATATTCTTGATGACAAAAACAGAATATTAGCCTCTTCTGATAAAGAGAAGCAGGTTATTGGATTTTCATCTGAAGACTTAACATTTCTGTATCAGTTAGCCACTGAGCTGGAGATACAATTCATTCAATTAGATAATGGAATGATATTTTATCCAGACTCAGCATACGGTTGGGTACAGGAGAAGCCAGTGATAAATATAGTAAATCTTGCTAGACTTGTTTCAAAGGAAGAATTTGGCGAAGATGTTTTGTTTTGGATTTATAAAGACAGAGCTTATATAAATGGCAATGACTTCACTGATTTATTGGTTAAGAAGTCAAAGTATTATGCTTTAAAGGATAACACAACAATTTATGGTGTAAAGCATAAGTTTCAAAGATGTGTAGTTTTCTCTGAATTACAGGCTGGGTACAAGGGAGATTGCTTAAATGAGTTTCTATCCCACTTATATTCAAATACCAGGTCTGATGTTAAGGTACATGTAAATAGATTCGGTAGTATAACTGCCTCTTATTGTGCTGAGAATTCCTTTATTATAAGGGGATTCAAATTTAGTCCCATTAAGGTATCAGCTGTCGATGGAATTTGTTATATAAGTTCCAACAAGTATAGAAATGCAATAATTGAGGCTTCTATAAAGAAAGTGAATAAGAAAGTGTTATTCATAGATAGAGATGGTACTATTCACAGAGATAAGATGGAAGCTCATAGAAAAGAGGATTTAGAGCTATTTTCTGATACAATTAAATTTCTTTTGTATGCTCAGAGAATTGGTTATGAAATAATCATAGTAACTAATCAGAGTGGAATAGGTAAAGGGCATTACACTGTACAGGACATGCAGGAGTTTAACAATTATTTGTTAATGAAGTTAAATAAGGCAGGAGTGAATGTTCTCGACTTCTTCTATTGTCCTCATGTAGCTCAGGATAATTGTAATTGTATGAAGCCTAAGCCTAGCATGTTATTGCAGGCTAAAGAGAAGTATGGGTTAAACATGAAAGAATGTGTAATGGTAGGGGATCAAGTATCAGATATGTATGCGGGATTTAACGCTGGCATAAACAATCTCATTCTTGTAACTACAGGGTTGTACAAAAGAGGTATGTGTGATGTACCTGAAGATTTGCAAGATAATGTTATCAAGGTAAGTTCACTTACTAAGATAATCAAATATAATCTATTGGAAAAAGAGAGGATAGTAAAATGACACAAAAGTATTTGTTGAGAGGGAAGACAGTGCGTTTCTTCCCCAAAGAAGAAAGAATTGAAGTTTACAGTGACTTCGGGTTCAAAGGGCTTGATACCTCAAATATTAACTCATTCGGGAGTAGGATACTGGAGGATTTTGTTAAAGGAGCTAACAGATCAGATTTGCTTATTATAAATAATAAGAATGTATTTGATCAGGAGCTGAAGTATTTATTAGATGCTTGCATGGAGAAGTATGGAATAGAGTCACAGGAAGTTAATGCAGCTTCTATATACAGAGAAAAGCTTTACATAAATACACAGCTTATAGGTGGATGTATCTATGATACTGTGGTTCAGGAATTAGAGAGGAGATTAAAGAGATGAGAAAGTTTTTTGAGAACGGAGATTATATTGAATATGTTAAGTGCGACACAGGATACATGGTGTCTGGGTGTAGTGGTCCGATAGGTATAAGGCTTCAGGAGTTTCTTCAAGAGCTTAAATTAGATTATGTATTCGTTAGAAGTGATCTAAATTATGGTTCGCAGATTGGGGCTTCAAAAGAAAACCTGAGAATAGTGTATAGGGAGGGTACTTATGCAGTTAGTCCTGTAGATGTGCTCAAGAGATTCGGCTGTAAAGTATTGCCAAAGGGGTATTTAATTACAAGAGACGGATTACCTTATGATTATATAGAGGCTCCAAATGGTGTCATATCTGAAAAGGATGCCCATAAGTTTTACTTAGGTGTCATTCCTGCTCGTCTCTATGTAGTATGTGGCGGTCTTATGAGAGACCTGATTCCATCAATATTTGACGGAGACCTGAATTTAACGACAGCTTTACAAATTCCAACAGAACTTCACTATAAGAGGAAGAATGTTGGAAATTCTGTGATATTGAGAGATTTCCCATTTGACTTAGCTCCTAATCAGATTGCAGAGGTTGCCTTAAAAGATGACTGTGACTGGTACTCTCTTGTTGACGGCACAACAATTAAATACAGAGGTCATGTTATAGAGCCTGAGGGAGATTACTCCAGAGAGCACTTCTTCATAGATGGTAAAATTGTTTCGGAGGATGATATAAGCATATTCTGGGACTCACATATGTATGGATCTGTTATTGTAGAGCTCAAGGATAATTCCTTGCTTACTCTATCAGAGTATGGCAAGAAGCTGGTGCAATATATGCTGGAAAGAGATTTCCCACTGCAGAAGCTCAACATTGCTACAGTGGACAGGGAGATTATGTGGATAAATGATAGGCCGGTTCCAATCCCAAGTTCTATTAAGAGTATTGAGGAGGCACTTGATGCATATACTAAATAGAATCAAGTGGGAGAATGATCAGAGTCACAAGTATATTTGTGACTTTGATTTCCATGGAAACAAAGGTACTTACATCAAAGAGGGTGACAGAATTATCATCTACATGGATGGATTCTTGTACGATAACAAGGACAAAGATAAGAGCAAAGTCTCAATAATGGATCACATTCTGTTACATGAGCTTGCTTCAGAGTTTGACATAGAGCAGTTTCCATTGGAGAAAGGTGGAGTCTTTAAGCCTATGTCTATGAATGGAGAAGTTGTTAAAAATCCTGTTATTAACATAGCTAATCTTGCTAGATATGCAAGATATAAGAAAGATGTTAGTAATGATGTCAGAATTTTTTACATAGTGAAAGATAAGGCTTATATAGATGGCGTTGATGTTACAGATATTTTAGTAAGCTTTTCAGATTTCTATAATATTGATGACTCCAACATTTCATTCGGAATAAGTTATTTTTTTAAATCAAATGATATGCTTATTTTAGACGATGCGGAAGCAGGTTGTTTCATAGACCACTTTGAAGAATTTGCAAGCCACCTGGAAGTAGAGAAAATAGATGAGGAAGATGAGATAGTAGCATTTCATAGGTTATGCGAAGTAAAATCTGAAGGGTCAGAAGTAAAGTGTGATGTTGCCTATAGGAATGCGTTTACAGTAACTTTTCAGAAGGAAAGGAGAGAAGTAAGTAATGTAGAGGTTAATAACTCTATGTTTAGCTTCAGGTACAAGTAATGGGAATAAGTTTAAAGAAAGGTGAGAAAGTAACTCTCACAAAAGAAAATAAAGGACTTAGAAGTGTAACAGTAGGATTAGGCTGGGATGCTAAGCCTAAGGGGTTACTCAAATTAAATTTTGATTTAGATGCCTCAGTATTTTGTTTGAATCGTAATGGGAAGCTTTCTCATAGAGATGATTTTGTCTACTATGGAAACACATACAATAAAGATCATACAGTTATACATTCAGGTGACAACCTCACAGGACAGGGAGACGGTGATGATGAGCAGATAGTTGTAAAGCTATCTGAGTTATCAAAGGAGATTGAGAAAGTAGTTTTTGTAGTGAATATTTTTAATGCAAGAATGAAAGGTCAGTCATTCGGGATGGTTGAGAATGCATTCATCCGAATAGTTGATAATGACTCAAAAGAGGAGTTGTTGCGATACGATTTAGGAAAAGAGTTTTCTAAAGAGATAGCAGTTATCTTCGGTGAGATATCAAGAGATGGCGACTTATGGAATTTCAATGCCATAGGTCAGGGCTATGATGGCGGATTATCTGTTATTAGAAAGGAGTTTACTTAATGCTACTTAGACAATTTAAAGTGAATAATGGAGAGCTTGAGGTATTAGAGGAATCTACTAGTCAAGATGGAAGAAAGTTGATACATAAGACAAAGTTTTCAGTTGACGGGAAGGAAGGGGAATTCTCAGCTGTTATGAACTCTCTATTTGGAGAATGGGAGTTGGTTTATGGAGATGTATATTGTAGCAGCAACCACGAAATGGATATACCATTTACTGAGGAAGATTTAAATGCAATATATAAAATATGTAACAGATTTGGTATTAGGTCTGTTCCATATAAGACGGCCGATGATAGAGTTCTATCTGTTACTATAGAATCAATAGATTCCATACCAGCAGATTCCTATACCAATTTAATATCTATAGCCATCAGGTTTATGAAAAAGTATGACAGGGGTGTCGTTGAAATAAAGGGAAGGGATATTTACTTCAACGGTAATTTCTTTAATGACAGTTCAGTGTATAGTAAAGTATATCCACCTCATCCAAATATCTCAGAGGGTTACTTAGGTGGATGTATACTTTACAAGGAGCCTAAAGAAGGCATAGATCCTGTTTACATCTTTCCTGATATAAATGTTATAGTATTTGGTAAAGATGCCAGAGAATTGATTATAAAGAGAATTGGTATTGATGGGTATAAAAGAGCGAAGCTTGTAGATGCATTTAAGCAAAGCTACATAGATGCTCAAGGTTCTTATATTCCGGAGGACATTAAGTTTTAAGTTTTAAGCCAGGCACTAAGTGCCAGTGCCTGGTTTCATTTTGTTTAATCTAGAGGCATTATATCTAATCATATTTCCTCTCACTACTTTTCCTTACAGATAAGCCATAATATCTGTATTTTTGATATATAGGTATAGTGTCTCTAGATTAGACAAAATAAAGAGAGGATTTTAAAATATGAGAAAAGAAGATTTAATGGAGTACTTTTTAAATATTCCAGTGTCAATTAACAACCTTTATGGGGATCCATTTTATAAGGATCAGATAGAGAATACTTTTAGTAAGCTCTATAGTTTGCATAAGTCAGGACACAAAGGTGTGGTAAGCATAATCACAAAAACAGAAATTGATGAACAGATTGCTTTGAGATTAGGCTACTATGCAAAAAGACTAAAATTGATTATACTGCTCAGTATTTCTGAGTTACCTACAAGAATTGAAGGAGTTCCAGGAGATAGATACAATACTATTTCCAAATGTCTAAAGTATGGAGTTCCTATTTTACCTTACATTAGACCATTCATTCCAGGAGAGAACACATCTCCGGAAATATTGGACAAGCTTTTTAATAGAATAAAGAAAGAGTTTGGAAATAATAGTTATAGTGTTATAATTTCAGGCCTTAGAGGTAACGAAGAGATACTTAATAAGTTTTCCTTAACCCAAGAGTATAACCTCCGCGTGAAAATCATTCCGACGCACATTAAGAATTATCTCCAAAATGTAACTACTACTATTTTTCCAAGAACCTCATGCGGAGTTAGTTATACTCTTGGGTTAAAGAAATCTTGGAATCCTTATTACCAGTCACCTCAGTTAGCAGGGTGTTTGAAGTGTCCATTAAAAGAAACTTGTTTCGATAAGCAAGACACCTTTATACCTACTGAGCTAGACTTAGAATTAATACATCTGTTAGGCTATAAAGGTAAGATAGTTTATGGAAATGACTTATGTTCAGTACAGCCTGATAATAGAACAGCTTGTGAGAGTTGCTGTACTGCTTGCTTCAAGCTCAGAAGACCTGCTATTGAGATAGAGCCATTTGATGATATCTGTCTTGGTGACTTAAGCTTGTTAAGGCATTTGACAGGAAAGCTTGTATATTGCAAAGGAGTAGTTGAAACAGGAAAAGAGGACATAGCATTACCAAAGTCCCCTCTATTCAAGAAGCTGGGAATAGAAATGTATGAGCTTAACACTTGGATGAGCTATAGTAGGAATATTGGTAAGTGCTATGGTTGTAGTTACTGCATTGTCCCTCATTATAAGAATCAAAACAGAGAATACTCAGACACTCCAAGGAGTATAGCTGAAAAGATAATAAAGGAGGTTGGGCTATGATATATTGTCCAGTTGATTGTAAGTATTGTTTACTTTCCAAGATAGAGAAGAGAAGAGCTGGTTGGGATAATGGTAAGCGAGTAGGAGTCAATAATACAAATGTTTTCCTAGGTCGCTTACCAGGAGACCCTCCAATGGATAAGATGGGATTTGATTTTTCTATTTTAGAGAATGATTTCGTAGGGTTTGGAATAATAGATTGTTTTTGGGATAAGTTTAGAGATGACCTAAAATTTATGCTTGACAATCTAGATAATTTCAAGATAAAGAGATTAGTGCTTATATCGAAAATCCCTGTTGATGATGAACTCGTAAGCTTGCTAAAAGATAAAAGAGTTCTTGTTGTCTACTCAATGACTGGGTTGGATAAGTATACTGGGCTAGAGAACACAACTACGGCTGACAGGTTCTTGTCTATAGAGAAATTAGTAAAAGCTGGAATAGATACTTTCCCTCTAATCCACCCATTTATCATGGGAGTAAGTGATATAAGTTTCTTATCTAACCTAAAAAGTATAGGAATAAATGACTTTGGCTTTAAAGGCTTCAGATATAATAAAGAAACAATGCCCGAAGTTACTAAGTTAATAGGTTATGATACTTTAAAGCTCTATGAGACCACTAATGAAGATGAGGTATGTTTCGGGGCAGAAAAATTATATGTTTCAGCATATACTAATAAGTTAGAAGTAAAGACTCTTAAAGATAGAGTTTTAGAGTGTCAAACTAAAGAAGAATTAAGATTGAGCAAAGATGAAAGCATAAAGTCTGCTAATCATCTGTTTAATCAATTAGGTTTAAATGCTCACATCTGTTCTTCTACAAATAGTAAAGATGAAGTCTTTGCTAATACAGTAAAAAGGAGAATGGCGTAATATGATAGAGTTTTTCGGGAGACAGGACGATGTATTGTATTTCGATAATGCAGCATCTACATTGGCACTTAAGAGTGTAGTCGATAAGTCTATGGAGTTTTTGAGTACTTATGGTTCAATACACAGAGGTGTCGGATATAACTCTGAGCACTCTACAGAATTGTATGAGGGTGCTAGAGAATATATACTCAAATGTCTGCAAGGTACAGATTACCATACAGTTATTTTCACATCAAATACAACCGACAGCATTAACAAGGTTTGTTCAATTCTGGAGCTCACTAGAAAGGACACTGTTATTGTGTCAGATATAGAGCATAGTGCTAATAGCTTACCGTACAGGCAGGTAAGTAAGGTCAAGAGAATAGACACAGGCGATACAAATATAGTGACAGCTGATATGGTAGAATCTATGTTAATAAAAGATTCAAGCATTAAGTTAGTAGCCTTGGCAGCAGCTAATAATGTCACTGGGTACATTACTCCATTTAATGAGATATATGAAGCGTGCAAAAGGTATGGAGCAATCTTTCTGTTAGACTGTTCCCAGTATGCCCCTCACTATAGAATGAATTTGAATATGGCAGATATCATTGTCTATAGTGGACATAAGATGTATGCACCATTCGGGATAGGAGTAATAGCTGGAAGAAAAGACTTATTATATAAGCATGGCAGGTATGAGGCAACAGGTGGAGGCAATGTAGTATACTTCAATGACAAGATAACTTATTACAAGGAGTCCCCTTATTCTCATGAAGTAGGTACACCTAATGGAGTTGGGGCAATAGCCATTGCTGAGGCACACAGAGTGTTATATGAAGATATTGATTTAAATTCTCACACAAAGAGTTTGGTTAATAATATGCTGAATATGAAGCTGAATAAAAACTTCTCTGTATTCTTCAATAATACAGAGGATAAAACTCCAGTATTTGTATTCAAGCATAATACAATTCCTAATAGAGACGTCTGTTCAAAGTTAGGAGATAAGGTATTCTTGAGAGAAGGAGCTTTTTGCTCATATAGACTTCTTGAGAAGACACTGCCATCTGTTATTAAAATAATGGAGGGCAACAAGTTAAATCCAGAGTTCTCTTTAATAAGAGCATCAGCTGGATTAGTAAATGAGAAAAGCAACTTTGCCGCTTTAGAGCAAAGATTAAATAATATAGATTTGTAAAAGAAAGAGGTAACATTATGAAGGTAATTAATCTAACACCACATGCAGTAACAGTACTCGGAGCAAATATGGAGTTAATAGCTAAAATTGAGTCATCCGGCAATGCAAGGTCTAAGCAGGAGTCTTCTCCTATTGGCTTGCTTGATAATATACCATTATTTGAAACTCATTACGGCGCACCAATCGATTTACCAGATCCGGAAGAGGATACAATTCTTATCGTATCAAAAATTACGGCAGATGCTGCAAAGCAGGTCGGAAGAAGTACCGACGATCTATATCTTGTATTTGATACAGTAAGAGATCCAGAAAATCCAAGCAATATACTGGGATGTAGAGGATTGGCTCCATACAGTGCTTAGGTAGCAGGGAAGGGAGGAAGCTCATCACTTCCTCCTACTTGTAGAAAGAGAGAATAATGTTTAAGATTATAAACACATCAATTTCAGGGTTAAGAACTGATGGCTCGAGTTGTTTAATCTTGGCTTTTGAATATAAGAAAGAAAGAGGAAAGATTAGTATAGAGAATCCTTCTGGTGAGATAACAATCGCATATAGAAGAAGTAAACTCATATCAAAGTCAATTGATGAAGTAATAAGTGTATTTTCGGAGGATATAGAATTATTTCATATTCTTAATAGGTATGTAAGAACAGTGAAAGCTAATTATGAATATTCAAGAGAGCGATTTATTCTACCATCTGTGAATCAGAAGATAGCTGTAGACGACTCTGTTGTGAATATCATAAATTTGGCTAGAATGGCTTATTGTGAGAGGTTAAAGTATAAATCTCAGATATTCTATATACTTAATGGAAAGGCATATATTGACAATCAGGATGTGACAGAAAATTTGATTAAGTCAGTTAGATTAGTTCACATGGATGGTTACATTGCCTATACTTATCCTGGAAATTTAGAGGGAGTGAAAGGTCTATACATAAACCCATTCCTCAATATTGGGTGCTTAAGGTCTTTTCAAAAGAAGCTAGCTGAAATAATATCAGGTGTGGAAGTTAACCAACTTACTATAAGATTGGGAGATTTGACAGAGATATCTTGGTATTTTCCTATAAGTAAGAAATTACTTGTTAGCTTCAAGACAAAGACAGCACAGGACTTAATTGACATAAGAAAAGAGCCATTGGATAGTCCTAGGTATTTAGGCTGGGGATTACCAAACAATTTTAAGATATGCAAGTTAGGAGATTCGAAGTTTAAGTCTGCAAACTGTATATTTAATAGCCAGTTGGGGAAATTAGAAATTGCATGGAGAACAGGAAAATGAATGATATAAAAATAACAGATGAGTACGTCTACGAAAGAATATCTGTAGATGTTATTCAAGAGATCAAGCATTTTAATTACAACGGGATAGAAGGAGAATATATAAAAGAAAATTCTGTTTATGGAACTAACAAGTATCTCGATTATGGAGATTTATCTGCAGTTACAACTAGATCTGGTAAATGGATTGTGGATGGTAATTTAATTGATGAGTTAGCTTCTGCTCTTAACTTAGCATTTAAAGAAAACTTCGAAGCAAAAGAAGGAATCACTGTTCTTTCTTACATTGAAGAGTTTAGAGATGTAGACTACATTACAGCCACATGGAATGTCCTCTATAAAGGTAAACTTGGCTCACTTGAAGTAGAGTATAATTATGGAGATGGTGGTTATCCGGAGTATCTTAAAGTTAACTTAGATGGCATATCAGGAACCGCTACTGGAACAAAGGTAGACTTAAGTGGAGATATTCCAGCAGAGGTAATAAAGAGAATAGAGGACATTACAGGATTTGAGATTAAGGAGTAAGTATTATGAGTTACAAATATAAATTAAACTTTTATGACATTAGGGATTTACAGTTATTTCCTGGAGTATTAATTGAGTTTATCTCTAGTGTAGTAAATGCTATGGTTCCAGCTGAACCTGATAGAATCAATGATTTCGTCTTATATATAGATCTAAACATGGATAAAGCAATCATAAAGTCTAACAATGATTTTGAAGATGACATATATGAGTTTGAAACAAATGGATTGGATTACGAGTATTATAAAGATACAGATGACGGAGAGGTTATAAGCGATAATGAAGATGGTGAATCAATATATACATTGGATATAAGTCCATTAACTTCTAACAAGTTGAGAACTACTGTTATACAGGATCTTATAGAGAGCGCACAGCGTCTGATAGTAAAGGATAAAGAGGATTATTATAATTATGATCCTTTCCTCAGTGCAATAGTAGTTGATATGCTGAATTCAAAGGTTATCCTCAAGTCAGATTATTCTCTTTATGATTTGGCTAAATCCTTCAATAGTAATGGATTACCACATACATACTATAGCACATTGAGGTATTAATGAAAAATAGATTTAAATTAGATTATTGTGCTGAAGTCCGTTGTGATTGTTTTGAATTTGCATATAATGGGATTCGTGGATTTTATGATAAGTCAAAAGATGTTCATGAACTCTTCTATCATAAAAAGACATATAAATTTTATCCGGCTGTTGAATTAAGTACAAACTTCTTCACAGAGGGTTATATTGACTTGTTAATAGCATTAAGAGATGAACTGGATATAGAAGCATTTCCATTTAGGAGACCAGATGGAGAGGTAACTTATCTTTTCTTAAGCAAGAATTGGTTGATGTTTCAGGGTTTAGCTTTACTAGCTAATTCTAAAGATTACAAGATGTTTAAGCTGGAGGGAGATAAATTATTTGTAGATAATAAAGAAGTGGATTATAAGAAGCAATGTACTCTACATACTGCACCTTGTGGCGAACTTACATATGGAATTCCATTTTCATATGAAGACACAAAAGAGATAATTCTGCTACATTCAATAAGAGTAGGATGTAGAGTTTCATCTTTAAAGGAACTACTCCCTTACATGCCACTAAATAATACTTACTTTGAGTTTGAGGCATCAAGTATAGTTTACAAAGAAGAATGGAGAATTTGCTATGATAATAAACTCTCTAAATTTCCGGTGAATAAGGTGGATAGTTTTTATGTAAAATATCATGATCCTCATATACATATACGATGTTTAGTACATAGTTTAGTAGAGGACTTTACTTTTACTGGGATTAATGGTAAATATGTACTGGATGAAAACACTAATAGAGTGACAAGTATAACAATAGGGGATGTATCACTATATCAAGATGAGAACAATGAAACCACATACATTGCTAATGGAAGAGTCCCTATTGGATTTCTAAGAAAGTTAAAAGATATTGATCCAAACTGCAAGAGAATAGTTTATAGACTTAAATCTCTGGAGCGTTGGACAACAAAAGATAAGAATATATATTTAGACTCACAGAGTTTTGAATTCAATAATCAAGTTGGTGTCATAAATATAGGCCTAAATGGTAATTACAGTGTCATGTGGGGTTCTTATGTTTATGAAAGCTCTGAAGTGAGAAAAGAACTTGGAAGTGAGCTAGAAATGGCTATTGAGGACTTCTTGAAAGCAGATAGAAAGGAGTATAAATGGATGATAAATTCAAATTAGATTACTGCTATAAGTGTGGTAATATAACAGTGTTTGCATATAAAGGAATAGAAGGCTCTTGGGATGAAGAGATACAGCTTCTGAAGTATAGAAATAAAGAATATCAAGGTGACTGGAGAAAAATAGATGCTTCTGAATTATTTACTGTGGAAGATATGGATTTTCTTATAGCTCTAAATAATGGAATATTTATAGATGATCTTCCTTTCAAATTAGAGTCAGGAGAAATAACACATATATCATTAAATGGTAATTGGTTAGTATTTCAAGGAATAGCTATTTTAGCTAACTCTGAAAATTCACAGTTCTTTAGGGTTGATGGAGACAAACTGTTCGTTGATGAGAAGGAAGTGGATTACCAAAAACAATGCACAATTCATGAGCATTCTTATGGGAAGGTAAGATATGGTATACCATTCTCATGGAAAGATACTGCAAGAATAATTGCATGGCCTCAGTTAAAGGCAGGTTGTAGAGTTTCTTATATAGAAGAACTTCTTCAGTTCTTGCCATTAGAGGATTCTTCGTTATGGTTCACATTTTCACAGTCAGGGTATGAATATGATACTAGAGACTATCTTTTCTATGATAACAAGCTTTCGAAGATACCTATAAATAAAGTGGTAGATTGTAGATGGAAGGTTGATCGACTTATTGCACGTGTAGATTATAAGATAAAGAAAGCCAGTAAGCTACATGGGTTTAAACCGCTTCAAAGATGGAAAGATGGGACTACATATGTTACAAGCTTTTTCTTCTATGACCGCATAGGTTTCTTGTATCAGTATGTAGATGGAAGATTTAGTGTGGCATACGAAGATCACACATATGACATTACTGATGAGTATTTTAAGGAGAGTCATGATCATGACCTTTATGACGCAATACAAGAATACATTAAGGAAAAGAGGTAGATATGAAACAAAATCAATTTAAGCCACTACATAGCTGGAGAGACACAATCGGAGAAATACCAGTTTATGCTACAACATTCTTTTTCAACAATATACTTGGTCTTTTGTATCAGTATATAGATGGAAGATTTAGTGTGGTATGGGAAAAAGAGGAGTATAATAGTACTCAGGAAGATATAGAAGATTGCTTAGGAAGTGAACTTTATTCGGCAGTGGTTACATTCGTAGAGGAAGAAAGCGAATGGAGCGAAGAAGAGGTTAATCACACTAAAGTCATTAAATTTAAATATAACGGAATTCAAGGGCTATTTGATAAGTCGAAGGATGTATATGAGTTGACATATAATGGAAAAATGTACAAATTCTATCCGGCTGTTGAATTAAGTGAGCATCAGGACACAAGCTTCTTTACGGAGGATGATATTGATCTATTGATATTCTTAAGAGATGAGCTTGACATAGAGGCTTTCCCATTTAATAAATCAAATGGAGAAATAACTTATCTCTTCTTGAATAAAAATTGGCTCTTCGATGTAGCTATAAAATTATTGTATATTTTGAAAAGCTCAAAGATGTTTAACATTGTCGGATCAACCTTATACATAGACGGAGTTGAATTTGATTATAAGTCAAGGTGCAGCTTTGGTATATGCGAGTATGGAGAGTATTCCTATGGTATAATAGAAGTAGATATACACAGATGTCCACAGATGTTTTTATCATCGACAACTAACTCTGGGTGTAAGTTTGGGTACTTCAAGAGCTACCTTACAATGTTACCATTATCAAAAGATAATGGAAGAGTATACTTTGATGGTAGTCATAGTATCAATGAGGAGTTTCTTTCAATAAGCTCAAATACTTTGAGCAGAATTCCTATAAACGAAGTGGTAGAGTACAAAGTATTTAACTCTTATTATAGTAACAGCAGAGAGGTTGAGTTTATTATTAAGCAAGTAGGATAGGAGAAAGTAGTTATGAAATTGATTGAAACTAATAGTTTTTCAACAGTTGAGAATGTTGTTACACATACAACCTCATTTGAGCATAATGGGATTCAAGGTTGGTATTCTGAGATAATTGATGAAGGAAATGGAGGTATGTTTGTCTCATCTGAGTTTCATCATGATGGAGTAGACGGTTATCTTATTGGAGGAGATTGGGAACTTTCAGGTGAGTTAGATGATTCACTGAAAGAGGGTCTCAATGAATTGCTCAATGCAGGAATATAAGTGGGATTATGTGCTATGTATAGATATGAGTTAAAGGTTAATGACATTACGAATTTAGAAACACTTCCGAGTAGATTATCTAATTTCATATCAAGTGTATTAACAACAGTTAGAGATAACAGTAAGTTTAATATAAATGAATTTAAGATAATCTTTGATAATGAACTCTGTGTAATTGATGTGTATTCTACTAAGGATTTTGAAGAGTTGATACCAAAGTTCCAGTTATTTTCTACAGACAAGAAGTATAGTAAAGTAGATGATAATGATGATAAATACTTCATGCCAATGAAAGCTAAGTATGATTTGCATCTTAATCTGAGTTCTGTTAGGTTGATATCTAAACTTATAAAAGATTTTATACAGAGTATACAGGATTACTCCAGTATGTTTCTATATCCAATTCGTATTACAGCTGATTTGACTGAATCAATAGTTTCTGTGCAAATGTATGATGATTTTGAAGAAAACCTCAAGTATTTTGAGCGTATTATACCATTACCATCTAATTATGTATACAAGCCAAATGGTTTAGATGAGGAGTAAAGGAGGCAGTGAAATGGATTATAGATTTAAGCTAGACTTGTACGGTTTAAGTAATGAGTCTAAGGCTAAAGCAGTATCAAACTTTATATCCAGTGTATTATCACTTATAGGTGATAATATTATATTCTTTAATATAACTTACATGAATGCGGATTATTGTATATGCTTGGAATCTGATACAGACTTTAAGCATCTTATTTCAAAGTTTAACACAGAAGGTTTACCATATCAATTCTCTACTCCTAAGAGTAGGGAACTCGATGGTGTAATAGAGGATATTGATGGGTAATTATACTGAGAGGTAATTATGGAAATTTACAAGTTACCAGATTTGACTAAAGAATGCTCTTTAGACTACTGTAAGTATAATCAAGACGGAAGTGTTGAGTTTTCCTATAAAGGAAAGAAAGGTCGTTATGAGATAGGATGGAAAACTGGTGTCCATAGAGAAGCATTAATAATTGATAACAAAACCTACATCTTACATAAGGAGAAGTATTTAGCGTTTAATAATGCATTCACTATAAATGACTTAGGTATGCTTATGGCTATAGCTCGATCATTGTGCCTCAGAGAATTTCCATTCAAGCTTGCTTCAGGAGATATAGTCACTTTAAGGTTGCCTGGAGATTGGTTGTTTGATTTGGGAGAATCAATACTTGCATCTGATAAAACTGCTCATATATTTTATATAAAGCAGGGAATACTATATGTAGATAATAAGCTAATAGATGCACACACTATTAGTAAGTTTTATAAAACAGAGGATAATGTGTACACTTATGGTTTACAAGCTCCATGCACAGAGCTTTGCATCAGTAAGAGATTTAGAGCTGGTTGTAAGATTGAGTATTTACAAGAACTTCTTACAAGGTTACCTATTAAGAGTGGAAACTATTGTGTAAATGTCTGTTATGGGCGTGGTCATATAGATAACTATTTAGATTATATAACTGATACAGATAAAGAAGTGAGTGCAATCCAACTTAATAAAGTAACAAATTGTAGATCATCTGAGTCTGCATATGTTAATATAAATCATATTAAGTTTGAAGTAGAGGCTATAGAAAGAGATTCAAAACTACTATACTTATGAGAGGAGCACCAGGCAGTGGCAAGTCTACTCTTATAAAGAATAGTGGGTTGTCTAATTACTCAATTTCTTTAGATGAATTACGAAAGTTGTTGGCAGCTGAAGAAGATAGTCAATTACCTACATCTGTTAATAAAGAGGCTTATACTTTATTGTATTCAATATTACAGACACGAGTCCAGAAAGGAAAGTTAATAATATTGGATGCAGTGAATACATCCATTGATCATATAAAAGATTCAATAGAGTTAGCTGAGAGTTATGGTTACAAGATAGTTTATTTTCAAATGCAGACATCTTTGGAACAATGCTTAGAGAATAATCTTTGTAGACCTATTTACAGTAGAGCCTCCAATGAGAAGATCAAGAAATTTTATGAGATAACAGAAACAACTGAATTACCTTATGAAAGGATATACAATTTATGAATACATCAGGAATGATGGAACTTTTAACTGCACATTGTATAGAGTTCAACGATATAGTTATAGTAGTAGAAGAGACAGAAAGAGGAGTAAAGCTGAGAGCAATTGGAAGAGGATTCAAAGCAGATTATGACCACTCTAGGAATAAATGGATTTGTTACACACCTATTCCAAGTGGATTCAGAAGTGCATATAAGGAGAAGTTCTCTGAAAGGTTTGATAGTGAGTATAGAGTCTACATTGATGAGCTAGTCACAGATGCTACTACATTTACATTCGCATTTAAAGATGGTTATCTTAAGGACGGTCAGGTGTATTGGGAATGCCCATGGAATAGAAATGCCGCTACTTATCCTGAAGAGTTTATCGAGGCTATTAAAAACAGCTTCGGTTTGGACATTAGTGAATTGCCTATAACAAAGGTTGGAAGAAGAAGAGTATCAAGTGATTCACTTGGTATATAAGTAAAGGAGAAAAGAAGAAAAATGGAGTTTTACAAACTACCAGATAAATTTGGAGATTACAGTCTTGATTACTGTACTGAGATTGAAGGTTATAGTTATAAGATTGACTTTGCATACAAAGGCAAAGAGGGAAACTATTATAAGGGTAAAATAAATTTTGGGGATAAGGAATATCCGGCAGACAAGGATCATATAAATAGCCATTCTAATGCATTTACAAAGGAAGATATTCCAATGCTTATAGCTATGGCAAGAGGATTCTATATACGACAATTTCCTTTCAAGACAGAGTCAGGGGAAATAGTGTGCTTAAGTATTGATAATTACTGGCTTGGAAATCTGGGAACATCAATACTTAAGATTGATAACAGAGCTAAGTGCTACTCATTTAGAGATGGAGGTTTATACATTGATAACAAACAAATAGATATTCTGAATTTTTGTCAATTGTATAAGCTTAAGGATGGTACTTATGGATACGGGGTACAGGAGCCAAAAGATAAAGCAGTTCGAATAGCTGTAAGTGATGCTTTAGTATTTGGATGTAAGGTAGATTATCTAAAAGTAATGATACCATATCTGCCACTTAAGTATGATTCTGGCTATATAGATTTATGTAAAGGAGTGTCTTCAATAGATAGTATTCTAGATGAGGCAGGAGAATTATCCATTACACCACTATATAAAGTTACAGAATGGAAAGAAAGTATAGATTCAGATGATTCAATGCTTATTAGCTACGGTGTAGAAGAGTCAAAGTAAAGGAGACTAAGAAATGAGTAAATATGCATTAAGTGATCTTCAACCAGGAGATTCAGACAACAAAGTAAATTTCACATACAACGGTTTGCATGGGCAGTATGCAAAATATTCAGGTACTTTCCATTCAACTGTATCTCTTAATGGAAGATACATTGATTTGGATAACAAACAGAGTTTGGACAGCATAGACCAGACATTCAACAGTAACGACCTTGGATTTATAGTAGCATTATCTTCTATTGTAGAAGAGAAGTCATTTCCTTTCACTTTGGAAAATGGTGACATAGTTCGTTTGGAGATACAGGATAATTGGTTACTGAACATTGGAGCAAGAATTCTTGCAGAGAGACCTGATAGCGAAGTATTCTATGTAAGGAATGATGAGCTATATGTAGATGGTATAAAAGTAGATTTGGATAAAGAGTGCCAGGTTTACCAGTTATCAAATGGGAACTACACATATGGAATTCCATCCACACCGGCATTAAGATGTGGAATTGCTATTTCGGCCTATACACAAAGTGGATGTAGGATTAGATCAGCTTTCTACTATGTGTCACTGTTAGATGTGGAAGGAGAGATAACACTTCCATTCTCTACAAGAGATGTAAGTTATATAGATGACTCATCTATGCCTTACAAGACAAATAGAGTCGCAAGAATCCCGGTTAGCATCGTGGAGAACAGAGATGTTTCTACGGAGATTGACACTATGACTGGAGTCATAGAGAAATTTAACATAAAATGTACAATAAGGAAAAATTAAATAATGCACAGAAGTACTCTATTTATGTAGCTATATTCATATTTATGATGTTTTGTCATACAATGTATAATTATAACCAAAGATTATACTTACAGCATCAAGAGGATTATGTAACTGTGAAAGCTACAAGAGTTACTCAATTACAATATGTAGATGAAAATGGTAATAAGTTTGGAGGAAAGTACTTCCTTCCAACCGATTACTTTTCATATAACAAGAACGATCCTTCCTATTACTTTGAAACCTTGTATGGGATAAAATTGTTCTTACCGTTGGTATTCTTAATTCCAGCGTGTATGGTGGTTTATGCTTACAACATAAATGACCAGAGTGTGTCCAGACTAAATAAAGAAAGAGAAGAAAAGTAGACCAAGTCTGGCAGAAGCTAAGATAGTAACCTGTCCTTTCTTCAAAGGTAAAGACATGAAAGAGAGGGACACTGGAGTTATTCCAGTAAAGTATGTGTCGACATGTAAGGAGTATGTGTCGATGAAGAAGCTAATCCCAATGTTGATCAGAGGAGATCGTTATGACATTGGAGATATTTGCAGAGAGACCGATGAATTGTTCGGGGATCAGATAGATTACCCACAAGACAAGCGTCTTATAATCAATTCAGCCGCTTATGTATCTTCCGTGATATTAAGGTTTAGGTCAGGAGAGCTGACACCTATTGTTAAGGAAGATAAAACAATTGGCTATATCGACGATTATAACTTCTACGCTGTAATCGGTAAAACAACAGCACATAAGAGGTGGTTCAAGTTAATCAAAGACGAACTACTTACTATGGTGCCAAGTAACATCAAGAGATTCATTAGTATCAAACCAAGTAGCAATACTTATTGCTTGTTTGATTTAAATGATCTAAATAACTTCTAGGATATCCTAGGCATTTTTGAATTTATAGATTTGTAACCATGTTTTTCAGAGGAGAGATAAATGAAAAGGAAAAACGCATTTAAAGTTGCGTTGACTCTATCACTTACTCTAGGATTAGTAACATTGTTACATAAGAACGCCTATGCCGCAGATGCGGTAGTTGATATCCTAGAGAATGATAGATTCAACGGCGTAGTTTCTACCGTTAATAAGATCGGTAGAGTAGTTGACACATACTTTATGTCATTCATCAGTTTTGTGTCATTTTTCATAATATCAGCAGCTTGCTTACGAAATGTACTTGCTGGTGCATATTGTGTATATCCGAAGTTTTGGGATAAGGTAGATGAGGCTCATAAAGAAAAAGGAATAAGCCAGGTGAGTATAAGCTCTATAAAGACCTTCTTCACAGGAGGTGGAGTACAGGGAGCAACAGTTGGTTCCGTCGGTTCATTCCTATTGAGCTTCCTTCCTAACTTGAAAGTCCTTACAGACTTTGATAATGAAAATGATGTAGACTTCAAGAGATATTTCATGAAAGCTATACCACAGGCTATCATCGCTGTATTCATAGGTGTATTCATCTATAACGGATACTACAGAGATGTTATGGTTAAGACCTCACAGTTCGGTTCAGAGATAGTGGTTAATGCTTTGAATTCAGTTGACCCAGCAAAGACAATGGAGAAATTAGCAGGAGTATCTGCATTACCTAAGACTCCAATTGATAATGCAAAGACAGGTCCGGAAGCTATAGCTAAGATGATGCTCCAGAAGTCTTGGGCACCTATACTTGGTGAGTATCCAGATATTAGTGAGAAGTCAGTTAAGAAGACAAACTATAACAAGTTAGCTTCATTGCTTGTATCAAAGGCTTCAGCCTTTTCAGCATTCCCAGTAGAGTCAAACAAATACTCTATTAGTGCTACAGTTGAGCAGACTCTCATTCCTACACAGGATACAGATTTGGCAGACGGAAAGACTCACTACAGATACCTTAATATTCCTATATCAGAAATAGGATTAACTACAAATGAGCATAAGGGAGATACAATGTATCTAAGACTTGTACTTCAGATAGTCAATACAATTAAGGATTCTTCAATGAGTGATTCTATTTCAGACTTCAAGCTTACAATTAAGGGAGCTGGACAGAACCAGGGTGGAAATACAATATTCAACTTAGGTTCAGGACAAGAGATAGGATTTATGTCATCAGCTGGAAATAACTGGCCAATACAGATTGGTAATGCTAAGGCAAAGGTAGAGAATGGTAAACTTGTAGTTCAAGGAACCTATACTCCATCTTCAGGTCAGGCTCAGTCTGTTACTGGATTCAGTATTCAGGATACATCTTCTAACTCAGTACATACAATCACTCAGATTGTGTTTACTGGAGGAAATGGAAATGCTACTCTTGAAGGAACTTACAATGGTAAGACAATACAGGCTACATGGGGAACTGATTCAATCAGTTCAAAGATAAATGCAGCAAAGAGCTCTGCACAGCAAGGAGCAGGAACCTCTCAGCAAGGACAGCAGGGAGGAAACAGACCAGCTACACAACAGGGCGGTAATAACAATAACGGAGATGATGACGATCTTTCGGGTTATTAATTAGTAAAATAGGGCTCCTGCTTCGAAAGAGGTGGGAGCCTTTTCCATAAGGAGGTAAAATGAAAAGGATTAAGAGGATTGTAGCTTTACTCCTCGCCATCTTCATTTGCTTTCCTGCTATACCAGCTTACGCAGCAGCACCAACTCCAATAACAGTTGATGATGCTGGAGCTCAAAAAGTAGATGGCTGGTATATGATAGCAAAAGCAGATGGAGCTGACTATGTTTCACCTGTCTATCTCTATGGTTCTCAGAATAAGAGATGGTTAGGTGTGAAGTTAAAGAATAAAGATAACAAGGAGAGGACATTCAAGTTTACAGTTTCAATACAGGATATTCTGGCAGATGGAACTTCTACTTGGGGAGGTCAGATAGGTCTTAAGACATCAGGAACTTCAGCTAAGGGAATACTTGCTAGAGATATGCCTAAGGTTGACAGTACAGTTCCTCCTTATCAAGCAGATAAAGGAGCTGTAAGAACAGACAATTACAATGCTAGTACAAACCAAGCAAATATGGCATTACTATTAAGAGACTTAATGACTGGTAAGTATAACATTGATGTAGATAATACTGAGGTTGTAGATTTATATAGTACAACTGGCAGAACTGGTTCTCTAACTATAGGTTCTGCTCTTGAGGAAATATATACTGAAAAGTATAATACACTTAATCATCAAAAGGAATCAGAAGAGTTTAATAAGGCTAAATTAACTCCACAAGAAACACCAACCGCAGTACAGATAAAAGCAGGAAACAAAGGAGTTGATAAGACTCAGGAGATTCTGGCAATCAAATCTGCTATAGGAACATTTGCTTCTAAATCAACTGCTTCTGAGAATCCAACCTCAGGAACTGTTACATCAGCATCAAGATTGAAGTCAATAGCTAAGACTTCAAGTGCTACATACCAAAAGGCAAAGCAGGACAAGCAGGCAAATGTTTCTAACACTGAGAAGAACAAAGCTAAGAACACTTCTGATAAAGTGGAGATAGATGATAATCCAGATTCTACATTTGGTTATTCTGAAGAGACAATAAATGCTTGGTATAATACTGCTATGCAAGTACTTGTTGGGTCAGGTATAACAGAGAAAGATGAGTTTAAGTCCGCAAAGAATCTCTACAAGGATTATAGTAGTCTTACTGCAGAGCAAAAGAAAGCATGGGACACTAAAGTATATGATATATTGTCACTTGCTTATGCAGAGGGAATTACAGATTCAGTTAAAGCTTTTGATCCAAATATGGAAACACTGAAGAAAGCTTATAAAGCCCTATCAGAGAGTGGTCAAGGATCGATGGAATTCAGACTTACTGATGTAGAAGCAGAGTCTATGAGAAAGAACTTAGTTGAGCATATGGATGCATCAACATCTGGAGAAGATGTATATGCTAGATTAACTACTTTCGAATATAGAGTCAGATTGTTACTCAGTGCTATGACAACTTCTGAGTCAGATGTTGACAGGCAGTGGATATCAGTCTTCTACAAGCAAGACAGTCCAGCGATATCAACTAACTTTCCATTCTCAGACTACTACCAGAAAGGGTTCATACAGTATAATAATAGAAGTCCAAAGTACCTAGTCTTAAATGATGGAGACAGTACACTTCCTATGGAAGCCCAAGGATATCTTATTGCAACTATTCTTGAATTACAATATTTCAGAGATCAGTTGCTTGAAAAAGCTAATAATGATTTAGCAAGTGGAAGCATTAAAGATAACATTGATCTTTTAAATGGATTAAAAGGTGTTCACAATGTATTGGAGAAATACCCATTCCCATTGTTAAAAGACTTATGGGAGAAGCAAGGAGAAGAGTTTAAATCACTACCTTGTAAGTCATTGAAGGAACTTTATGATAAGTTACTTGAAAAGGGAATCTTCGATAAGATAGATGGAATAGCGAGTCAACAACCTAAAGTGCTTGAAACAGGTAAACCATTAGGTGATTGGATGGATTATGAAGAAGGCAAAGAAAAGCTTTCTGATTACTATCTTAAGGGTATAGCTTATTCAGCAGCTATGATACCTATGAAGACAAATGTATATTCTCAGGACTGGTTGAATTTCTTAGATGATGATTTCAAGAAGAACTTCCATAATCAGTGGGGATACAATAGAAAAGCTTTGTATTATGATAGTAGTTCATCAGCAGCCCAGACTTACTTTGTTACAGGAACAGCAAATCCAAATAAAGTTCTTACTTTAAAGGATTTCTTGAATGCAAAGAATGATATGGTTGTGTTTGTAGACGATAACTTCTATAATGCAGATACATTAGGATTTGATAAGTTGGATTTTAGTGGAGATATTAAAATACCTTCGCAGCCTCAGACACAATCTCAAACTGTACAAGCTCCAGCAGAAACACAAGCAGCAGCTCCAGCGGAAACTGCACCAGCTGAAACACAAGCTCAGGCAGAAACATCAGCTCAATCACAAGCAGAAACAACTGTAGAACAGACAACTGCAGCGCCAAGGCACAGTACAACGAGGCCAAGGTCAACAACTCCTAATTTACCATCATCTCATTCATGGCAATTAGGATCACCTACAACTGTTAGGTTTGATCCAGTGACTGGAAGGCTTACAAGAAGTACTGCTCCAACATTACCAGCATTACCAGGTAATACAACTACAGCATTACCGCCATTACGTCATGTACCAAGGCCATTAAGTAAGTTTATATTAGATATGTTTATGCCATTGGAAGTACATGCAGAGCCTGAAGAATCAACAACTGCAGCAGAAACACAAGCAGAGACTCAGTCACAGTCACAGCCAAATGTTCAAGTCGGTGTAACGCCTACTGAAGAATGGGCATATATGGCTGATTTAATCTCAAATAATTCAAACTTAAGTGCTGACTCAGTTCTTAAGAATCATGATGAGACTAACTATTCTAAAATCTTCTTAGAGAAGTTGCAGAATATACAGGGAGCTATTCAATATTTCCCTAAGGCGACATTGGATAATCCAGGAAACCCAGATAGAGCAGTCTTAAACTCTGGACAGATTAACTATTATTTAAAGGCATCAAACGCTGGTTCTGAAGTGTATACTCCGCTCCAGGGCTACGCTGTCGTTTCATCTATCTACAGAGATATAGACCTCTATAACTTAGCAAATAGCTCATTAAAGAGATACCCTATATTCATAGCTTCTGAGAAAGCTGGAAAAGCAAAGAACTCTTCAGATGATGCTAAAGCTGCTATATTCAACTATGCACTCATGAGAAATTTAAAAGACTCAATGGCAGTTGAATATACTGGAAACTTGGATATGAACTCTCCATTGTATATTGACATATATGGAAATATACTTACAGAGTCAGGAACAGTTGTAGTTCCAGCAGCATCTAATCCAACACTTATGTCAAGTAGTGATTTCTTTAGAGGAGATTGGTCAGCAGGATTATTCTCTGTTTATGGAAATAGTTATAAGATAAAGGCTGATGACGAAGGTTCATTCTCAAATGTACTTGATGCTACATTCCAAGTAGTAGATGGTTATTGGATGCCTAAGTCAAGAATACTCGGTAACTCTTATGTTATTGATATGTCAAGACTTTCAACTGCATCAAAAGATACTCTAGATGTGTTATATACACAGACATATGTAGATTTGCATAATTCTAATGAAACTCAGAATAAGTACTATAATTTCAAGAGATATGTCAACATAGTTCTTGAAGTACTTAGAGGAGCTCCTATAGAGAATATAGATAAGGCAAAAGAAGGACTTGATACAAGCAGTAGAATAGATAAAGCTGGAGTAGTAGCAGCAGCTAAGCTCGAGCAGTTAAACGATTCATTAAATATAGCTGGAGAGAATACTACAATCTCATTACCTCAGATATCTAATATCTCAGTATTTAATGTTGTGTCTATAATTATATTTAAAGCTATGATGGTAATATTAGTAGCTGTAAGTATAGTAACAATCTATATAGACGCTGTTAAGTCTCAGATGGGATTAGGAACAATAGCTAAGATTATTGGAACTGGAGCTATAATAATGTCGGTTGTACTTATTGTGCCTGCACTGTTTGATATTACTTACTATCAGTCAAATAGAGCCTTGTTACAAGATGAAGCTACTTATCTATCTATGTTAAACTTGGAGAAAGAAGAATCTGGAGTTGAGATAGGAATGACAGAAGTTAGAGAACCTCATATAAATACTGACTTGCAGATTCAGTTGGACGATATATCTGTTCCTTGGTACACAATGTTCTCTAATGTCATGACAGCAGATACTGGCAAGACGCTTGATAATATATGGAAAGAGCATGCTCAGACTCAATCATTTATATTTAACAATGATGATGTTGTTATAAAGCACAATGGTGTATACATGGATGTATCTCAAATCTATGATTCAACATCTATAGATATAGATACTACTATGACAAGTACAACAACAAAGAGAAATCTTGTTCAAACAGCTAAGAATAAGACAAGCACATTCTCTTACTATTCTCCATATTATGCTATTCTTGATGCACTTATAAGGAATGTAAATACTTATAATGCGAACCCTTGGGATCCAAATGAGAATGTAACAAATGTACAAGGATGGTATAGTTATACAACGAAAGTTCAAAGAGGCGGTAGAGTAAAGTCAATGGGACTTATAGCTCCATACTTTAAGAGTGATAGATTTATGTCCGATGAGAATAAAGACATACTTGGCTTCTATCATATGTACTCTAACTTGTATCAGACAGATGTTCAGCAGGATCCAGCTCTTGATGGTTTATATGATAGTAACTTGCAAAACATTAGAGCTTCGAACTGGTATCCAACAGGAATAGCTAATCAAGATGTCATAAAGAGAATTGATTGGTTAACAAAGCAAGCTAGAGATTTCGTTGCTAAGAATGAGGATATGTTGGGAAAAGTGTCTGATGAGACCTTCCTCAAGGCAATGGCTCTCAATCTTGCTATCAAGCATAATCAGGTATTCGGAAATAGATATGCTTCGTCTATTGACATAAGTAATCTATCGAATGATGATTTATTAAGATTGTCTATTGCAAAGAAGAATCAGGTAATGATGACCTCTACTCTTACATTCCCAAGATTCGTGTATGAAACAGGTGGAACGCTTGCTGTATTTGTTGCAATGCTTTTATCTGTAACAATGGTAGTTAGTTCTATACTTAAACCTGCAGCTGTAATATTAACTTTTACACTTATATTCTTCAGTGTCTTTATTATAAAGATATGTATGAGGAAGAAAGAAGCTACATATTTGGGATACATAGTCACTGTATTGTTGCTATGTTTAACTAATATAGCTTATAGCTTAATGCTAAAGGTAACATTATTCCTTCCTACATTATTCCCTCCTGCGGTATGTATAATAATACAAATATTATTGCAAGTAGGTTATTTGTTTATATTGGCAAATGTTCTATGGTATGCAGCTAAGGATTGGCATGATATGGCAGCCTTTAAGTATATGCAGAAAGTAGAAGCTCTTCAGATGAAGATAAGAGACAGCTTTACATTCTGGAGAAAGGCAGAGGGAAGTACAGGTTTCGGAGGAAGCACACGAGTATCAACACCTGAGAAGAATCATGCAATGTTGAATGAGATGTTTGATGAAAGAGAAAGGAGGACTAAGTAAAAATGGGAAAAATCGATATACATCGAAATAAACCAAAGATAAATATGTTGATGGACATCGAAAACATATTTGGTGAGTCAACAAGAGGATTTGGTATAGCTATTGTCAATTTGATAGTAGTGTTAATACCTCCTTTAATCATAGGGTATTTCATGCTCTATCTCTACATTCCTATTTGGATACTTGTTGTATTCTGCTTATTATGGGCAATCAGAGTTACATTCTTTATTTCAGGAAGAGAGCCTCAAAGAATGTCTGCATTTAAGAAGCAGAAAGAGAATAAGTTCGTAAAACCTAAGGACATAATGAGAATTCGTACAATACACCAAAATGGATGTGTTGAGTATATAAACGGGGAAGTTATGTATATCGTCGAGGCGTATAACAATACGCCCGTCGATACACTTCAGAAATCAAGAGAGTATGATCAATTCTTATCAATTCTTGTAGGTAAAAATGCTTTTGAGGTTTATGTACAGAATATCAATGATACAGATGCTATTAATGAATCTTACAAGAATATAAGTAGGTTTGAAGATACTGAGGCGGCAAGACAATTTACAGCTATCCTTGATCATGTTAAAGATATAGTGTCGAAAAACTCAACTATGCTTAGACTTGTGTTTGTGGTTAGAGCTTCAAAGTATAAGTGGAAAGAATTACGAAGAGAAATGGAAATTGCTGTCAATTCATCATCAGCAGCTATGTTCAAGAGGATTAAACTGGTAACAAATAGAGATGAAATAGAATCCATAATCTCAAGAGATGTAAATGGAAATCTACCTATAGATAATATGCTTCGTCAGGCTTATTCAACTGGTAGTGATAGAGGAGCTTATATCATTTCTTATGATTACAAGGATATTAAGGATAATAAAGAAGTAAAGAAGATTCGAGGTAAAGATCCAGGCTTCATGCCTGTGTGGAAAGGAGAAGAAACTAAATGAGACAAACAGTAATTGTCATCTCAAAGTTAGTTGACTCAACATTGGCAGAACGCCAAAGGGATACAGAGTTTCTGATATTCAAGACTCTTGAAGAGTTAGATGAGTACTCAAGAAAAATCCCAATAAGAGCTAATGCTCTTTACTTTAGTGAAGATATTCTCACTATCATAAATCCAGCATTGGATTACTTACATACCCTGCTACAGAGAACTTATGTAGCTGTTGATAAGGTTGTTATGGTAGCTGAGCCAGAGTCTAAAGCTCTTGATGCTTTCAAGATGATTATAGAGACAAATGGAATTACCAACTGGATATATGTTACTGGAAGCTTATCCAGAGAGTATATGGTGGGTGTAATTACAGGATCAGCTCTTGATGACTCAGTGGATATGAAGAGAAAGGTAGTCATTAGAGTACCTAAAACTCAATATGTTCAGATAAAGTCACAGCACATTGAGCAGATGAAGAATGAGCATTATGTAGATGACGATAGTTCACTTGAAACAATGGAAGACGAAGTAGTCGTACCCATTGCACCAATGGATATTGAATCTATTGCTCAGATTTATAACATAATCGGAGAGCCTACTGTGGAAAGAAGATTATACACTTTCATCATTGCTCAGTATCTGTCGCTACAGGGCAAAACAATTATTATAGAGAGTGATCCGGAGTATCATCAGCTTGGAGATATGATTACAAAATCAACTGCCAAGTATGAAGAGTTTCTTATAGATGACTTCTATAGAGATTCTATTGAAGTGCTTCAGAGAATAGCTGATAGTAGTGCTACTTTAATCTGTTTACTGAGTAGAGGTAAGTTTAACTATAACTATCAGTTTATTATAAATACTCTTTATAGTAATCTTTCTGATAGTGTTAAGTATATCATGAAAGAGGGTAATTTCGGAGATGAGCCTCCAGCAAGCCCTTATACAATAGCTTTTCCTGCTACAGTTCCGGAGTGTATAAAGGCATCTGCAAAGGTTAGGATAAGCACTTTAAAGGATGCTTTCTTTGTAGGTATACATTTAAATACACCAAAGCAGATAAGGCTTCAGAACTCTAAGCAGTTTATTCCGATTGTAGAGGATATAACACATTCTCATGGAATAGTAAAGGGAGCTCTGGTTGAGTTAAACTCTTTGGAGATAGGCGGAGACACTTACTATGATATCGGAAGCGTTATCCATTTAAGAAAGGGGTTGAAGTAAATGAGGTATATTTGTACTAAAGAGTTCAATTCAGAACACACTCTGAATGGATACACTTGTATCACAGAAATAGAAGAGTTGCACAGAGCTATAGTTGATAGGAATGCTACAGAGATAACTTTTGAGGATTCATTTGTGGATACCTTTTACACCCCATCTTCTTTCGAAGAATTAGTAAATGAGATCTCTAAGGTAAATCCATCTCTACAGTTAAAGTTTGAAACACCGGAAAGAATAATAATGCCGGCTCAGGTTAAGAGACTGACAAAGATAGACACTGCAGATGAATTGTTCCTTATGCTTAATAGTCAACCTGAAAAGGTTCTTGACATAATTAAGTTTCTTGGAAGAAAGTACTTGGAGGTTAATGAAGAAACTCTGATAGCAAATTCAAAATTAGCTTCTATGCAGTTAAAAGTTAGTTCTTTGACAAAGCAGGTTAGAGAGAATGAAGAGCAGATAGACAAATTGGTGAGAACTGAGCTTCATTCCTCTACACGACTTGAAGTTCTTGTTAACAGAATCAACAATAAGTACAATGGAAACATTAACCCTGATGAAATGTTCGACGTGGAAGGTAACTCATTCGATAAAGTACTTTATCTAAAAGAGATAACAAGACTTAGATTCACTGACACTCTTGTGTATTATCTACAGGAGATACTTCGTTCATTGTATAGCATGAAGTGTAGACTTGTGGTTATGGAGCCATTTAATGCTCATGACAAGTATGTAGAATATCCAAACCTTGTTCCTACTTGGAGTTGTTCTAAGTTGGATATTGTATCTTCAGATATCTTTATGGCAGGTATTCAGAGTTTGACGATGTCAGATATTCTTAAGAATGCATCAAACATCAAGTATCTGATAATACTTGACAGAACAGGGGATACTAAGGTGCATGTGACTGGTTCAAATGTAGAGCCACTGTATATGTTGTCTTCTTATGAGGATAAGAGTTTGTATCCACAGATTCCTGAGGATAGAATCATCTCTTATAGTGCAGACTCTTTAAATATACCGTACATTCCTGAGTTCGATGAGATGCCATCAGAGAAGAAGATGGGTGTATATTCATCTCTGCCTATAATGAAGACTCTTATTGAGATGTTAGAGAGGACGGTGAGAGTAGATGAAACAAGAAGTGAATGATAACAGCAGAGTAGATGAGACCAGGGCTCTTCTAAAGAAGAATGCTAAAGAGGTTAAAAAGAAGCAGAAGAAAGAGAGATTCCAAGTTCTTAGGATGTGGATATCTACATTTATATCTGCAGTATTTAATGATAGAGGAACAATTCCACCGAATATCGGGGATAATATCCTCGTAACCAATAATGTCTATATTACTAAATACTCACTGAGTGCTTTGATAGGAATTGTTGAGTTATCTAACGATACACCAGTCGGATTTATATCCGACTTGGTTAGTACCGTGAAGAGAGATGTGCCTGGTATAATCATAGACACAGTAATTAAGAATATCCCATACTATATAGACACAAAAGCTCCTGGAATGAAGTCAAGAAGAGAGTCATGGGAGAAGATACTTTCACATCCTCTTGCTACAGAGAGAATGGCAACTAGAGCTGCAAGACAGATTTATACGCTCACAGTTGCTGAGAGCGGAGAGAAGTTATATAGATCGAGAATTTATATAACTGTAAGAGCTATGGATGGTACAACTTTGAATGCAGGAATAGACAAAGTATCTCAATACTTGAATACTTGTGCATTGTACAGAGTAGTGAGAAATAACTTACAGGACCATTTGGAGTATGCAGCTATGTCTTCCTCACATTCCAGTGCCGTAATGAAAGATGTCGGTTGGATTGTTACTTCTCAGCAGACTATTGCTGAAATGCTTCCACAGAGTCAAGGACTTAATGATGTGAAAGGTATAATGATTGGAATTGCCTCAGAGAATAACTCTCCTTACTACATTGACTTTATGAGCTCATCAGCAGCAAAGAACTTGTATCTTATAGCTAAGTCTGGTGCTGGTAAAACCTTTATGGGTCAGACTATATTGCTTGATGCATTTACAAAGAATTTCAATGTCTGTGCAATGGATATTAAAGGAACTGAGCTTGGAGCATTCACAAGAGCTTGTGGTGGTAAAACACTTCAACTGAGGTCAACCTCTACTACTTACATTAATACTTATAAATTAGAGAGTAAAGATGTAAAGAATGGTGAATATAGAATCTATTTTAATAAGATGTTCAATGCTACAAAGGTTAGACTTCAGATAATGGCAGGAGTAGAAAATGACCCTAAGTATGAAACTCTGTTTGATAAGTTCTTAAGAGCTCTATATACAGAGTATGGAGTTAGAGAGGACAACGAAAATACTTGGTATCGTTCGGAACAATTGGATCCATTTGTTGCGTTTGACTATTTCAAGAAATGGCTTAGTCCAAAGATTCAGGAAGAATATGGTGAAGAGTCAATCAACATAATGAATAGTCTATCCATGTATATGTCAAGGTTTGGTTCAATGAGCCATATCTTTAAAGATCAGTATACATACAGTGAGGTAATAAATACTAAAGTTCTTACATTTGACTTTGGTATGCTTGAAGAGTCTGAAAGTGCTATGAATAGCGTTGTATTCAAGCTTAAAGTATTGGATATGATTACTATAAAGACGGAATTCATAGCTTCAAAGAAAGCAAAAGGAGAATGGACTTTTGTATTTGACGAAGAGTCTCAGTATGCTCCTGATTATTTACTTGATGAATACAAGAAAGATGTTACTATGGGTCGTGCTAACAATCAGGCAACTGCTATTCTTGGAAACTCCGTAAAAGCTTTGAGAGAGAATCCAAGAAGTAAGGCAATACTTGATTCCATAAACATCTTGTTGCTTGGAAAGTTAAATGTGTCTGACAGAGAGTATTTTATAAAAGAGTATGATTTAGCTTCTGAAGAACAGAGACTTCTTGATGATTCTAATAAAGATGAATCTTCGCTTTACAAGTTCATTCTTATAAATAGAATGCAGGCTAAGGCTACAAAAGCTACAATAACTGCACCTGTTCCTAAGAGTGTAAGGGACAGCATACTATATAAGGTGGTAGATACTATTGAAGAATAGGCATATATTTATCATAGTCGGTGTACTTTGTACACTGGCTATGATTATTATTTTCGCATCATATAGGCAAAGAAAATCACGAAAGGTGGTAATAAATTGGAATGACCCGACATATATCCATAAGAGGAATAATAGGGTATATTCAACCTTCAAAAAGAACAAGTTAGATGAACCATTACCAACTGATACAGTTGAAGAAATAGCAGAAAAGGAAGAGGAGCAAAAGGAGGAATTCAAAAAGATAAGAACTCCAGAACAAATTATAGATGAGTTTGGTATTTACTTTAATAGTCAAGATTCAGATTTAGCTATTGAGGTAAACACCAAGATTTATGATGTTGTGGAGTCTTATTTCTTAACTGCTTACAATGGAAAGCAATTATCGCCTTTCATACCGATGGCAATTGCTAATGTAGAAACACCTGATAGAGTTAATACTAAAATTAACTATTCTGCGTTACTTCCTAGTAAGTATATAAATGTTGTATCTTCCGATGCTGTGGATACAATGTCTTCATTAGCATTGCTTGATTCACCTGAAACATTTAAAGCATTAGCTAGTGACCATTGGTCAAGAGATAGAGGTCCTTTACAGCAAATGGATATGGCAGGAACTATGTATGAGGCATATAATTCTCTTATGGGTCCATCAGAGCAAAGTCTCTTGAGAAACTATACTGGAATGGATAAAGACTTTTCAGCATACCAAGCTTATGAGCCAAGAACTGGACGAACATTAAGTGTTAAAGATTGGGTAGCTGAAGCTTCATCTATGCCAGGAGATAGACATAATATAAGAGATGCTGTTTTAAGAGCATCAGCTGAGTTTCAACAGGCTATTGATCAGTACAGTTCTCAATATGAAATAGAGAATGAGTATCAAGCATTAGTTGTTTGTTCTATGTATCATGCTGAGAGTTCTATATGGAATCCTGCATATGCACATAGACCTGTAGGGGTTTGGTTGAACGGTGGAGAGTCTGCACATTCTTTATTAGTTGGAGTAACAAATAGTGACTTCATAAAAATAATAGAAGATTTTGTAGACCAAAAGATAAAAGATTATCGAAATGGTGGAGAACTTAGGATTTACTGTGAAAGGGAGTGGGCTAATAACCTGTATCAGCTTGGAGTAGATAAGGGTTATTTCTATGATTATCCTCTATATGTAAATACCAGTTCTCAATATTTCTATGTGAAATATCAGTACCCTATTCAAGCGCTATATGCATATATAATGCTAAACAAGTTATATACAGGAGAGTAAACATATGAAATTTTCGCATAAAGTTGTAGCTGGTACCTTATCAGTTGCACTTATGGGAAGTGTATTATACATTTCCTCTAGTAACGAATCTGATTATGTAGAAATACAAAATCAGGTACAATTTAACAACAAAAAGAAAGTAGACCTTCAAGCAGAGAAGAAAGAGCCTATTATTCAAGATGCTCCTCCAGGTCAGAATAGTGGAGGAAGTTCCCAAGCATCTTCAGGAGTTCAGGTGAAGGGTAATGGAAAACTTATTCAGGATCCAAGTATAAATGTAGCTGGCATACCGATGTATGATGGTTTAAGTTTGCCTAATGAGTATACAGAATTCGATTTAGAAGCTTTTAGAAAAAGTAGACCAGCTCCTCTTAGTTATATAGGTGATTATTCATTGGGTAAAGGAGCTCCTTATGAGTTTATTACAACTGAGTTCACAGGTCCACTTTCTAATCCTAAGACATCTAATAAGTATGTTAGGGATCATTATAGTGGAATGTCAGGAAATGGTAAATTATATTTGGTAGACGGAAGACTTAATATAGTTTTGCCACAAATGGTATTAATGTCAGATGAAGATAGAGCTAAGGTTGAAGCTATGGTTCCAGAGACCAATAGATATGGACACAGAAGTTGGTTAGGAAGTAACATAGTTGGCATGAGAGAGCAAGATAATCAACCTTCTAGTGCTAAAGAGGGTACTAAAGTAGACTTAGTTTTAGATGATGGGAAAGTTATAGCTTGCACATTAGCTGATACTAAAGATATACAGTATGGATTATATCATAATTCCGATTACTTTGATAGCAGAGTCACTTTGGGGTATGCTCACTGGCAGGGAGATAAAAATAGACAAAATATGAGATTATGTCTATTAGAGATAAATACTCTTGGAGATGTTCGATCGCCTGAGTTGATTACCGCATTAGGACTTGAAGGTAGAAAAATAAGTAAGATTGTGAGGTATAAAAACTAATATGAATAAAAAATTTATAGCTATCTTATCTGGCGCAGTTATTATAGTTGTAGTTATGTTATTTATTTCTTTTGGACACAAAAAAGAGTCTACTAATGAGACAACAGTAGTTGAGTCTACTGATGATTATGTAGTAGATTCATCAGTAAATGATTCAAGTAAGAGTTCTGTTCCAGACCCAGTTAGAATGTCCTTACAGGTATATGATGAGGTAGGGCTTCCGAATGTTTTAGTAGATAGAATTTATCAAGATTTACTAAAGACAGATATTACTGGGGATGTAAAAATAACTTCTTCTAATTTTGATAAAGATACCTATGTATTTAAGTATAAGGGCTATACAAAAGATTATTCGGAGTATAAGTCAGAAAAGTTACATATTACAAATACAGCTGGTATTTCTGAAGATATGGTATCAAGATTAAAGTCTTACTTAAATCTTAGAGATATATATGGAAATGTTGAAATAACTGAGTATGATGAATCTACATATACTCTAAAGATTTTAGTAGATGGTGAGGAAATGTCAATTGAGCATTGGGGACAGCCTACAGAATAATGAGGTGATGCTATGTTTATATTAAGAATCATATATCATGGTTATAATAAGCTTATAGGGTTTATGAGAGAGTATCCAGACGAGGGTATTGCAATTAAGATGATATTACTTGGTATATATTTCCTTCTAAGCAGTATATGCATATATTATATGTTATGTAATACCAGTCTTTAGTGTCAATAGGAAAGTAAAAGGAGAATGATGTTATGCTTGAGATATCGTTAAGTTTAAATAATTTATTAATGTGTGTAGCTATAATTTGCTTACTTACTGAAGTAGTTATAGCTGGCGATATTATTTCTACATTATTATCATCAATTACTAAATCAGATAGTAAGGAAGTAAAGGAGAAATAATATTATGTTTTTATTGAATCTCTTACACTATGGTTACAGCAAGTTTATAGATTTGCTAACGGAAAACGATAAGGAATATACTGATAGAGATGTTACACTCAAGATGATAATGTTTGGTATAATTCTATTCTTATCTATCATAAGTACATATTATATACCATATATAGTGTTAGTATCGATGTCAATAGGAAAGTAAATAAAAGGAGAATAAATGTTATGACAAATAGCAGATTAGTAACAAGAAGTAATGAATGTGATATACCTGGCTTGGTCTTTATGGCTTGGACTTTATATGCAAGGTCACAGGGAATTGCCGGTACATTCGAAGTTAGGGATTGGGATGAAAATTCCAATCTCCTAATGTTAGAAGATGAAAACGGAAACAGGAAGACACTTGGAGTTAGTGTAGACGAGTCTGGAGATGATGTGGTAATAAGTATTGCCTTGACAGTTATTGTTTTTTCAATATTGCCTTTAATAGGAGTACTTTTATGCTGATACCAGTAATTAGTCTTTATGTCTTAATTTTATTACTTGTACTTCTAAAGATAACTTGGAAATATGAGCCTAAGCGTAAGTTAGTAAATGAGGTAGGTGTTCCAGAAGAATTGCTTAAATACATATATCCAGCAGTTGACTTGCTAGGATTAAAAGGTACAGTGGTTATCACGAAGTATAAAGAGAAAAAGGGAGAAGTGGTTATTACTGATGGTAAATTAAAGTTTACTATTGGAGGTTTAAAGGAGGATATATCAGTATGACGAAGCTAATAATAGCAATTTCAGTTGTAGTAATCTTTTGTGTTATAGTTTACTATATAGCATATAAAACAAGTTTCTCAGAGAATCTAATTCTTGATTCGTATTTATTACCACCAGATATATTAGACAAGTTTCGAGATTATAGGCTGAATGATCCAAAGGTTAGAAATGTAGTAATTCTCAAGTGGGACGAATCAACTAAGACTTTAGAATATCATGATGTTAGAAGGAAGATGGTTTATACTTTAAGATTGAAGGAAGACGGTTTCCACAGAATAAAATCTGTAAAGTGGTAAAAGGAGGTTAAATATGGAATTAATCATAGTAGTAATTTGTCTTTGTGGTATAGTAGCATTGACTGCTTTATATAATTTAGTTATCGCAAATGCGACTTATTTAGTTTCTTCACAAAAAGAAATGGATGAGGAGATTGTGACCAGATTTAAGGAGTATTTAAAGAGCATAGGTAATAGAAGAAATATAATAATTCTTGACTGGAATGAAGAAACCAAAATCTTAGTGTATAATGATACTTACTCTAACAAAGAAGTTAAGTTAGGACTTTCTGGATTTTATGAGCCGGTCAAGGAGAACAGAAGAGAGCTTACATCAGGAGATGTAATTGCCGGGACAATGGTGGGAAATATGTTATCAAACATATTTAAGAAGTAAAGGAGAATAAGAATATGAATATTCAAGAGGTATTATTTGTGTCAAGTATGGCTACAATCTTTGGATTAGGTCTATTTGTCTATGGGATGTTCCTTAGTAAGAATAGGGTGTTGCGTATATTAGGGATTTCCATAATGGCGATAGCTATGACAGTAGGTTGGACGGCATCAAGTTTTGTAATTCAAACAGCACTGCAAGAAACACAAGTACAGGATTAAGAAGTAAAGGAGAATAAAATGAACTTAATAAGTATGTATACAATACCAGCTGTACTATTAGTTGTATTTACATTTGTAATAATGTTTATTGCAGATAAGATACACACAAGTGATACTAATAAAGTTGTATTCGTAGTGTTTACAGAAATAATAGTAAACATTTTACAAATTTCTGTTATAAGGTTGTTCAGCTAAGTAAGGAGAGTAATAATATGAGAACTTTACATATTATTTTATTTGTGGTAATGTTACTTTCAACAATAGCAATAGGATTGTTTAGTAGTTATGCAATGGAGAGTTTAGCAATAGCAAGTATTCGTATATTTGCAATATCAGGCATAATTTATTCACTTTCAGATTTATGGAGGCTTAGAGGAAGTACAAGTGTATAATTAAAGAAGAATAAAGTATGGAATATACAGACGCTTTATTATTTGGTACTCTTGGAGGTATGTTTCTATTATCTTCAGTAATAGGTATAATGTTTATCGTAGAGATTGCATCAAAGTATAGTAAAGGAGAGTTTTATGCAGTTGACAGGAACATCATTTGGATTGCTTGTATATATAATAATGCTTGCAGTAGTAGCAGTATTATTTATAAAGAAGGAGAAGCAGTTAGTATTGGGAACACTTATTATTAATTTAGATATATTATTGGTAGTCACTTTAATAGCAGTTACATTTGTAAAGTAAAAGGAGAATAAGAATATGAAAACTTTAAATATGATATCATTTGTGGCAATGCCATTTTTAGTAATAGCATCAGGACTATTGCATAATCAGATAGTATGGAATGTGGCGATAGCAAGTATTGGTGCTTTTGCATTATCTGGCATAATCTGCTATATTTCTGATTTAGCAAAGGAGAGTAAATTATGAAATATGTTATATTATTTGGTCTTCTCGGTATTATATACCTTATTTACAGAGGGATAAGTAAATATTTGGATTATGCAGCTAAAGTTTTACTTACAGTATTACCGGTCTCAGCTATAGTGTATATACTAACTATAAATATACCATATAATGAATTATTAATACTACCTGTCGTTGGATATATGATGGCTAGCATACTTGATAAAGAAGATGAGGAGGCTGAATGATGGAGCATAGTATAATTCCAGCTATACTAGCTGCTATTGAGGTAGTATTTCTGTTCTTAGCATCTCTTTCTGTAAAAGCAAATGAATTACCACTTGCATTTATATGTATTATTATATGTATAGTAGCTATGGTTATTCTGGTTGTTGGACTTGCTTAATAGTAAAGGAAGGATAAGTATAGATATGAATATATGGTCAGAAATAATATTACCAATCATACCATTGCTTGGTATGTTGTTATTTTTAATCTTATTATTGGCTTTGCTAAAATCAGGGTATACAGAGGTAGTTACATTTCTTTTATTTACCATGTTTGCAGTAACAGTATGTTTACTTATGGTAACACAGTCAAATGAAGTAACTACAAAGTTTGGAAACTTTTCACAGTATGCCTTTTCAGATATGCCAGATAATACAGATGGAGCAGAAGTCTTGGGTTTAGATTACAAGACAAGTAAATTGACTTTAAAACTTGCTTCAGGGAATGTAGAAGAATACATACTTACTCATTATCCTGTTAGAATAACAAACCCAGAGTCAGTAGATGAAAAACTGTCGTCAGCCTTATATGCTTATTTGTGGACTTCCCACATTAGCTCTCCAGCAACTATATTGGATTGGGATGAGAATACGAAACAAATGACTTATAGGTTAGGAAATAACTCCTCATATCAAGTTGTAAAGATGGGAGTGGAAACTTTCTACAAACCGGAAGTTCAACAAGCAAGAAGTTCTTCAAGAGGTACCATGGACACTTTACGAGATGCTTTAATAGGATATACATTTTATAAAGCAGTAACAGGAGGGTTTAAGTGAAATTAATACACAAGATAGTTATTGCATCATTATCTGTGTCTACTATAGGTGCTGGAGTTATGTTTATGAATTATAACAGTTCCAACATACTTACTGACTATAATAATATTCAGAATGGAGTTTCAAAAAGAGCTGACTTAAAGGCACAAATGATACAGCCAGGGAATAAGGAAGGAAGTGATGATCCACTCGTTACTTCAAATCAGTTTGATCCTTCTAAAGGATATACTCAGTCTTCACCAGTACCAGATAGTTTGGATCCTAATGAGGTTATGGCATGGGTAAATGCTCAGAACATATCACCACAGAGGAAAGCTCTACTTAACAAAGGATTAAATGTTTATAAGAAAGCAAGGTATAATTGTGTAACACCTGCACATATGAATCAGAATGTGCCAGACATTACTGGATTGGAGATTGAGTGTTCAGGATTTATTGGCTACTGCATGAAACAAGGAGCTGGTATAGGAAAAGATCTTGATAACTTTGGAAATGTTGCAGGAATTTCAAAGAGTCCTAAATGGGAACATGTTAAATCTAACTTCTTGCCAGGAGATTGTGGATTTTATCTTAAATCCTATCAAAATGGAGCATCAGGTCACATTGGTTACTATATTGGAGAGAACTCAAAAGGAGAGCAAATTTTCTTACACGCTGGAGGAAGTTCAAAAGAAAGAACACCAACCCCATTTCTTTCTACTCATGATAGTTTTCATAAAGATGAGATGCTGAGGTATATTCCATTGGCAGAATTTGATAAACAAGTTGCAACTTCTACTCCAGCACCAGGTGTAACAAAGATGAAACCTGGAACTGTTCAGGAGATACAGTGGAATCCAAGTTGGAAGTATGCTAACTTAAGTGTGGTTCATGACCCAAGTGTCAAGATGACTACACCTCAGAATCCTAATGGAAAGGTGGTATGTATTGACCCAGGACATGGAAGTATCGCAGCATCTAAAGTGTCAACAAGAGCTTATCCAAATGGAGAAGCAATTCTTACTTCAGGTACAAATAAGGCTGGTTCAACAACAAGAACTGGAGCTTCTACAGGAGGACAGTTTGTTGTTGGAAGTCATATGACTGAGGCAGAGGCTACTCTCAAGTTGGGTAAGATTGTTAAGCAAAAGTTGTTAGATAAAGGATATACAGTCATAATGGTAAGAGAAGCCTCAGATTGTAATAATGATAATATTGCCAGAATGGTCTATGCTAACAACAATGCTCAGATGGTTGTCTCTCTACACTTTAATGATAAGAGTGCTCAGCAGAATAGAAGAATGATGGTTCTTACTCCAGTAGCTGGGTCAAAAGATAGAGAAAATTTAGTAAATAATTATCAAACAATAAAGGCAACAGAAGCAAAGTTTAAAGAAGGATTTGCTAAAGGAGGCTGGGGAATTAAAGCAGACAATGAGTCTGATTTAGCTTTCTTTGCATATTCCAGTATCCCAGCTGTTATGTGTGAAATGGCAGATTTTGATGATGTATTGTCAGATGCTGACTTTGATACAATGGCGAATAGTGTAGTAGCTGGAATAGAGAATGTATTGAAATAGACACAGGGAGGTTTATAATTATGATAAATAAGTCATTGCTCTTAGGGGCAGGTATTGGAGTCGGAATAGTAGTGATAGTCGCAGTAGCTATATTTGCTTTCTCTCCTAAAAAGAAAGTAGTGAAACATGAAACACAGCCAAATGCTGTAGTTGCTACTGTGGATAATCATGAAACAACCATTGTTTCTGATGACCCAACAACAGAAGAGGAGAACTCAGCTGAGAACTCTGCTATCTCAAGTGCATTAGACCAGATTTATGATAATCTAGTGGATTATGGAAAGCAAACAGGATTCTATGATGAGAGTGATATTGTAAAAGATAGAGATGCAAAAGCTGTCTATTTATTGAGAGCTTCACAGATTTTGAATGTGGATACAATCATTCAGAAGGATGGAGAGTCATATATGTATGACAAAGATCAGGATAAGCTGCTACTTGTACAGTATTATGATGATACAGCTTATGTGGAGGGCTATAATGAATTGAAGAGTCAGCTTGATGAAAAGTATGCTAGCTCACATTCAGAGACTGAGACTATAGAATTGACTGATGAGGAGCTTATCAATGAGAAAGCTAAGATTATTGAGGAAGCATCAAAAGGAGCTGTTACTGTGGATTTTATAAAGCATCATTTACAGATTGATCCACAGCAATTCAACTATTATATTGTATACGGGTTACAATCAGTAAATCCAAATTACCCGGAAGACTCATATATTTTGTGTGAGTCAAGTGAAACGCCTAAAGAATCAGAACTCGATGGTTTCTTAACCTTTGAGTCAGACACAAGAAGTTTATATGGAGAGTAAAATATTATGAGAAAAAGATTATTTATCGGAGCAATTATGGCATCGATGATGCTGGTAGCATGTAATGGAGAAAACAAGCCGGATATTTCAAATATGGAGAAGCACACAGTAGCAGAGACAACAACTGAATCTGAAACAGAGACAACAACTGAGCCTGAGACTACAAGTGTGGAAACATTAAACCCAGAGGCTAAAAGGGATTTCAATCCATACTTTCAAAAAGATTCACCAGCAGAAATGGCTGAGGAAATGATGTATAATCTCATGGATGTATTCTTACTTCAGATGAATTCTGTTACTATGGAGGAGAACTGGAGTGAAGAGAATATTTCAGCCAAGAGAATAGATGGCGGAAATCAGGTAACACTTAAGAATACAGAAGATTTCTTCCAGAGCCCAGAACCACAGTTCAAGGTAGGTACAGCAGGTTATGTACTTGCAAGATTCTATGACAATGGAACTTGTGACACAACCGGTTACAGAAAGTTGTTATTTGCCTTGCTTGAAGGAAATCCTATCAATGAACAGGGACAAGAATTTGTTAAAGAGTGCAGAAATTCTTATAGAGATGCAATTTCTCAGTTGGTAAAGGCTTCAAATGGAGTACTTACAAAAGAGTTCCTTGAGAGCCATACCTCTACCCTTGCTTCTTCAGATAACTACTTTGTATTTTATGATATGAAAGATGCAAATCCAGGCTATGACAAGGAGTATTATGTGATTTGTAAGTCACCATATTCTTATGAGTCAAATGAGTATGGCAAGGAGTTTTCTACTGATCTTGATGAGCTTATAGTTAAGACACAAGAGTTGTATGAAAACTAGCGGAAAGATAGCACTTTTAATGACTATCCCAATAGTTCTAGGGAGTATAGGATTTGGTGTTATGGTAAAGAGAGCTGATTATGATGAAATAGCTCATAATTACAATTATAATACTGGATACTATAAGGACCAGACAGCTATAGGTAAAGAGTTTATACAAGAGGGAGCTGGAGGTGCTCCTTCTGTCTCAAGTGGTACACAGCCTTTCAATACTCCATTACCTGATGACCTTTCAGTTGAGTCATTAACAAATTGGGTGACCAGTCTTAACATATCTCAAACTAGAAAAGATTTAATTATCAATTCTTTGAGAATGACAGGGCAGGCAAGATATGAATGTGTATCAGAAGCTCATGGGCATTTTAAAGAACCCTCCATAGTTGGAAAGACTATTGAGTGTTCAGGATTTGTCAATTGGGGACTATATAAGGTTGGATTAAGCAATTCTGACTTAGGATTAGTAGCAGACTTAGTAGACAACAAGAGTGGAAAATTCAAGCAAATCCCAGATGATGAGCTCTATCCAGGTGATTACAAAGCTTATAAAGAGGGTGGTGTGACTTATACAGGACATGTAGGGATGTATCTTGGAAGAACAAAAGATGGTAGACAAATCTTCTTGGATGCAGGAAGTCCGTCTGGTTCAGCTACTCCTAAGATAAGAGAGCATAATAAGCTAGCATCTGGATATGGATTAAGGTATCTACCACTTGAAGAGATGGATAAAGCAGCCATAGATACTGGAGTTGCTACTACGACCCCTGAAGGACAAACAACTGTCACTGGTGGAAACTTGTCACCATCTACTCCAGTACCAGATAATTTTCAAGATGCAAATGTTATAACTTCTTATATCAATAGCTTAAATATATCATCTAAGAGAAAAGCTGTTGTATTAGAGTTATATAAGTATCAAGGAAAATGGAACTATGAGTATAATGGAGCAGGTAGAAGCTTTGATCCTAAAGCAGAACCTCCAGATGGGCTGCATATAGACTGTTCTGGTACAGTAAGTTGGGTATACAGAAGAATCTTGAACGCTCAAGGATTTAATGGATACTATACAGGTAAATCACCTGAGCTAATGTCAGAGGTTGCTCAACCACTTCCAGGAGATACAGTATGGAAATCTGGTCATGTTGAGATATATGTTGGGCGATTAGCTGATGGAAGAGTAGTAACTATTGGAAGCGGAGATGGTAAAGTGCCAAAAGCAAAGATACATCCTGGATTACAGGATGGTAAGCCTAGAAAGTTTTATAGACCAAGAGAATTACAGGAGTAAAAGATGGAGAAAAAAGTAATATTTATAGGAGCGGCTGTTGCTGTTGTGTCAGCTTCAGTAGTGTTCTTAATACCAAAGATTCCGACAAAGAATCAGATACCTAACTCTCTTACTGTGGAGACTGTACCTAATACTAAAGGATATAGCCCAAGTACTGAGGAAACTACTTTATCTTATAAAGATCAGGTAGAGCATTATATTGAGCAGGGAGAAGCACTCATTAGGCAGTCTAAGTTCAGAGATTCAGGAATAACTTTTGAGAGAAAAGAGAACGATGATGGTGAACTGGAGATTTGGGTGAGAAATGCAAAAGACTTAGGAGTCGATGATTTCCTATATCTTACCTATTCACCTGGCGAAGGGATTGAGGGAGATGGTTATGCTTACTTAGAAGACCTTATAGTCAACTATGTGCCACCTACTTCAGAAGCAGAGCCTTATTCTGTGAATGAGCTAATGTCTCAAGTATTTAAGTATATAGATGAGAGTTGGCCTAATTATAAGGGAGAGGTTAATAAAGAAGACCTTAAGTCTTGTATTATGTATAACACATCCCAGAAGTGGATAATATTGAAGAATGCAAGTAGATTTATTGCAGACCCAGATAATTATGATGCTGGATTGGATTTCTTTTATATAACTCCAAGTGCTGATTCTACTGATGAGGTCCCGGATAATTTTAATAATTTAGTGGAGAAGTTAAAATGATTTATATAAGAATGGTAGGATGCTGTCTTGACTATACAGTTGAGGATTATATTGATCTTAAGGATAATGGGTTTATAATCGTAGATAAAATGGCAAGTGAGATTGTAGGATTGGTGAGTTCATGGGAGGAAGTGAATGAAATAAAGAATTCAGTCTCAGCTTCCAGTTATTCTGCTACCTTAAGTAACTTTATAGTTAAGTCAGTTTCAGAGGTGCCATCTATTGCAACACATTTGTTTAGAGAGAAGATAGATGTATATCATAGAGGTAAAGAGATTATTGACTTTGGCCATAAATACATTATAAATATGAAGAATGGTAAGATTTATGAAAAAGTCAATTAAGATTGCTTTAGTAGCTCTTATGATTATACTTACTGGATGTGCAAAGGATACAAGTAGGAAAAGTATATCAACTCAATTGTTACAATCTCAGAATCCAGATGATTTAATGGAATCTTATGGAATAGACAAGTCACAATATTCAGTCTCAATACCAGACAACGTGACCTATTATGTCACTTACAAAGGTGTGACTTATAACTTTACTAAAGACTTCGATTTATTGCTCGAAGCCATAGAAAGGAAATAGTTTATGAAGAATAAACTACGCCTTAGTGCTTTAAAACAATTAGCACAAGAAAAAGGTATTGCAATAATAGATGAGGAAGTTCTTAACAGAGAACTTTCAAATTATGAGATAAGAGTATCTGTACGAGACATAGCAAGATGGGTACTCTTATCCATTGCTTCAGATAATTTTTCTATGTTAGGAGATACACTTGTTATACATGAAGCCTATGACATAAAAGATAAATATGTTGAAATACGACAGCTTCTTAGGACTTTCCCTTATACAGTGTTTTACGACAACAGAGATTTTTATATAAGTAAAGAGGTAATTGAAGATTCAATCCTCGATAAAGATTATGGTAAGAGGAGAAGAGAGTATCTTAAATCTGTTACCAACATAAATAAGTATATGTTTGGGCAGGAACTTCATAATTGTGAAGAGTATTTTAGAAAGCAAATCATTAAGGATAATTTCAGTCTATTAGATGATTACTTAACACTTGAGTTCAAAATGGAAGGATATGAGGCTTCGGAGTTGGAAAACATAGCTCAGTTTCTCATTACTTACAATGCAGCAATCATTCATAAGGAAGATGGTACATTTATATACTTGCATGCCTCTATAGCTAAGTAAAGGAAAATATTTTTCTTTTATAGCATATAAATATAAGAGAGATGAATATCATTTCTTAGATTAAATTTGAGATAGTCAAACGACATCAGGAAGGAAGTAAAATGAGAAAGTTATTGTTATTGCACGGAGTTTCTGCAAGTGGAAAGAGCTATTGGGTTAAACAAAAGAATATGGAGCCGCACACTATTTCACGTCAACAGGTACAATTGATGCTTGGAGGAGTAAACCTAAACAAAGATAGTAAAGAGTTAAATTCCAGAGTTAATGATGAAGTAAATGCGTTTATGTTGAAAGCTCTTGAATTGAGGATGAAAGACGGAGAGTTTGTTATTATAGATGCTCTTAATCTTAATGAGGAGCATACAAAGGAATATAAAGCTCTGGCTGACAAGTATAACTATGAGGTATACTGGATGGATTTTCCAGTTGATGAGGAAACTCTCAAGTATAATAATGCAAGCAGAAAGAAGTATTTAAGACAGCCAGATTACATGTTGACATTTCAGCAGGCTCAGTTACTTGACTTGCCTTATAAAAAGATAGATAGGCTTGAAGAGATAGTTAATGTTCCGGTCTATGAGAACTTGGATAAGTATAAGGGTGTAGTAATAGTAGGAGATATTCACAATTGTGGTTACACTCTGAATGAGATTGTCAATCAGTACGGAGAGAATTTCAAATATATCCTTCTTGGTGATTACTTTGACAGGGGAGATAAACCATATGAGACATTTCTAATTCTTGATTATCTGACAAGACGTTCGAATGTTACAGCATTACTCGGAAATCACGAAGCTCGTTTATTGCAATACATAAATGATGAGCAAGTTGAAGGCACTTCAACAATTGTATCTGTTACTGAAATGGAGTACAAGGGAGTTACTAAAGAGAAGCTTCGTTCATTTTATAACAGATTGGTTGACTGCTATACATTTGAGTACAAAGGTAAGAAGTATGTATGTACTCATGCCGGATTGCCTTATATGCCAGGAGAGCTTGTAACAGTTAGTACAGGTCAGTTAACACATTCTATAGATTTATATAGAGATGATATTGATAGAATATATCAGGAGAACTTTAAAGATGGAGACCCGTTCCAATTCCACGGTCATATTCCTACTACAAGCAATAAGAAGTCTAAGAGCTTAGATGGGAGAGTAGAAGATGGTGGTTATTTGGCTTATGCAGTTATAGATGAATATGGGATGAAGTTCAAAAAGGTTGATAACTGCAGACTGGAGGATTGATGAATGGAATAGAATTAGAGTGTATTAGCTCTTTACTTAATAATGGAATACTGTCAAGCTCATGCTTAAACAAGCAAAGTATTGGAACAATTTGGTCTGAATACAAAGGCAAGGAGCCAGTTAGTTCAGAGTTCTTAAATGAGCTAAGACTTGCAATATTATGTGACAAGGCTAGAGTCTTAGATTATAGTACAGTAATGTATACAGTTTCAAGTAGACAATATGATTCTCTAAAAGAATTACAAGGAATCACATTTGATGGCAGATTACAGTCTGGTGTTAGGCTGCACATAGACCTTAATTTACTTAAGGGAGTACAGCTTATCAGGAAAGATGTAATAAAGGCACTCAATAACTGTCTAAACCATCTAATTTATACTTATGTGAGTAAGAATAATTTATCTCATAGAATCGTGCAGAGTGGTAAAACTGATTTAGTAATACTGAATCTGGACAACTATAAAGTTCAGTATGATACTACTAACTTGGTACTGCAAAAAGACATTATGCAAATCGGAGTAGTTCTAACTAAAGCTTTAGAGAACTTTGATACCAGAGATGCAATAGTCTTACCATTAGATTATGTCATGTCATTTAAACCTGTTAATGAGAATATGTATAAGATTGTTATTAAGTGGTTACAGGAAACGTATATAAACTTTTTAAATGTTTCTGATGGGCTATCTGACCTTCAGTATACTAATCTTTTCAGGCTCATAGAGAATGATGATGTGATAGACTGTAATTCTCACATTAGAATAATATTCAATCAAGGAACTGTTATAAATAAAGTTCTGAAGTCTTTAATAGACAACATATCTTTGCATGCTAATATGGAGAGAATTGAGTATGGACTAATACTCAAGCTCCCTAAAGAAGTGTTCAATTTAATTGATAAGGGAGCAATTAAGAAGATTATATCGGAGGATAGGAATAAGGAATGACACGAAGACAGGAATTAAAGCTCTACTGTATAGAGCATGTTGTAACTTGCTTAAACGGATTTTCTATGGGTGACATGGTTCGAAAAGCAAAAGAGTTAAAGTTAAAAGTAAAGAATGAAAACATTGAGTTTGGAGAGTTGATGAACTATTTCTGTATGTTAATCATTCTTGACGACTTAGATGTAGATGACACCGGATTCATCAACATGTGTCTGTCAAACCATTTTGATTATGATACTGTTGAGTACATAGAACGTATTCTGGAAAAGAATATGGTATCTTTTGAGTTCAATGATGGTGACTTAGCCATTAATGATAAAGAGTTCATTACGGACCTTAATTATTCAGCTATGACTAGCTAATGAGGGTTAGTTATGAGTTTATCATATACAGAGTTGCAAAGAAAATTTGCAAATAAGGATATAGCAATTGCTGGTAGAGAATACTATGAAGTATTAGTCAAAGTACTCACTAAATTGACTGGTCCAGGAGTAAGTACCTTGGTGTCCAGAGGGCTAATTACAGATTTCATATTTCTCTCCAAATTGTTAGAAATAGGATATCAATCAGGTGATAAAGTTTATATACCTATATCTGCATTTGAGTACACTATTATCCTATACCCTTATGGATGGGTTACAGATACTAATCTTGAAATGAGCATAGAAGAGTTTGAAGCTTTGTTAATGAGAAAAGTTGACATACTTTATATCAAGAATATGTTATCATATACTCAGTCAGGGTATCCGAAATTAGGAATTTTCGATAGTGAATATAAGTCTTACATTGATGATATAGAAAAATTAGTGGAGTATCATTCATCTATTGATACATCATACATAATCTGGTTTATATGCATTTTAATTATGATGGATAAAACTGTTTTATGTGAGAATGAAAGAGTTTTAGCCATTGATTTATCTGATTTATCTGACAATGCAGTAGAGGCTATTAAAAAAGATTCATACATACATAGCCATTTATGTGGTGACAGTTATAGCAAGAGTATATTTATTCCAAGGACCAACATAATTTTTATGGGAATGGAAGATGTGATAAGCCATCAGGATATAAGATATAAGGAGATATTTATATGAAAACATTATATGCAGAATTACAGGATAGGATCAAAGATAAAGATGTAAGAGGAAAGTGTCAGGACTACCTCAGAACTCTTATAAAGACTATAATGGGATTAACTCAGAGAAAGAAAAGTATCTCAAAGAGGCTAATCGATGATTATATCATGCTTTCATTATTGTTGAAGTGTGGGATTCCTAACGAAGAGTACTTCATTGTACCTACTTATATGTTCTATGACACCAAGCCTTTTGAGGAATACGGAGGTATATCTGAGTATGGAGTGTCAGTGTCAGTATCCGCTTGGAAAGCTGGAGTATCCATGTCACCTGACTTACAGTATGTAAAAAATATTCTCTTAGCAACAGAGTATAATTTCGGAGATGAGCTTGCTATTATGGAAAGTTATAACTACCATAAAGGAGCTTTAGAGATTGGAATGGAAAGAGGTTCAGCCTTAGATGAAGAATCAGTAGATTTAATGCTGAAAGGAATGATTATGCAAGGTATGATGGGTATTGATCCAGATACTGGTATCTGGACTCTTGACATATCTGACTTCTCTTTCAGGTTCCTCGATTACTTAGGTTCCTACAGTAAGGCATTTAGTAATATAATGTATGGAAATAAGAAGGGATGTATCTACATACCTTGCAGGCTGATAGATCCTATTGGACTAGAAGAGATTACAGAAAAGGAGGACTAAGCTTATAAAGGTCAATAAAGCCTTGAGACGATTATATGGAGAAGATATCTTTGCCCCAGAAGCAGCTAAGACTATGTATAATAAAGTAGTTATTAGATTGAATAAGGAGAAAGGTATACCTCCAGAAAAAGACATTCTTGAATATTTATTCTTATTATACCTTATGGGAAATTATAAGGAGAGTGCTTTAAAAGGGTATATTAGAGTACCTATAAATGATTTAGAGAGTCACACTATTGACTCAATACTTTTACAGTTTCCTATTTTCCAGTTAAAAAGTATAGAGGGAAAGGATTACCTGTCAGTACCAGTTCAGGTATATACTTGGAATAAATGGGTAAAGAGATAGGCGAGTATCATACTTCATCTGAGTTGGTTAATTTATTAAAAGACTTAGGTGTGGACTTTGTATACTTTAGAGATTTATTCAAGATAAAGCTATTCATTACTATTAAAGAAGTAGAGATGAATAGTTTAGTAAACCTATATGCATACACAACTCAAGGCGTGTATAAAGCATATAATGGTAAATTGGTAAAGGAGGTTTGTGATGAGTGTTATAGAAGGGATCGAATGCTTTCTTAAAGGAGCTGTGTATGGATTACTAGCTGGAATATTCTTCTCAGCATTTTTCCTATATTATGATTACCTTCAAGTAGTACACTTTGTGGAGGTACTTAATAATGGATAAAAGAGGTATGATGCTTGGAATTATCACTATGACTTTCATAATGGCAGTCATAGTATTTATATTCGCTACGAACAGCTTGAAAGAAGGAAGTGGTTCAGCATTACAAACAATTCATGAGCGAATTAATTTTGCTACTGGAGAAGTTAGAGACACAGATGGAGTTCTTGGTTATAAAGGGCCGGATTCTGTATCTTATGAATTGATGCCTAAGAATAAAGGTCTCTGGGTTTACTTCGGAAAGATAAAGATAAAGGTAACAAACAAGCAGTTAAAAGATCAAAAATTCATGAAAGAGTTTCATTCTTGCTTGCTTGATATAAAAAGTAATAATGGAATCCCAGTAGTAACTTTTAAAGGTAAGGAGGTAAGAAGGATTGGAACTAAGTAAGTTTCTTAGATCTTGTGTTGAAACATTCTTTGAGTCAACATTCCTTCCTACTGGGCATGACCTCTTAGAAGAGTTGTATATAGTAGCTGGAGTGACTTTAGTAACTTTCTTACTAGAAATTTTAGGCTTCCCACATATATACAATATAGGAGGCTGTATGCTAGCCTTAATAATTGTAATAATCGCATTAGCGATAGAAAGGAAGGAGTATAGTGAGATATCTAGACTCTATCGATTTGCTGAGCTTCAACTTTCAACTGCTAAAAGCAGGGTCAAGGGGGTCAGTAAAGATATCAAAAGCACTCTCGCTAAATCAAGGCCTAGCGGCACTGCAAAGAATAATGCTAAAAGATCAGCTAGTAGACCCGATGATGACAGCGAAGCTGGGGAAGATTAGAGATTCAGTCATAGAATTATCTAACATTACTGGAAACATTACAGTAATCCCAGAAGAAGTAAAAGACTCTCTTATATCGGAATTAAAAGAGATTCAAAAATATGTAGCTGACAATGCTTATGAGTGGTACTCTACTCATGAGTTTGAAGACACTCCTCAGGTAGTTACTTTAATGAGAGAGGTCGTTATAGCACATTTCGAAAGGAGTTAAATAATGATCAAAAATTTAGTATCATTGCATCCTATTTTAAATCAGCTTGAGGCTGCTTTTAGAATAGAAGCAAAAGAGACAACAGAAAAGACTATAGAAGAGTCGATTACAAGTCTTGAGTCGGCTTATAATGTAAGGCTTAAGGACAGGACTGTAGAGCAAGTCGAACTTGACAATGCCGGAGCATCTGAGAATGCAATGACAAAGTTTCAGTATCAGATATTGGAGCCAATTAAGTCATTAGCTTTCTTACAGAGTTTCAGTCTTTTCACAGGAAGAATTGATATATCGATGGCAGCAGTTCAGTATCTTGGAACCTCAAGAGAAGTTCTTAAGACAGCCTTTAAAGCATTACAAAGCAGAAGCCAGTATCATATAGGTGCTAATGCTATGGATACACTCATATATGCAACTGACAACATACAGTCATGCAGTGAAAAAAGATTGCTTGTTTGTATGTTCGTAGCTCACAAGCTTGGGTTGCAGGAGATTGTGTCGGTAATAGCACAATACTTGTATTCAAGTATTGTTATGGAGGTGAATAATGGATTTACAAATATCTGATACTGTAAACCCATTGGCATTTAATTTAACTCCTGACAGGCTGAATGATTTGGTAGTCAATTTATTCGTGGCGTCTTCAAAGTGGGATACTTTGAGATTACAGTTAGTAAGTTGTGTGCCAGTAGAAGTTCTTTCAGAGCTTCGTAAAGTATGCGATCATATAGAGATTATTTCCGTAGGCGAAGGTTGTTATCCACACTTATTTGAATTATTACCGCAGTATAGGGGAAAGTTAAGATTATGTCAAATGTTGGGTAAAAAGGAAGAGGAAGCTTATGGAGAAATTAAAGTACTGCAGTAAATGCGGTAATACAGGATTGATAAATGGTAAGCCCTGCTCTTGCAAGATGGATAGGATACAGTATGCTGGACTTTATAAGAAGATGAATGTTCCTGTACAGTATCAGTCAATAGAATTTGAGAGTATGTTTCTACCAGAGATTAACAGTACTTATAAGTCTGAAATGCAAGATTTATATGAGCAACTTTTAGATAGTTCCTCAACTGTTACAAATGTACTTATATGCAGTCCTCCTCAGAGTGGAAAGCATGTATTAGCTTATGCAGTAATGCAGAGATTATATGCTTCAGGAGGGATTGTATTTCCTATTAAAGATTGTCTAGAGCTTAGACAGATAATTCAGGCTTTAGATTATGGAAAAGAAGAAAATATTGAAGTATTCCAATGCCCAGTTCTATTTGTTTCAATACCACCAATGTTAATACCCTCAGTGTTTGAAACATTAACTATTCTTATGAGTAGAAGAACCCTGTTGAATTTAACCACAGTGTTCTTATTCAATGGAACTTATAAGCAATTGGAAGACGCTGATAGACTTAAGGTTTATACAGGATATAACAGTGATGGCTCACTGTTAAGTTATAGGAGGATAGGTCTATGAAGATTATAGCCTACACTGATGGCTCTTTTCGTCAAGGGACGAAAGATGAAAAGATAGTTGGTTACGGAGTGTCTATACTTGTAGACGATGAAGATGAAGAGTATGCTTTAAATGGTGTTTCTACCAGTGAACATTTACTATCATCAAGAAATGTTAGTGGAGAATTACTTGCAGTAATGGCACTGATTGATACAATATCTGGTGTCAGTGAAAATCCATCAGACATTGACCTACATATCTATTATGATTATGAGGGAGTTGAGAAATGGGTTACTGGCAAGTGGAGAGCAAACAAATTGCTCACACAAGAATACAGAGACAAGGTGCGTAAAGCTATAGATTCAGGAATGAATGTGTCTTGGCATAAGGTTAAAGCTCATTCAGGAATTACAATGAATGAAAGAGCAGATGCTCTTGCAGCTCAAGCCATAATTGATTATGCAAAGGAGAATAATATCGACTTATGCTAGATCTGTGGAAATACTTGATAGGTGAGAATACAATAGGTTACTGTGAATTCGTAACATTGAATTTTCCATCTACTACATTCAGCGGATTAGATAGGCTTATGTATGATTTTATAGAATATTGTACAAAGTTATCTGTTGCTCCGACAAAGATGTCCATGGATTATTACATACAGACAGATATGAAAAGATTCCTCATCAGGACAAATCTTTATGTGCCTGGTACAGAGGGAATGTCATATAATGACCCCAATAGCGTTAGTACTATTGTAGAGACCACAAAACAGGTATTGCTTAGTGCCTTTGGAGAGTTAGAATACACACCTTCAACTGAGAATGAGTTCAGCCTTGTTATGAAGAAGTTTATGGACGATCAATTGTCAGCTTCTATCATAGAGTCGGCTCAAACACTATATAGGGATATATCTACCACAGATGATAAGCAAGCAGCAGCGAGCAAACACTTAGACAGGATGTTGTTACTACAATCTACATACGACCCATCAATACTTGAGTCAATAAGTCTTAAACCAAAAGATGAAGACTTGAGGCCAGTTGGACGATATGGGATTGAAGTAGTTGATAGAGATGTCGGTGAATTGCTTACTACAAGATTATATGGAGTAGAAGCAGCCCCAGGTATTGGTAAGACTAGACTTCAAATTCAGATGGTGCATATTGCAGCTACTGAATACAAGAGTAACTGTCTTATTATTGCATTGGAACAGTCAGTTTCAGAAATCATATCAATGCTTGTAGCTCGTCACTGCTGGTTACTGTACGGAGAGATAATAGATGATAATGCAGCTAGACAACATAAACTACCTCCAGATTTGGAGAGTAAGGTTGCAGCAGCAAAGATAGATTTATTTGAATCAGGAAAGTATGGAAAGATTGTTGTAATGGATAAAGGAAATGTTGGAGACTTCACAGTTGACAACTTTATTCCTAAGATTCGAATGTTCAATCACATGCATGGTCCATTTGATTTAATATCTATAGATTATATGTCTCTAATAGATCCATCAAAGGATATTAGAGAAGATTATCATCTCATTCGTTATGCTTATAGAAGATTTAAAAGATTCTTACTTGTTAATGGAATCGCAGGCATTGCAGTTCAGCAGTTGAATGTCAAAGGTATCGAAGCGACTCTGAATGACAAAGACATCACACCAGATATGGCACAAGGTGGTATTGAAGTATATAGGTCACCCGATTACAATGTGGCTATAGCGTGTACCCAATTACAAAAGCAAAGAGAGCAGGTTAGAGTATGCCTGCCAAAAGTGAGAAATTCAAGAGGATTCCCTACTACACTGATAAATGTGAAGCAGGGAGCTTGTATATACCAGTAGAAAGGAGAAAAGACTTGATAGATAACTACATGGCATCTGCACTACTATCTAGAGTGATACCAAGAAATATCATTCCACAAGTAGAAGAGATGATCAATAGAGAACCTCATCTCATGTCAAAACCACAAGAATTTTCTCCGAAGAGAATACGAGAGACTTTACCTCTCGTAGAGTTTGGAGATTATTTTAGAGAAACTTATGATAGTGAGTTATCTCTTATGAATGAGGATAAAGGGATTATACATCTTGGTGATAGATGTATAGAAGCAGATAAAGAAGTAATGGCAATAATAAAGTCGTTGACACTTGTCTCATTTACGTATTCTGAGGCAAAGAGATTAGCGGTTAGTTCTATAATTGATCAAATCATCGATATATGTAAATCCCTTCCTATGATTTCTTTAAAGGACTTATCTCCTTTACTAAAGAAATCAAAAGGAGATTACTTTTATGACCAAGTCATAGAAAAGATTAGAGAGGTAATAGGTAATGCATAAAATGGTAACATTGTCACTGGCTTTGTTGATTAGCTCAGTTATGCAGATACCAGCACACGCTGCTATCTTTGATCCGGTCGATTCTAGATATAAGAATATCGGAATAGTAAATGCACCAACAGCTCTGAATATAAGAGCACAGCCAAGGTCAGATTCAAATGTTATCGGACTTATATTGAATAAAGGTGGAGTTGAGATATTAAAATATGGAGATACCTGGAGTTATATACAGTCAGGAAGTATAAAAGGTTATGTCTTATCTCAATACATTGATATAGGGGATAAGGCAAAAGAAGAAGCTTTAACTTCCTCTGTTCCTACTGTTAAGATTCTATCACCAATTTTAATGTACAAAGATACTGATATGACACAGCAGTGGGACAACTTAAATCCAGGCTCAACTTTCACTGTCTTAGAAGATACAGGAGATTGGTTAGGTATATCAGTCGGAGAAGCAAAAGCCTACATAAAGTATGATGGTAAGAAGATGGAAACATACCAAGGACTTCCAGAGGCTGCTAAGTATACAGGCAATTTGTCAGGAACAAGGAAGAAGCTTGTAGACACAGCGTTACAGTATCTTGGAAACAGGTATGTATGGGGAGGAAATGACCCAGCAACTGGAGCCGACTGTTCAGGTTTCGTCAAGTATCTCTACTCAAAGGTAGCAGGCATTTCTCTACCAAGAGTGTCATCCCAACAGTGTTATGTCGGAACATTGATATCATCTACAGAGATGCAACCAGGAGACTTGTTGTATTATGCAAGACCAGATGGGACAGTTCATCATGTAGCAATGTACATTGGTTCAGGTACAATCATTCACGCAGCATCTACAGCTGAGGGAATACGGCTGAGTCAATGGAATTACAATACGCCAAAGTATATCAGGCGATTAGTGGAGTAAACCATGAAATTAAATGAAATTAGGCTTTCAGACTACTGGAAGAAATATGTTAACAGTGAAGAGGACTTAAATGATACACCAAAATTACAATGTCCATTTCATGGAGAGAAGCATGGTAAGTCATTCTCCTACTGGGCAGAGAAGAACAGATTCTCTTGCTTTGGAGCATGTCATGTCCATGGCGGTGACATAGTAGATCTTCACATGCTTAACAGAAGAATAAAGTCTAGGAAGGAAGCCGAAGATGACCTATATAGAATATATAAGTTAGAAAGGCCAAAGGAAGATTTCTCAAGTCCAACAGTGGCTGAAGCATCTCTTACTCAAGTAGAATTAAATTCTCAAATAGGTAAGGCTCAGCTATTGTGCAAAGGTCCAGATGATTGGATTGCTTTGGACAAGATAATGTCTGAATATCCAGTTGACTTAGATAGGATTAGAGAATTCATTTCTTTAAGGAGTAAACATGAATATACGAATATTCAATAACAATGTAAACGTAGACTTCATAGAGCCATTACAACCTTTGTTTGAGCACTATATATTAACTATAGACCCATCAAAGACGAATATGGCTATAATAGTAGCATCCCCAGCTGGGGACTTGGAATCAATCATTGAGATTTCAGGTAATAACTGGGGAAACTATTCGAAGAAGGCAGATGATGACACTTACTTCTGTGAACAGGTGAGAGAGTTCTTAGATATGTATCTCAAGAATCTGAATATCATAGAGATTTATGTCGAGAAAGCAATCACTAAGAAAGGAATGATGCATCATCACTCCAATATGACACTTACTGAAATAAGAGCAATGATTCTATCTTGGGGACTTGCCAGGTTAGAAAAGAAGCCGGTAGAAGTGCCTAATGTATCTTGGAAGCACGGAGTATTTCCTGAAGGAATGAATAGGCAATCAGAGAAGATGTCTAAATGGTATCTTGTAGACTACTTAGGAATCCAAGAGTTTGCAGAATATTATGAGTATGATGTGACGGATGCTTATTGTATGCTACTATATGTAAAGTCTAAGTACCATAGTGATTATGTTGTGAAGCCATTCAGAGATGAAAAGGCTGATAATATAAAATACACATTAAAGCCTTGGTCAGGAGAGCTACCTACTTTACAGATAAACTCAAAGCTCAGTCTTTCATCAAATGTATCATTTTATATGAATAGGAATATAAAAGGAACTTTTCTGTTCGATATTGAGAATTTAACATTTGATGAGATATATGGTTATGCAACTGGGTTTCCTCTTGACTATAGTCAGAAAATAATAATGGTGGAGGTGTAAAATGTTTGATATCTCCCAAATCCTAAAAGATAGTATGTCATTAGTAATGATAGCCTCATTGCTTATCTCTCTACGAAAAGGTAAGACGGATAAGCATTGGCAGGTCTTCATTGTTATTGTCATATTACTGATATATGCAATTTAGAAAGGAGAAATAAGATATGAGTAAATTGCCATGGATACTAACAATCAGTGGAACCGCTGTAGTTGTATCCGGAATTTGGTTTGGTGTAATGTTACACCGAACCGGGAGCTTGGAAAAGAAGTACACGGGAGAGGTTGCTAAGCTAGAAAGTACCTTGAATGCACTAGGTCCAAGCGTAACATGTTATACCCTAAGTGAGAGCTTCTGGAATAACAACAATAAAGATATCGCAGGAAGAACCATAACAGATGATAGTTTGCAAGCAATATCAGTTCCATCCTCATTAGTGGGTACAGCTTATGTTACAAATAAGGAGGATATCATTGGTAAGTATTACAAAGTAAACATTGAGCCTGGAACACCTATCACAAGTGACTTGGTTATGGAAGACAAGATGGACAACACTTTAAGAGATATCGACATTTCTGTATCGACTTGGGTTGTTGGAATGAGAGTCGGAGATTATGTTGATATACGATTGACTCTTCCTTATGGAGAAGATTATATTGTTCTTACCCATAAGAGAATTCAGTCAATAGGCGACAAGACTGTTAAGATGTATCTTACAGAAGACGAATGGAATACCTACCAATCAGCTATGGTAGACTACTATCTCTACAGTCAGAAAGGTGCAAGAATATACTTCTCAAAGTATGTAGCTCCTGGATTACAGACAGAGGCAACAGCTTTCTATGCAATAAGTGACAGGGTTAAGGAAGTTATCAGAACCAATCCTAACATTGTAAACCTTGCCCAGATGGAGGCACAATCAGCTCTTAGACCTGTTATTGATGGTTACCTTGAGCAGGCTAAGTCACCTAATACTACAGTTGAGCAAGAAGCAGCAGCTATATCAGCCGGAAGAAATTCTTATACATCTGATGTAAGTTCAGATTATAGAGCAAATAAGGAACAGCAGAGTCAGCAGTCTGATTCTTACAATCCAGATTCCACAAATGGTGCAAGTACTAACGGAGGAAGTGCAAATGGCGCAAGTAATGATTCAATAGTTTCATTTGATGAGTCAGAACAAAAGCCAGCAGAGTCACAGGCACAGACACAGACACAGTCAGAAACTCAAGCTCAGACTCAGCCATCGGCACAAGCAGAGACTCAGACTCAAGCACAGAGTCAGCGACAGAATCAGTCACAGTCTCAGACTCAGCCACAGAGACAAACAGAAGCACCAGTTACAACCACAGCAGCCCCTGAGGGAGGAGGTCCCGTAGGATAATGAAAATTGGATTCTTAGGTCTAACAGAAAAGAGACCTTTTCTGTATACAACATTAAAGATACTTCAAGGGCTAGGAGATTCAGTGTTATTTGTAACGACCAACTTACAGTATGCAAGACTCATTATGGATGAAGATTATGAGTTGGAAGATATTGACGGAGTGTTTAAGGCAGGAGCCTTTCAAAATACGACTATTATTGTTACAAGCTTGACAATGGATGACTTAGGTCCAAATGGACTTAATGTAATCAATCCTGATGAATTCCAGCATTGCATCTACGATAACCAAGTAGGTGCAGAAGTAGACTATACTCTATTCATAAAAGGATTAGAGGTTTCTCAAGAAGAGAAAGAAGCTCTTGAGTTATTAAATGAAACTGAATATGCTACATTCGAATTTGGGTTTGGTAAAAAGCCAATCCGATATACTGAAGCTATGTTCAGAAAGTGTGAAGAATTTGAGGCAAGGCACTATCTTGTTGAAATAGATAGGAAGATATCGGTAATTCTTTGTAAGTTATTCAGTGAGTTACTTGATTACCCTCTGAGTAATTTAAGAAAGGTGGTGGCTCGTAAATGAAACTCGCAGTTATAAATATTGTCGAGAAAAGTGGAGCTTCAATGGCTACATCACTTATTGCTTCGACAGCTTCCTTTATTCAAGAGTTAAAGACAGTAATCACATTTACAAGTAATTCAGCTGATATAATCACCTACCTTGGATTGGAAGATTATATAAATGATAATACAAGATCAATCTCTCAGGTATATAAACTTATGAGAGCAAGATCTATGAAGCCGGAAGATTTGGATTCATACTTGCTTTCAGTAGGAGAGAACTGTTTTGTATTGAATACCATAAGTGACAACCTAAAGGTATCCGAAGCAGCAGCAGTTCAGAAGTACTGCTTTGAGAGAGTTCCTTGTGACATCTCAATATGTGATATCTCTGAGTCAATAGACGATCCTCGTGCACAATCTTTGCTCGGGATAGCTGACGCAGTCTGCTATATTATAAATGCAGATGAAGCATCAATAGAGGCTTTCAATGTCTTAAGGCAATCAGAGTATTTCCCAAAGGATAAGCCTTTCGTGGTGATTGTAAATCGCTATATAGAGGAGATAATGTCTACAAGAGACTTGGCAAAGAAGATGGGATTAAAGGTGTCACAAGTGTTACCAATACATTTCAATGGATGGCTAACAAGAGCATCAAATAACAATTTCCTGTCGCAGATAGTTCCTTATGCTATGGATGATGATCAAAGAGTTATGCAGTGCAAAGCGGATATGCAAAGGGTAATGAACTGGTTATCAAACTTCTTAGATAGAAAGGCCAAGAGAGTGAGGCGACAATGATATTAACGCAGATAACATTAACGGTTATAGCGTTGGTGGTTGTTGCGCTGCTTACAGCCGCTTTCTATAACCGAAGAAAATTCGTGAAGAGGGAAGTTCTAAAACAGGAAAGGATAACCCTTGATAGACTGGTGGAGCATTGCAAACATCGTACTGTTGCCATACTAAAGGACGACAGTATATCAGGTAAATCAGGTGAAGACTGGGAACGTGCATACAAAAGGCAGAAAGCTTTAAGTGAAGCTGCTAGAGGTTGTGTGTACGGTATTATGAAGCACAAGATTGTTATGAAAGACCTTATCGTGTCATTCATAAAAGAACTACTTCCGGATGATGAGACAATTGACACATTCATGAACTTGAATTCTAATTATCTCAATCCTATGGTTAAGTTCGAAATCTTAGCTTATTTCCTTCAAAAGGACCCTGACATACAAGACAATGTCATCGGTTACTTATTCAATAAATATGGATGTGATCAAGTAAAGACTGATCCTAAAACTGGTAACTTCTATTATCAGTGGACGACAGAAGAACTTGAAGAAATGTTTGACACAGAGATTGATTTCGAAATTGAATATATCGATAAGCTAGAAATCATCGCTACTCTTGTCTACGAAAAGTTCAAAGGATTTGGTTGCATAGACACATTGCGTGACCTGCGTATAGATGGTCTGAACTTTGGTACATCTGGTTCTGTACAAGCAGAGATTCTCAATGTAGATAGAGATGTTCCAAAAGCCTCTCAATCAGTGTGGATTTACTTCAGAGGTAAATACATTCATGCAGAATTCTTTGATTTCTACACAGAGGCAGAAGTTAAGAGAGTAGTTCAGCTACTTGCAAGATATGGAAACCCAGGACCACTTACAGAGGCAAGAGGCTACATAGTTAATAATATGTATGACCAGTCTCGTGTTACTGCTATCAGACCTCCGGCAGCGGAGTATTGGGCAGTGTTCATTCGTAAGTTTGACCTTGGTGAAGAGATGACTCTTGAGAAGCTCATCAATCCTGTTATCTCAAACTCTGCAGGGCAGAAAGCAATGGACGACGATGGAAACCTGAAGTATAAGTACAAGAATGCTATACTACCATTGAATATGTTAAAGTATGCAATGAAAGGTCAGACTACCACAGCATTTACAGGACGACAAGGTTCAGGTAAGACAACAATGATGAAGTACGCTATCGAATACATTGATCCAAGATTTACACTTCGTATTCTTGAGATGACATTCGAGATGTACTTGAGAGAAATCTATTCATCTCATAGAAACATACTTTCAGTTCAGGAAACAACAACTGTTACTGCTCAGGAACTTCAGGATGTATTGAAGAAATCTGATGCAGCTGTTTCTATCGTTGGTGAGGTTGCAACAGATGTCATCGCTGCACGTATGATTCAGATGGGACAGATAGCTTCTATCTTTACTATCTTCTCTCACCATGCAAACAGAGCTCAAGATCTTGTTATCGGTATTACAAACTCTATCGTTGCTTCATCTGGTGGTGCTGCAACTCCACAGACAGTATTGCCTCAGGTTATCGATGTAATTAAACTTGACTGTCACCTTGACTATGATACAATGGGTAATAGATATATTGAGAGAATTACAGAGATTATTCCATATGAGAGTTCTCTACATTACATTGATGTGGATAGAGGAATGTCTGATAGAGACTTACAATATGCAAAAGTTCATAATGAACTTGTTAAAGCAAAGAAACAGACAGAACAAAAGGCATTTGACACAGTTGATATCATAAGATTCGACTATGACTCATTTACCTATGTTCCTGTGAATCCATTGTCAGAAACTCTTACTGCACATATACTATCAAGATTGCCTAAAGATGAAAAGGCAGGCTTCATAGACTTTATGTTAAGTAATTTCAAGAAGGGAGGAAATGTAAATGGCAATGCTAATAATACTCATTCTGCTAATGTTATCAGTAGTGGGGATGGGGATAGTAGCGTTGATGGTGTTTGTTCCGAAGAGAACTCAGAATCAATCGAAAGTTAAGCATTTCCGAAAGATCAATGAGACTCATAGAAAGTATGCTAACTCTTTCTGGACAAGGAAACAGTATCAGAAGATTGTGGAAGCTATTTCACAATTGTCTATATACACCTTCCAGGAAGTTAGAGAGAAAGCTATTTTCTTATTCAGAGTTTCGGAATCTCTTATGTGGGGACTGTGGATTTTGGGAACAGTGCTGTCCAAAGACCCGGTGATTTCGTTACTCATATTCTTATTTACAAGAATGTTGAGAAATGTTTTCATAGATAAAAATATTGAGAAGTATAAGACTCAATTGTTACTTCAGTTAGACGACACACTTGCATCATTAAGAGAGGAATATGTTCGTTTGAATAGTATTCCTGATGCAATATCAGAGTGCAGAAAGGGTCCACTTATCGAATCACTAATGGACGATGTTTACGAAATTTGTACATCAATAGATGGTGAGGAGAGATTAAATGGATTCTTTGTAAAGTGTAAGTTCCGTCAGGTTGCTACACTTGCTCAGATTTGCTACATATTAAATGATATGGGTGATAGTAAAACTGCACAAGGAGAGTCTACTTTCAAGTCTGATTTAACAATCATTAAAGATGAGGTTGATCAGGAAATAAGAAAGAAGCAACTTATTAAACTTAAGTTTGCTGGTCTGGAATGGATACCTTTAATACCATTGCTCGGAATATATCCATTACAGAATGTGCTTCTCAAGAACATTCCAGGATTGTCAGTAATTTATTATGGACCTCTTGGTTACATAATCAGATTATTGATAGTTATCACGGCGTACATTGTATATTACATCATCACGAATCTAAACTCAGATTCCTATATAAGGAATAATGATAGGTTAGAGTCAATTGATTGGTTGCTAAAGTTCAGATGGTTCAAACAGTTCTGCTTAAACTTCCAAGACAAGACACTTAAAGCAAAAGTTCGTGATGAGAAGAGACTTAATAACTCTCTTACTCAGAAAGATATGATATACATAATGGGAGAGAAAGTTATTTTCTCAAGTATAACATTTGTCTTAGCTCTTATAGTCAGTGTAATGATGGTTATATCAACTAGACAGTATATTTATACTCACGCCAATTCGTTATCAGTTGTGGCAGGTAATGAGCATACAGTAGAAGAATATCAAAAGCTTTTACAGTATGATAAGGAAGTGCTATCAATGCCTGAATTGCCTGACTCAGCAACAATATCTCAGAATGTTAGAAAGATTCAACCGAAGATTGATGACATCTCATTACAGGATGAAGTCTCTCGTATTACTATGAAATACAATCTTTGGAAGAAAGCTATCTATCATTGGTGGTATGTAATCGTATGCTATTTTATTGCTATTATAGCTTGGTTTGTTCCTGACTTAATATTGGCTTTCAGAGCGTATATAATAAAGTCAAGAGCTGAGGAAGATGTTCTTCAGATGCAGACTGTTATAGCAGCACTTATGGATACTCCACTTGACACTCTAGACATTATATACTGGCTGGAGAAGAATAGTGTAATCCATAAAGATGTGTTACGATATTGCTACCACGAATATACTAATGATGCAGAAAAAGCCTTAACTAGGCTGAAACATCAATCTACCCTTGTAGAATTCACGCGAATAGTCGATAAGCTAATGTCTACTATTTCCCAAATTACAGTTGCGGAAGCATTCAGTGATTTAGGAGCAGACAGAGCTCATGTTATGAAAATGCGTGAGATGAATACGGATGAAATGATCGAAAGAAAGAGAGCTATAGCTTCTCCACTAGCATTAGCTCCTGCGGCAATGTTAGCTGTTGGTATTATGTTGATACCTATCGGTGTACTTGCTATGACAGAACTTACAAGGGCTTTATCTTACAGTAATGTTTAAGCTTACTGGATGGCTAGTAGAAGATGTTGACAGTGGAGCTAGTAACAGAGCAATATTGGTCATTAACAATAGTATATTAAATGTAATAATTAATCCTGATACATTAAAAGACTTCACAGGCTACAAAGTAAGAGTGGATGCTGGAGTGTATGAAAAGGAATTAGTTATAAACACTGCATTCGTATCTGACAGAAACGAAGACAGAAGATGCCCTCTCTCCGGGAAGGTGATTAGTATAACTAAGGATAGTTATATTATACGCTTGAATAAGGAGTATGGTGGAGGATGTATTCCTTGCAGAATGTATAACGAGTCCAAAAAACTCAGATTAGGTGATAATGTGTCACTTAAGGGATTCTTGTATCAAAACAAGAATGAATTATATTTTGTAATAAAGGAGAAAATCTAATATGGCAGATACGTCCGTAAACATGATTATATTGGGAATCGTATTATTGATTCTCGTGGCACTTATTGTGCTAGCACTAACAGTAGGTAATGTAGGTAAGAAGCTTGCTTCAAGTGGTATTCAGCAGGTACAGAACGGAGCTAATCAGTTCCTTGATTCACAGTTTGACTCTTATGACCAGCAGAAAGTCTCCGGTCAGGATGTTATAACAGCACTGAAAGTATTCCAGGATCAGGATATAGCTGTAGTAGTTCTTACACAGGGAGAGATAAAGATGCAGTCATCAGCTTATGACGCTGGTACAGTTTACAATGCATTAAACTACAATGCAGTGCTTACATCAGGTGCAAACCCAGCTCCAAATGCAGCTCAGACATCTGCATCAGCTGGTAATGTAGTAGAAGTTAGAATCCAGGGACAGGACAATGCTCAGGAGCCTGGTTCTATCAATGATGGTGCAATACTTACAAAGTATGCAGGAAATAGCTATTATACAGGCGCACTTAAGACAGACAACAATGGTAATATCGTTTACAACTTAAACACAAAGCCTATATCTATTTCAGGAAAACCGTCAAACATCAGACAATCAGCAAAGTTCCAGGCTGAATTGATTAAGGATACATCAGGAACAAAGATCGGTATTGCATTTACACAGATACAGTAATTACCAACGCGGGGAGCCTCCACTCCCTTGCAGTACACGAGTAGTTCAGAATAAGTGGTTTATTCTTTACTATCAGTGAATTGTAAATAAAGGAGGTAAAATGATAAGGAATTTTTTGGACACCGGAGAGGTTAAAGAAATATTCAGTAAGTATCGAAATATAGGCGATAAAATTGAAAATTATCATTCACAACAGTCAATGGCTAAGATAGTTTCAGTCGTGACTGTTCCAGCTGGCATACTTGCTACATTAGTATCAAATAATATGTCAGTTGCTATGTTATCGGTAGTCATTGAAGTTGTTTCTTTATGCTTTTGGAAGGGTGTCGATCCACGTTCTCAGACACGAGACTCAGTATTGGAGTTCTATAGGAAGTTTAATGCAAAGTTGCGTGATAAAGAGAAAATGAAACTTATTGACGTAGGTTCAGAGATACTTGGTGTGTCAACTGAAACTTCTACAGTCAATATAGATGTAGACAAGTCAGTTGCTATCTACAGAGAACCTTTAGAGGATTTAGACTTTAGTATAGAAGTATTGCATATAAATCCTATGGAAGCTGTTTTTAAAGATAATAATGCTGACAGAAGAGTATTTAGGAATGAGGAACTTAATGATAGTTTCGAACTTAAATATGGAGATTCTCTAGAAGACATAAGAGATTCTCAAGAAGTGATGTCTACAGAATTAGAAGAAATCATTTATCGGTTATATGATAATTTTACGGAGTTCGATCTGAGAATAGATAGAGAGAAAGCAGAAATGACATACAAGTCAAGAGACTTTGCTAAAATGCATTCTTTACCATCTAAAGATGAAATTGAAAATTCCTTAATTATCGCAGAATCAATGAATGAGATAGTAAAACAGTTAAAGATGACAACAAACGGAGGTGCCAAGAAATGATTGGAACTCTGTTATTTATATTAGTCATAGCTGGAGTTACTGGATTCTTTTATATGTCTTACATAAACCAAGCTATAGCTAAATGTAATAGAGTAAAGCAAGCATGGTCAGACATAGATGTGTTACTTTTAAAGCGAAATGAAGCCATTAGAAATCAGATTAACTTTCTTATGCAAACTTTAGATGTTGAATCTAAGATGTACAAAGAAATGGCAAAAGTTTCAGACGCTTTGCAGAAGTATAACTCAAGTGATTCTATTGAAGATAAAGTTTCCACAAACAATATGATTGGAAACACTTTAGTAGAAATTACTAAGAATAAGTATCCAGAACTTCAAAGTTTAAAGCAGAACTTCCTTCCTATATTTGAGGAATGGAAGAATACAGAAACAGATATAAGTAATATTCGTATGGCATACAATCGCTCAGCTACAAGGTACAATACTGGAATGAGACAATTTCCAAGTAGTACATTTTACATAAGAGCTAAGGGCGATGATATAGAATTCCCTCTTATAGTAGCTTCAGAGCTTCAAAGGCAAGCTATAGAAATTCCATCAGTATGGAGTAATGGAGGTGATAATTAAATGCAAGACGCTACAATATTAATTTGGATCGGAATAGGCGTAATAGTAGCCGCAGCTTTGCTTATATTCTCAGTCTTTGTGTTTTCTAAGCAAAAGGATTTTGCAAAGAATATAAGTGAGCAGGAAAGAGTAAGAGATACTATGCAGGAATACAGGAAGTACAATAGCTATTCAGATAAAGTAGTCTACGCTCAGGATGTTAAGTCATTGATTATGGAAGAGCGAGGAGCTTTAGCTATTAGAGTACTTAATAGGACAAGTTTGGTAGTTTGGTATTGTAATGACCAAAACATTATGGATGCCTTACCTAACTGGTATTTCGATCCTTCGAAGAAAGCAGATGTTTATACTGTAACTGCTGTAGCTTCTACCATAGATGATACAAAGAGATACAAAGGTGAGTTATCTTATGGTCTAAATGGTGAGGTTATTGGAATTACATTTAAACAAGGCAGTGTAGATGCTGCCGGAAATTTCATTGAGTAGGAGGTGTAATATATGCATGAAACATCGCCTGCATTAGTGAGGGTTGGAATTGGTATGTTAATTGTGGTTGCAGCTGTCATTGTATTACTTACTACTTATGCAGTAGGTAAACAAAAGAGTTCAGCTATAATAAATCAGTATGACACAAGAAGATTATCGGATAATATCTCAGATTTTCAAGCTATGGAGTCGTACAATAAACCAATACCAGTTCCACAAGTTGTGGCAGCATTGGAGAAATATGGAACACCTGAGACATTTTGTTTACAGATGGAAGATTTAAGAGGGACAGGTTCTCCATATCCTTTTGCCTACGACAATCCGGAAGAAGTTCATAAGCTTGTAGAGAAATTAAAGAATTACTATGATAAGAAAGTCTATGTTTACATGGCTAAACCTAATGGAGTGTTACAACTTTGTGTATCAGAGTTGCCTCATTCCTCTAACCCTGATGGAAGTAATCAGAGATGGGAGGTTAGATAATGGATAAAGACTTAGGAATTAGTGAGTTCTTCGATTTATTCTTGCTTGTAATATTTCTAGCCATCTCTATGATATCATATACATTCATGTATACAACCATAAAGAAAGATAGGACAATGTATGAACTGGAAGACAAAACCGCTTTAAGACAAGTTGTTGACAATGCTCCTATTCCATATCAGTGGACAACAAGAGATGTTATTCTTATGTTAGTAACTACAGATGGATATCATCCAAAGTTAGCAAATGGGTTGGAGTTAGTGCATAATGGAAATGTTATGCCAACCCTATATCTGGATAAGGACTTTTCAGATAGGAAAGAAACTTTAATACAAAGCTTCTATATCGATCATCTTCATGGACTTATGAATAATAATGTTAGTGACTTCATGATTGATTACAGTAGTGGAACACCGAAATGGAGGTTAATAGTGCAATGATAGATTTGAAACTCCATAGGTATAGGATCTATAACGATAAAGGCATTCTTGTGGGAACAGGAAATGCTAAAGAGTTTGTATGTACAGACATACCAGCAGATGTAATTTATGAATTTGACAACTGGGTAGATTTTTCAGTTCATGTTGAAGGATTAGAGTTTAAGTCTGTTGAAAACATACTCAATGCTCTTCGTTACTCACTTGCTATGTATCGAAATAACAGTAAGGTAATAAATGGATATGAGTATAGGATTGAGGAGAACTTCGAGATAACTGATGTGAATGAAGTAGATCCATTGGTTAAAGAATACAAAGAAGAGTCTTCTACAATGTTTAACCCTATATATCATGTACATATTAAAAGTGCAGAGCAGAATGGAGATTATTGGGAAATACGAGATGCTTTAGGCAACTTGCTAAAACTCGTATATGCTGATAACAGGAAAGATGCTATTTATCAGGCATACACAGGTTGCAAAGTGTACGAAGGGGATGAAGTCAAGCTCTTCACTCCTATGAAGAATGTGATGGTAATACATGATGTCTATAGAAACCTTTACCTAGTTGTTAAGGGATCAGACATGTTTAGTAGTTATGCTCATAAGTGTAGTCCTACAAAACTTAAAGCAGAATATAAAGATGCTAAGCGTGCTGAGAATATAAAGATAAAAGATATTGAAGGGAACATTTACAGTCTCTTCGATGATTGGATACAATCAGAGATAAAAGTAGAAGAAGTAGTCTTTGAAGATATCCATGATAAGATAAAGGCATATGGTCTTATATCTGCAAAAACATTGCAGTCTGCGGCAATAGAGACTGCATCACTGAAATACAAAGTATTTAGTGCTTATGAATTAAAGCACAGATTCAATGTATTCTCAGATGCCATAATTATGTTGCCAAAAGGAGGAAGCCTTGTATAGAATAAAAGATTCAAGAGAGCTCCTACCAGAGCTTCTTAAACACAAAGAAGAAAAAGTAATAGAAGTAGAAGTCGATTTACCCGACTTTATAGATGTAACATCAATGCTTGCTTTAGGGAGACGCTTAAAGGAATCCGCTGAGATAGCTGGAGTCGAGTTAAGACTTATTGGCTCTACGGCGAATCCATTAGTAGACAAGTTGTTTACAAAGCAGTTTGTAGATTGTGTCAACATTTACACTCAGGTTAAATGGAAAGGAGTAGATGCATGACAGACATAATCGGCAAACTCATAGCGATCATCATTGCTTTCATTCTTATCGTAATATTTCCATTTACAGTCATGACAATTGATTCTGATATGAAAGTAAGAATGAGAGTTGAAAATGAGGTACAGAGAGCTATCGATGAGATTATAGATAGTAGGCAGTATTCAAAGTCTCAAATTGAAGACTTGAACTTATCGCTTGCTGGCCTTGGTCCTACATTTGATGTGGAAGTAGAACGATATGTCAGAACTATAGACCCAGATCCAGATCAGCCTGGTAAGACTTACATATCATATGTAAAATCAGAAGATAACTCTGTATATGATAGAGGTGACAAAGTAATAGTTCATGTGAAAGCTTTAGGGTTTACAGGACAGCAGAGAGTACTTTATACACTCGTACACTATATGCTACCTACGATTGATGTTCAATTAGCGGGGAGAGTGCGATGAATAGAGTCCTTTCAATATTACTGTTTGTACCTGTTATATTTGTATCATTTCTCTACCTTTATTATGCGACTGTCATTGACTCGAGTTTAAACCGAATCAATGACTATCATCTGAAGACAGTAAGTAACTATGCCTCAGATAGTGCTATAGAGGAAATGTTAGATGTGGCAGACTTAGGAACAGATTATGTTGAATGGGGAAAGTTCAATACAGATCCAGAGATTGCACTTAGGGATTATATAGATACATTCCTAATGTCATTCGATCTACCTCTAACAGAGGAAAATAGAGAGATGGTGAAGGTAAACTATCTAAAGGTATTCACAGTAGCAGGTTATGATGGTTATTATGTGTATGATCACAGAGCTATTGATGAAGGAAGTCAGTTAGCTTTCGTTTGCTCTCCTAAGATTCCTTACTTGTACAAGGATATGAGTAAGAATGATAGAGAAGTTACTTATGCTTTATCTATGGGAGACAAATGTTTCAAGATAACTAATGCAACTTTATCTTTAGTAAGATCGCCTTTATCAAAGAATAAAATATTGGAAATCATCAATGACAGAATAAGTGATGATTTAATAAATAGGATAGATCAACAGTATCCGAATGGTTGGAACAGACAAGTGTACTTACCAAATGCGTTGACCTCTATCTCTAAAACTAATCCAATAGCTGGACCAACAGTCTTAGCGTTAGTAGATGGAGTAGATTTGTTAAGAGGAAAGAAGGTAACCGCATTTGGTATTGGAGGAGCAATGGCAACAGTAGCTCGTCCAGTGTCTGCTTATCAGAGAAAAGGTGCTGATGGTCAATGGATCAAGTATTATTGTTACAGTGATTTATTGCCAGAAGATGTCTCTGGAGATAGATCAGTAATTGAAGAAGTCTTCATGAAGATTGAAGATGCAGCAAAGGCGGGGTATCATTATGATATAATGTACATGAACAGATAAGGAGAAGAATTATGAAATCAATAGGTAAGATATTAGGTATTGTAACTGCAGCAACATTGCTCAGTTCATTACCAGTTTATGCATCAGATGGTTCTCAGAGAGTTGCTACATTACTTGCAGAGGAAGCAAATGCAGATGTAGTAGATACTACTGGTGGATTAGAGTTCATAGAGGAGTATAAAACAAATATGAACTTTATTGGTAATTACAAAGAGTCAGATTATACAAAAGAGTCTTGTATAAGGGAAGAGAAGAAAAGGGAATTAACAGGAAATTGGTATTTACATCCATATGATCTTGATCCCTCATTCTATAAGCCATGGAGTGGGTTTGCTAAAAAAGACGGAGTTCCTTATAGAGTATCTGAATATACATGGGAGAATAAAGGATGTAAGTATACCTCTACAGTAAACCCTAATGCGTTTATAATAGGATATCAAGCAGCGGCTTCAGCAACTGCTATAGAGCTCATTTCAGCAAAGGCAAATTCTTTAGTTACTGAAGAAATGAAATCTTTACCAGAAGATCAGAAACTTCAGACTGTAATGAGGTTGATAAAAGATAATATGAAATATGATTATACAGGGAAGTGTGCTTGGGACAAAACTTATGTGCAGAATATAAATGACGGATTAGGTGTCTGTGTTGATATGTCATTACTTGCATTATATCTTTGTGACTCTATCGGATTACAAGACCCTGGAGTAGCTAATGTATCTTTGAATGAGGAGCATACCTTTAATTTTGTCAATGTAAACGGAACAAGGATTTTCTTTGATCCTACTGCTATAGTGACAGCTGATAAATTTAACACAAATACCGATCCTATTGAATTAATAAAAACCTTAGGAGGTAACTTAGGATATGGTTCTACTAAGTTATTGGAGATATATGATAGTACACTCGGAGTTATAGCAGGAGCTAGAAATTAATGATAATAAAAAAGATAGTTGGAATGACAATGGCTGTATTACTTGCAATACAGCCGTTGGCTGTATATGCTTCAACAGATAGTATTTCAGTTCCAAAAGGATTTACACCATATCCAGGCGGAGGAGGTAGCATAGCTTTAGATAGAGCTGGTGCTACTTACAGAAATTGGGGATGGAGATTAACCTTTGGAGATAATAGACCTATCATAGAGGCTAATGTACAGCCATTAGAGAGTGGATATACAGATGCTGACTTATTAGCTAAGAGAAATGAAATGATAAACATAGCTAATAAAAGATATTGGGGAGCAGGTCAGTATGGTTTATATTTATATGACGATATTAAACCAAAATGGAGAGCTGTAACAAGCATGCAGTATGATGCTATCCCAGCAAGTTCTTTAGTTAAAAGATCTAAAACTCCAATAGAAGTAGGTGAAATAGAAAACAAATTAGGATTATCAATATTGAAAGATAATTCTTTAGGAGTTCAATTTGATGAAGAATTGTATAAGTCAATGTTTGCTACAACTAAGGATTTTGGTTCAGTAGATGATTGGCTATTCTTTGTTAAAGATAAAATGGCAGCTAGAGGTATGCCAATGAACAGCATAGCTCAGATACAAAGAATATTTGATAACGGAGCCAATGCAGCAAATAATCTAAAAAAGTTCTCATTTGATGAAACAGCCAGTGTATTTAGCTCACAAGCTCCAAGTGATAAGGTAAATGCTTCATTCCTTGGTTACTTATCTACACTAATTTATGTGACTTTAGCAGCTCAAGAGGTTGGAGACTCTCTAACTTATGAGTCAATGAAGAATGAGCTTTGGAATTGGAGAGCATCAAACTATGACCCAGCAACAATGCCAATATTGATAGTTGAACCAACTCATTTGACTACAGTAAGTGGTATGGCTGATGACGTGCAGAATAAAGTTATGGCTCCTTTGCCTTGGGAGATTTATCGTTCCTATGGGCAGGAAGTTTTAGCTGGTATGCAATCACCTTGGCTAGGTACTGAGTATGCTAACTTTGATGCAGCACTTCAGAGACTTGTTGGTAATTCATACACTAAAGTGTCTCATAGAACTATACAGGAAATGTTAGGTTACAGCTGGGAAGGTGGAACAAAATATGACCATTATACTGATAGAAAGTTTGCTACTATAACTCGTCCTACTTCAAACGAAGGCACTAAAGGTTATATGATGTCATTCACTTATTATGTGAAACCGCCAGTGCCTGGAGATGATAACAATCATCCAGCTGGTTCATTTACTTGGGATTTGGATCCAAAGGGAACTATAGACGTTTCTCCAGATACAGTAGTAGATAGAAGCTCTACTGTATATAAGTGGAATGTTTCTCAAAATGGACAGAATGCAAATAACTATCCTGAGTGGGAGAACTGGATAAAGAGTGATAATTCTGATTCAAACAGAATCAGACTTGGAATTTTCAGAAAAGAAGGTCCAGAGAATCTTACAAGAAATGAAGTTAGAACATTAGGTGTCCAGATACCTACTCAAGGAAACTGGTTTAGAGCTACTGGAGCTACTATATCAGGAGTGCCTGGATTAGGAACAGTACAAGCTTTTCAAGATGTGACAGTTACTGATGAACAGTTACTCAATATCTTAAAGGTAGGTACCGGAATGAGTTATACAGAGCCTGTAGTAGGAGATGTTGAACATACAGTCATCAAAGGTACTTATGCCTTAACTGTTGAGATTGGTAGAGGAAATGAAAGCTATTTTCACTTATCAAATAATCAGGCAGAGTTTGTAGAGTATAAGTCACAGTCAGATACTTATACTTATTTGTCAGATGCACCTGAAGGATTTGCAGAGTTAAAGACAGGAGAGTTTACTGACACTAATTACCATGAGCCTTTTGAGGCAATGTCTGGAACGCCTACCACAAGAGATCTTTACTTCACATCAGGAGGTCAAGAGTTTGTTGCTCAGATTACATATAAGTTTACTGAGAACCAATCAGCAACAAGATACTATGAGCAGAAATATACAAGAGAGAAATCAGCTGGTTACTATCATACTTCTGAGCAGTATACAGATATTTCTCCTTCTTCAGCAAATAGTCTTGATTGGACTTCCAGAATAGAGGGAAAGACTCAGAAGACAGAGACTTGGGATAATGGTGGTCATTTTGTTCACTATAACACAACTGGTCCCGGAAGTAACACAGAGGGAAATCATATTGATTATCCTACATCATATTCAAAGTATGATATGACAATAAACACAGGTGATGGCCTCTGGGAAATTGTAGATTTAAAGATAAAAGGAACTTACAAAGAACCAGATGTAACTCAGCCAGATGGTACAGTTGTTACTGGAGAAACAAAGAGTTTCTCAGATGAGTCAGATATTCCAAGTGATGCTGAAGATGTTCATGTAACTTCTGTATCATTCAGAAGAGTTGCTACACTAACTGACCATTATGACCCTCATAGAAGAAACACTTCAGTTCAAGGTGACCCAAGTGCTACATCAGTTCAGGCTTCTATAAAGTTCTCAAAAGACTTTACAGATTTCAATGTGGCTAAGATTCTTACTTGTCATGTATGGAGACTTGAGAAGTCACAATTGACTGGAGTTCAGAAGCTCATAAAAGATGACACAACAGATATGCTAGAGGCTGAAGTTATTTCTAAGTCAAATGCTTTATTTAATATAGCAGAAGAGAATACAGCAGCTGAAGGTCGTATGTATTATCATGAGCACCCAGAAGATGGTGACCATTATGTGTTCAAACAGACACTTAAAACAAGAGGTTCATCAGTGTCTTACAATTATCTAGCTGGTATAGATTTAATTGGAAGTAGCGAGAACCCAAATAATATAATAGAAGATGCTACAGTTGTTTCAGATTATCTTATCTTGGAAATGACAAGACAGATTTCATCACTTCTTTATCATGAGTATGTTTCAGGAAATGTAAAAGTACCATTACTAAGAATAGATAAATCTGAAGACCCTCAATCTAACTCATATAAAGTATCTACTATAGATGGGTTTAATACTGATTCGATTAAAGACCAGACAACAGTAGGAAACACTTACCAAGTCACTGGAATTAGTTATGCTGATGCACAACATTCAACAGCTACACAAAAGGCCATTTGTGCAAACAATGAAACTTTCAAGGGAGCTAGAATAGGAACTAAAGACTTAGGTTGGGGTGGCTACAATGGAAAGTACTATGATACATTGAATTCTGGAGTACCAGGAAAGTACATGGGAATGAGAAAGCATAGTAGTAACTTTGACTACAGGAATAAGACAATTTTTAAACAATACTATACACATGCACATCAAGGAGAGGTAAATGGGTATACAACAGGAGACCCACAGCAGTCACATTCTCCTCAATCTCCTATGAGATTAGTGTATAACAACATTGATGTACATGATACAAAAGTAGAGAATGGTTTGAAGAAGATGTCAAAATCAACTATATTCTATCACAATATTATATCTTATGGAGACAGTCCTCAGTATTCAGAGTCTTCTGACAATGATTACAAATCAGAAGGTTTCCAAGTAGATACTAATTACAGAGATGGTATGGTTGGAATTAACAATATAATCATTCATAATCCTGTATCTTCTCAGTATGCTGATCTAATTTCACCTGATGACAGATTAGACCAGAGAGTTACTACTATGAATTCAACAATATCAAGTAATATCAATGCTAATGGCCAGTTAACTAATAGAAGAAGATATGTACTTGATGATAGATATACTGGTCCTCGTTATTATACTATGGAAGATTATGCTGAAGTAAGAGGAACAGGACTTGCTAACATGAGAGTCGAAGGTCAGACTGTTACACAACAAGTTCCTATAGTTACACCAGGAGTTGATTCATCTGGTTCTGTTACTTATGGATTTACTGGTAACAGAGAAGTGTTTACAGCACCAGAGACAGGTACTTATCATATAAGAGCAACTGGAGCTAAAGGTGCAGACAATACATCTACAGGGGGTAAAGGGGCTACTGTAGAGGGAGATGTTGAGTTACAGCAAGGTCAAAGCATGTATATCTATGTAGGTGGTTCTGGAGATAGGCCTATGCCAGAATCATTAGGAAGAGTTAAGGGTTCAGGTGCTGGAGCACAAAATGGTGGAGGACTTGCAGCTGGGGGTACAGCTACTAATCCAGGTGGTTCAAGATTTGGATTAGTTAGTAATTTCAATAACTCAGGCGGAGGTGCCTCATCAGTATCTTTTAGTGAGGTATCTAACTTCAATCATCCTTTTGTTGGTGCATTTGGATATACATCACCTGGAGCTTATGCAAATAAGTATTCATTCAGTCAAGGAGTAGTAAACAGGAAAGTGTATGTTGTAGGTCAAACAGCTCCTATAGTATTTGGTACGAATTTCCAAATAGTAGCTACAGGTAATAGAAAGCCTAAAGTTGATATTATAAATGGACAGCCTAAAGTAGTTTATTATGACTACAAAGGAAATAGGTTTGATCATATAACTACATCACATGCCATAACATCAACAGCAAGTGCTACATATGATATAGATTTTCCTAGGTCAATTGCTGATAACTTAATAGGAACTGCACAAGGTACAGGAAATCCATATTTCGTTGGAGATTTCTTCTTAATAGCAGCTGGTGGTGGTGCAGGAAGCTTCACAACTAGACATGACTATAATGACTTAAAAGGTTATGATGCAAACACTATGAATGGAGAGCCAAATATTGGAGATAGATCCATTGGAGGAACACAAAGTGGTGCAATTCATGCGACATCTCTTATTGGAGGTGGCGGTGCTGGATTCCCAGCTGGACATCCACATACAACAACAGTGTCAGGTAAATATATGCCTTGGTATGGAACCTATGGTGGAGCTAACTATTATACTAATAAGTTAGAAAATGCAACTGAACAGATAGGTACAGGAACTGGAGATGGTTCAGTAGTTGTTACATGGAATATTCAGAATTCTATAACAACATACATAAATCAGACAACAGGAACATTTACATATAACACTGGTGATGGAGAAGTATTCGCTATGAAGTCAAAGCCTCAGGTATTTACTGCTCCTTATGATGGAAGATACTCTATACACTTATATGGAGGAGCTTCTGGAAGAACAGGAAGAGGTGGATATGTAGGAGGACAGATAGCACTTCATCAAGGAGACAAGCTACTTGTAATGGCTGGAGGAAAAGGAGATGCAACAGCAGGCTCATCTTCAGGTGGTTACAATGGTGGAGGCTCAGATGGTGGAGGAGGAGGTTCTGATATCTCTAAACTCTATAGTGCTTTAAGTCCAAGTGAAATAAACGGACATTCACAGAATGGTCAGTTAGTTGGGGATGGTGTTAATTATACTGATGCTTCATCTTCATTCTCTTACCAACTTCCTGGTAGTGAGATGTATCGTATAGATATAGTAGGTGATAATCTCCATACAGCTAATATTGACTCATCAAGAATGCATGTATATAAGAAGCTAGATACTGGAAATGGAATTCAGATATTTGCATATCCAAATGCAAATAATGATCCAATAGTGCTTACAAAAGCTTCAACTAATTTCAAAATAAAAGAAGTTTATGTTACTAGACTATCTGATAGAATAGCAGCAGCAGGAGGTGGTGGAATAGACACTGACGGTGGTGCTACTGGAGGAATAGGCTGGGCTATCGGTACCGGAACAGATGGTGGCGGTGGCGGATGGTGGGGTAACTATGCTAATCAAGGTGGAACCTCTGACACAGGTTCTCTAGAAAACAGTGTTTCAGCTGTTGGACAGAATGATACGGCTGGTTATGTCTCAATAGTTTATCCAGGAAAGGGAGAAGTTCCTTCGACTAGATTACTGTCTGGGCATGATCCTCACAAAGCTCCTAACACAAACTGGCAATTATATACATATGGATGGAAACATGAGAATGGATATGATTGTGAAGGAGTTGGATGTAGATTTTGTGCAGCTGGAGTTCCATTATATTCACCAGCTGGAGTTAAGTTCGACACTACTATTGGAAGTACAGCTCCTAACTCCATAAGAAATAATTCTTTCGTTTATATGAAAGACGGAAGAATAGGTTTGACACTTGGAAATGATACACAACTTGATGATGTAGGTTATTCAATAGATGCATTTGATAAGTATACTACAGATATGCAGAATTACTTACCTGCTATATGGAAGTCTACTGAAACAGATGGTGCTGCATTCAATACGCAAACATCTATTAACCCAGCTCACCATTATCCAGAGGGAGACCCTGTAGATTGGAGACCAGTAGATGATGCTCCACCAATTCCTAAGAAGGCTCCATTTGTTATCTTGGATTATGACTTTGAGATATATTTCCCGAATAGGGGAGATTTCAAAGGTAATGATGCATTTGCTATAGCAAATGTTCAAAAACAGGAAGGTCTTGGTTATATCAACAATATGGATACAACTGAATGGTTAAAAGAGAAGTACGTACTCTTCCCATTCGATGTAACTTATAAAGGAAAGACTTATACTGCTGGAAACCCAATTATGTTGGGATCCTATGACGGAGAGAACTGGCACGATGACAGTACCGATGGATCTTACAAGTATAAATTCCATATGTTGCTTAACAATAGTGAGGCAGCTGGAGCTAAGATTCAGATGATATCTATTGCTAAGAACACACCAAGTGAATTACTTGAAAATCAGATAGAAGATCATAACTATACAAGATATGCTGGTCTTTACAGAGCTTATCATGATGCTCTTAAGATTCAGGCTATTGACATAGTTGGTAGAATTGGAGTTCTTCAGATTCTCGATACTGGAGATTTCAGATTCTCAAACTTCTACAAGCAAGCAATTCCTGGGCAATGGAGAATACCTGGAGTAGTCAATGAAGTTGATAAGTCTAAACAGAACTTTGTTTCTATAGACCAGAAGACTATATTTGACGATGATCAAAGTGCTGCAACAAATGGACAAAACACTTGGGGAACACTTCCTTGGTTACAGGATAGTAGTAAGTTAATTCCATTCCCATTGGCACCTGCTAACAATAATGTTCCTGCATTGAAGAATCAGGCTCATAGAATTGGTTATCCTGACTTTATGAGTTTAATAACTACAGGAAATTATTATGGTGAGAATAACTTAAATAACCAGAACTCAAATAGAGTTCAAATACAGCCATACTATTACTTCTACAATATAAAGACAAGACAGTTCCAGCCTATTGATGTTTACATTAATAACTCAGGAACTTATGAGGCTATAAATAAGTATGCTTCACTTGATCAAGTACCTCAGTATCAGTTCAATTACAATATGAATTGGGTAACAGAAGCCGAGCGTAGAATGTATTCTGGAGATGAAGCTAATATATCAGAGACTGTTAGAAATGAGTATGTCTATAATCCTCTTCCTACTGCAGACGAAAGTGTTAATATTACACTTCCTCAAGGTTTGAACTGGATACATGGAAATGCTCAACGTCTACAGTTGACAGATAGAAACAGAACATTTATCGGAACAAGAAATAGATATGGACAAAACACAGAACCTGATAACTTAATTCAGGATCATAGGTTTAATAGACAAGCTCAGAGATGGCACTTCACTTTAGGGCTTCCATCATCTGCAGTGTTTGTTAAGGCTGGTGAGCAACCTAGCCCTGCTAGCATTAAAGCTATACCTATTGAAGATGGCGTAATCCTTTGTGCCTTAGACATTTATTCTAAGGGTACAGTATGGACATTACACTATGATGGCACTCCAGTTGGAGATCAGAAGTTCTATTTATATGATAATAGGACAACTCTTATAGATTGGAGTAGTGCTGGGTCAAGAGGTCCTGGCTCTAAAAGAGTGGTAGTAGTGTATGATGGTTCTAATTCTTCAAAGAAAGATTTAGACACTAGAGGAACTCACTAGGAATAAAATTCCCTTACCTATCATATATAGGTAAGGGAAATCCCTTAAAAGAAAAGGAGGAATCAAATTTATGAGATTTAAAGAAGAAAATTGGTTACCTGTAATTAAAGATAAGTTTATCTTAGTAGTTACAAATGAAAAAGCTATTGCTTTAGATAAGTCAGACTCTAAGAATTTCGACAAGGTATTAGCTGATAATGGTCTACATATTTCAGGAGAAGTAAGACAGAGCTTACTCAGAGGTTCATCTACCTTTTATACAGAGGGAGTTCAATCTTCTAGTAAGCATATAATAGAACAATATCGTAAATCTAGAGATAAGTAGCAAGTAAGTAATAGGAGGTATTAAATTATGAAATGCAGAGAAGAAGAGTGGCAGCCTACAATCGGAGATAAGTTTATCTTAGTAGTTTCAGGAGAAAAGGTTAACGCTATAAGAAGACCAGATGCTAAGGGCATAGATAAGTTTTTGTCAAGTAGTAGAAATTCCTTTAAACCTGTCATTGGAGAAGTTTCTGAAGGTTTTCCTATTGATAAGTTTCTTACATGTACATACAGATATGGTGGGAGATAAGTAATGGAAGTGGTAAGTGTTACAAGTAAAACACAGTTTATATTTAAGCTGGCTCTGAGTGAGATATTTACACCAAAGCCAGATATTCAATTTATTACAACTACAGTTGAAATCAAGAAAACTCAATAATTGTTTATGCATCTATAGTTTAGAAGTATAAAGGGTTATTGATTGAGAAAGGATTATAAATTATGATAAAGGTTATTAGATTAGACAGTATACCAGAAGATGCACCTATCAAAACAGAGCAGTACTACACTAAGGCTAGTTTAAAGTTGTATGTAGGCATGGACTTTGGAGACAAAGTAGGGTCCTTGGAGGTAGGACCCTCTTATGTAATCGCTGAAGTACCAGACGATTACGCTGATGGAGATGATCTATTTCATCTTTTAGAAAAGAGTGCAAAGATTAGAGCATATTCTTACACATCACTTGTTTCTCTTAAGGATACAATTAACGAAGAGGCTGGAAAATGGCTTGCAAAAGATAAGTTTAGAGACTCAAAGCTTGGTAAGGAACTGGCTAATACAGTACATATGGCAGAGTGTGGAGTTAGACTAATTGCCCCAGTAGCTGTTACATTTAAAATATCTGAATTGCCTACAGACTTCTCGGGAAACTTACATAAGTTCAAAGATAAGAATTATATGTGCAAAGTAATGTCTGATGACTACATTGGATTTGAGAGAACTCCAGAGAGTACTGAGCCTGGAGTATATTACATATGTTTAGTACTGCTACAGGACTATCAAGGTAAACTCGACTATGATTACTTTGTAAAGAATTTAGAGTATGAGAAGCTCACAGCTTATTATTTGGAGGAATAGAGTATATGTTAAAGTGCATGAGGGTAGATAGGGTACCAGATGATATAATGGTTACTTATATAAAGTACCACACATTAGCTGGATTAAGGATGAAGATGGAACTCGAGTTTGATGAAGTCTGCGATTGGTTAGAAGATGGTCAAATTTATATGGTAGCTAAAATTCCGGATGATTGTTCAGACGATATAAGTTTTGAAGACTTAGCATCTGCTGGAGTTAATATAATAGCATATTGTTATGAGCCTGAGCCTTGTATAAATCATAGAATAGCCAGATATATGACAGAGGAGCAGATTATAGAGGAAATACGGCCAAAGGCAGTAAAAGAGGTAAAGGAGCCTCTCTCTCTCTCTCCTATGATAGCAACAAAAGAGGATATAGAAAGAGCTAAAAGGTTAGATGAAGAATATTATTCGAAAAATAATAAATGAAGTAGAAAGTGATCGGAATGAATTACTGCAGAAGCTTGAAGCAGTAGAAGAACTTGAAGCAGCAGTTCCAGTACAGTATTATCCATTCTTACTGGAGACATTGAAGATTAAATTGGAAATCGAGGAAACTCTTGCATCTTGTGAGAGCGTACTTGAGCAAGCTCATCATGAGCTCATTGGACTTATAGAGTGCAAGTAATGGAAACATATGACAAATTGTGGAGTGAGTACAACAAGCAGTTAAAAACAGTGAAGACTGCAAGGTATTCACTCCTACTTGAAATAAAAGACTTTTATGAGTTAATAGGGAAAGAAGTGCCAGATGAAGTAAGAAAGGAGCTGAATACAAGTGAATTTAAAAGAAGGAGACTTTCTAACAAATGATGAAGTCCTATATGCAACTATGGGACAATCTCCTGAAAGATTCACCTACTTAGGAGAGGTAGAAGTAAGTATAAATGACGATAATGTAATAGAGAGTATCAAGCCATTAAGTGGTGAGAGAACAAGAATATGGGATGATATAAGAAGCACAGGTTATCCACCAGTTCTTATTCCTTATATCTATAATGCTATATACATTAATGAGGAATATAAGAATGAAATCCTCAGTATACTTGATGAAGTTGCATATAAGTATTTCACAACTCAACCTTGTTACTTAGAATTAGTAAATGCAATTATGACAGGGATGACAAATGAATTTATGTCAGTGGCTTTAGGGTGTAATTCAATAGATTGCACTTCAAATAAATCAAAGAGAACTTGGTTAGAGATAGTAAAGAAAGGAGATAAATATCCATGGTTCAAGAGGATACAGTTATAAGAGAGTTAATAGAGAGGGCTATAAATGCAGCTAGTGTAATGTTGCCGGATAAGAATGTTCTTATAGTTAGAATAATGGACAGTAATACTGTTATGGTGAACAATCATGTATTCACTAATATTAAATCTTCAAACAGAACTAAGGACAAATATGGAGTATACCTATATTTTAATGAGAACTATATTGTTTATCTTAACGAAGATGAGGAAGAATGCAGGGAAGCTTCACTTAAGTTGATAAACTCAATGATATCAGAGTTTGTTGACGAGTTTCACATCTCTTCCTATCCAATTGACATTTCAGTTGGTTACGAGGATTTGATGGATGGTGTTATCTCAGATGGAAACAATAGTGCTAATATATGTGAGTTACATATGCCTAGTGAAACTAAGCAATTTAAGTTGGAAGACTTAAAAGTCTATGAGACTGGATGGAAGGTAAGAGTATGGAAAGAACAGTAGGCACAAGTTTACTGTTACAAATGATGCGTAACAGAGTATTTGAAGTAAACGAAGAATACTACCTTTATCTAAATAAGGTAGAAGACAAGCTACTTAAGTATGAAACAGTGAGTATCGGCGAGTGGGAAAGTATCTTTAAGGGGTCTAACTTATCTCAGGACGAATATGGAAATTTCAAAAAGATATGGATAGAAGTTTATATCAGGTACTATTTCTTTAGGAAGGCTTTAAAGGATTTGCCTAACACCACAGACATCAACACAGTCAGAAGAATTATCACAGTTGATGACTTTGCATATCCGGAAATACTAAAGATGAAGTTAGCTTATGTATATGGCGACAAGATACCTATTTATGAGTCAATTATAGAAAGATGGGTGTCTGATGAGTATGTTATACAGTGGCTTAGGTATGAGACTTACAGAAAACTTGGTGATTACTGGGATATGGATTTCGTATCAGACCATTCAGCATTTGATTCCGTTTATAAGTATAATAGAGCTTCTATTGAAGGATTGGATTCTGTGGAGTTAGTCTTAGAGTCAGCAAAGAACTTCAATGATTTAAAGAATGTGTTACTCTTTACATTCTATACTTATAATAGTATGCTATTACCAAGAGTGTCAGCGGATTATGTAAAGGCAAAGTACTCAGGGTATTGCAAAGGTAAAGAAAAGAGTTTCCTAAAGTATTTAGATGAAATACCATCTTCTATGGCTACATTAAATGCTTACTCTTTAAGAGTTATCATACAGCTTAATATCATAAAAAGTGAATTAAGTGGTAAGGATAGAATCACAAGTGACACCAAGTCATATATAAAGTCCGTTCTAGGCTCTTTACTTAAATGTATAGAGACATATAGTAATAAAGTAATTAAGGATTCTTACTACTACTTAACTGAGTTTACGGAAGATGATGTATATGCTTTCAGAAATGCTACAGGATTCTCAGTAAAGAAGAAATACCTGGTGTATGAGATGAAGCACTGTAAGGGATTTCCAGCGGAATTAGTCTCAGAATTTGAAGAAGTAGATGCTGAGGAATTTACAGAAAATGAATTTTATAAGATAGCAGGTGAGCTTTGGAGAAGTTGTAATCAGTTACTTAAAAGAATATGGTTTGAAGCCATCATGCGAGGATTTTATATTCCAGTATACATGAAGGAGAAGTTTGGACAGTTCTGCAATATTGATGAGTTGTTGATGAACTTCACAGCTAATGACTTAATTGATAGAGAGATATTTCTTATATTTATTTACAATTATTTGACAGATACAAATAATTGGAATTTAGTAAAGGATACAGTAATTAAGGTTATACTGAATAATCAGTTCAGAGGATTTTGGTATGCTTATGCTATAGATGAAATAGATAATGTATTGCTCAGTAAGAGTATTCTTGCAAGAAATAAATTATATGTGTCATTAGATTTAGGGAAAGATGTATGTAACCCTTATTTGGTAAGTAATGACAGATTCAGTATATGCTCTACTAAGCTCTATGGGGAGTTTATTGATGTGGTTAACCTAAGGCTGTTTCTGGAAAGTAGACTATATGGAAATACTATAAGTATTGACGAAGTTAAAAGTTATCTAAAGGATTATCCAGAATATATTACTGATGCATTCCTTAAAGTAATAGATAAAAGAATGATTAAATTTAGCAAAGAGTCTATTGATTTAATAATAGATTGCTCACTTGACTTTTATTTAAAGCATGAAAGGGAAGATGCTCATTATATAGGCTATAGAGGTTTGATAGATTTAAAGAATGAAGCCTTAAAGTCTTTTAGCAAGCAGAACAGTATTTCTAATAGCAAAGCAGCTGATATATTTTTCGGAAAGAGTAAATAAGAAATTAGGAGGATAAAGTATGACAACAGTTGTAAATACACAGGTTATATTACAAATGATGCGTAATAGAGTACATGAAGTAAAAGACGAGTATTATCTATATCTCAATGAGATAGAAGACAAGTTAATGGAGTACAAGAAGATAAGTATTTCTGAATGGGAAAGTTTATTCAAGAAGTCTAATCTACCACAGGGAGAATACAGAAACTTCCGCAAGATTTGGGTAGAAGCTTATGTTAGGTATCATTTTTTCAGAGATGCACTAAAAGAGTTGCCTAATACAACGAATACAGATACAGCAAGGAGATTGGTTACTGTTAATGATTTGGCATTTATGCATATCCTTAAATTAAAGCTGGCATATGCATATGGGGATCAGATATCTGATTATGATGCAATCATAAATAGATGGATAAACAATGAGTATGTTGTTGAGTGGCTTAAGTATGAGTCTTACAGAAAGCTCAATGGACATTGGGATATTGGTTTTGCATCAAACCGTTCAGTATTTAATTCTGTACTAAAGTATAAGAGAGGATCTCTTGAAGGATTAGATTCTACAAAATTCATTCTGAGAGGAGTAAATACTGTAGATGACCTAGAGAATATGCTAAGGTTTACTTTATATTGTTACGATGATATGATACTGCCTAGGACAGATTTAGATACAATAAAGTGGGAGTACATAAATTACTCTAAAGGTAAGCCAACCCAAGGATATTTAAGTGAACTCTTCAAGTTAATCGATCCAGGAATGAATACATTCAATTTATATTCTCTGGAAGTAATGCTAGAGTTATGCATTGTACGAAAGGAATTGGCTGGTGAGGAAAAGCTTACTGAGGAGGATGTGGATCATGTAGAATTTGTTCTTGATGGTATGCGTGAGTATACAGAAGCAATCAATGGTAGAATTGTTTTAGATAATTGTTTTAAGGAGAAGGATACTGTTGAGGGAAATATATTCCAGGGATCAACAGGTCTTTCTGTGAATAAGAGATACCTTTTATATGCTATGAGGCATTATGATGAATTTTCAAAAGAGATGGTGTCTGAGTTTGCTAAGACGACTATAGAAGAATTCACTGAAAAAGAATTTATTAGGTTCGCACAGCAAACATGGAGTGGTTATAGATTACATACAATGGAGCTTTGGTACCAAGCTCTTATGTTTGGGAATTATATACCAAAATATGTAAGACAGGAATTAGGATGTTTCTGTAACACTGATGAGCTTTTAATGACATTAGAAGTAAATGATTTGTCAGATGATGGATTCTTTAAAGATATGGTATACTATTATATGACTACTACTCGTTATTGGGGAGACTTAAACAGAAGAGTATCTAAATACATACTTAAGAATGGGTACTTGATAGATTGGTATGAGTTACTAGAAGATCGTGATAAAGTACTTAAATATAGTAGTTTTCTTAGTCATATGATTCCAGGAAGGGCATTTTTATTTCATGCGTTACAAGTTGACAATGATGAGTATAATCGTTATTTAGTAAGTAATACTAGGTACAGTTTTTATGTGTATGGTAACGAGGAGACATTCAGGCTTATAGCTAATTTCAAAGTTTATCTGGAGAGTAGACTATATGGTGACTTAATCACATTAAAGGAAGTAAGAGGATTATTACAGGGTTATCCGGAATATATTTTATCAGCTTTTGATGCATTAGTGAATTCATGGAATCTTAAAGTAAGTAGAGAGTCCTTGGATCTTATATTAGACCTCTGCTTAGTATATTATCTAAAATACCAGAAAGAGGGGACAAATCTTCTAGAGCCTGGAGAAGTGCTAAGATTAAAGAATGAGTGTATGGCTTCTATGAATAAGAAGACAAGAATCTCAAATACTAAGGCAGCTGACATATTCTTCGGAAAGGTATAATAATGTTAAATAAGTATAATAAAGCATTATTGGTAGATATATGTGGAGAAAGAGTGTTAAAAGATGAGAAGTATTATAATGACTATTGTTTCGCTGGAGCAAGCACTCTTTTGATGCATATATGTTGTATATCACAAATAGATAGAGAAGACATAGAAGGTATATTAAGGAGCAAGCTTTCAAAAAGATATTTACTTTATGGAGAAGAAGGTGACAGCTTTAGGTCTTTATATCCTGGATGTATTAAAAACTCTCCAGATTATATACTAGAGTTATTAGGTGAGTTAAAGAGTGGGCATAATCTTCTATCACATCGAAGGGATATAATTAAGAAGTATATTACTACTGAGCGTGATATTACTTTATTAGAAAGTGATTTAATTAAAGGTTCTGATTCATCATATTACCATAATATTGTAACTAAGATTATACTTGCCTATCGTGTTCAATCTTATGGTGATGGTTCCTCTTGTATATCATCAGAGCGTCTTTTAGATGATAAGCACATTTTTACTTTACTATCAGAGAAAAGAACTGAACTATTACAAGAGATTCTTGAGAATGTTAAATATATTGAAGAGAAAGGATTTTCTTATCTCATAGACTCTGTATTTAAGGTATATCCGGAGAATATCAAGATTGATAATGAGATACGAGAATATTCATCTAACTTATATAAATGTTGTTATAAGGAGAGTTTAGAGAGTAATAAAGCTAAGTATATGAGGGAAGTGCTAGATTCTGAGGTTTTAGTATTTCATACTTTCTCATCAGATGAATTCACTTCCTATAAAACAGTGGATAATGAATATTTGGATTATCCGAGAGATGAGCTTATGGAGTCTATATACAATAGAATCAAAGACTTATGTACAATCCTTGGTTATGGTCATTGTTTTAGAGACTTTAGTGAAGTTGTAAATAACTTGGTGTGCATGGATTTAGTAGACTCACCTAATTTTATGATGAAGCTTATTGAACTATTTAGTTTACCAGTAGATATTGTTTGCCAGGTTAACTATTATATATTATCTGATAGCTTTTTAAGAGAGTCCTTTGATTTTGATTATGAGAAGATAAAGCAAGAATATGAGTCAAAGCAGTATATTCATATATTACCAAGGTTGTATGATTCTACTATGGATGATAGAGGTGTTTTGGAATTACAAAATATGTATATTGAAAAATCTTTATCATCATCCGAGTTATACGAATATATGGAGAAGTGGAGTGCTTCAGGAGATCCAAAGTGCAAACATGTGCCAAGATTTATTGAATTAGCTTGCATTGAAGATATTATAGAAGCAATTTATGATGATAATGATCGTATTTTAATTTCTAAGATAATACCTAAGTTAGATTATGAAATTGAGTCTAGACTGGACTCTTTTAGAAAGTATAAAGATTTTATACTTAGACTACTTAGAGAATTTGATTATATGTCAGAAAAGGGACTATGGGAAATATTAGAAGCTAGTGAATGTGTATATAATGACTGCGTAGAGAGTTTTGGTCTTTTTATAGCAGAAGATATTTACTCATTACTTTGTAAGGAATCTAAGATGGAGTCTGAAGTAATACATAACACTAAAGCAGCTGACATATTCTTTGGGGGGTAAAGATGCTTGATGTAGTTAACAGGCTTGAAATACCAGGATATGGAGTTGAGTATCATTTCAAATTTGGTAAGAAAGCAGGAGTACTCATCTTAAGAGGATTAGATAGTCATCTTGAGTTTGATGGTAAAGTAGCAAGTTGGTCTACTAAAGGATTAAAGATGACTACCTTTACTCTTAAGGATGATTTCAGATTCATATTTGAGTTCTCTTGTTACTTCAATTTAAAAGTGCCATTATTTTCTGATGATAGTACTTTTACTTTTCAGTCAGTGAATGGTAAGGTTGCTACATATGAGCAACAGCTTGTCATAAATGGTGTAAAATGGGTACTTGATAATCATTATGGTAGTTCGGCTTATTTGTATACTGATGCTAATGGAAGAGTTAAAGTATTCAATGGCATAATAACTGAAGACATAACAGATGCTGTGTCTCAACCTGAGATGTTCAAGTCAAGAGAATTCAGTGATTGGAAGTTCATTATCTCCTTATCTCATTTGAAAGCTTGTACATTCTTTAACAGGGACAGGTTGTGGGCAGTTAAAAAGTTTATGAAGCTCAAAGGTACATATAGACCTATGTCTTATATACAGTGTTCCACATCAGAGTTAATAGATACTACACCAATGGGTGTTAATGTTAATGCAGTAAACATACAAATCAATAACAACATGAAGAGAATAGAGTTAAGGAATGAATTTAAGTCAATCAAGGAAATGGCCATTACACTTCCAGCCGGAACTAAGTTCTACTATGATGAAAACTTAGAGTTATTTATCGATGGGAAGCATATAAAGACTCCACCAAAGGATACTCCTAAAGGAAAAGTTGTTATACAAACTGATGAGAGGTCAGGATATGTGGTTTCAGAGAATACTCCTGAGATCATAGCTCAGTGCCTTTCCGATATAACAGGGTACTTCCCTAATAAGTTTTGTGGAAGATTAGTTGATGGTGACTACTTTACAATAGTCAAGGTACTTAAAAGTGGACAAACTTATGGAAGACCTAAAGTAGATAAAGATTCAATAAGATATAGTGAAATAGAAGATTGTATATATTTTGAGTCTTCAGTATCAAAGGAGGTTAGAAAGTGATAATATCTATTTTCGCAGCCTTATCTATATATGCAGTCTATAAGTATGGTATTCATCATATCTACACTTTAGCTCTTTTGCAGTTAACTATAATAGTAGCATATAAGGAGAATGCTATCTCTATTTTAAGAGCATTAGTTGTAACTGCTATAGTGGTAGTAGAGATGATATCATTAAACAAAGAAATACCGTATAAGGACTTTATAGAAATGTTTCTTATAGGGTTATTCATGATTGTAGGAATAAAGGAGGAATATGAGAAACTTAAAAAATAAATCAATATTTCTGGATTTGAACAATGGAGGACTTGTTATAGGTACGGACTATGAGCAGAATCCGGACTTAGTGAAAGAGTTATTCGAAGAAAGGAAAGCAGGTTCTATCTATGTCAAGGAATTTGGAATTGCATTTCTGCCAGGAGAAGAAGATGGTGAAATAGCAATGTGTTCTTTCTTGGCAAGATGTGGAGCAACTGTTACAAATGAAAAGATAGAAGAAGGAATTCATAGAGTCATTATGGAAACCAGAAAGGTTGATGATTACTATGTACCGGAGTTCATAATCGATGGGAAGAAAGCAGAAGCTACAGGAGACCCATTGATTGATGTGAGTTCTGTCAGCCTAAGTGTAGTGCCAAATGGTTACAAGGCAGAGTATGATGCTTCATTTATAGAAGTAGAATATCCTACTGGTCCAGTCTTTATAAATAAGAGACATCCTAACAAGAAGCTTATTGATAAAGCTTTAATCAGTAATCAGAAAGCTTTGAAAGCTTTTATGGGAGAGTAAAATGTTAAATGTGAATCAAAGGACATCAGCATTAGTTGACATAGAACCAGAGAATCCATATTGGGTAGATGCAATGTTTCCTACTGATGAAATGTTCATTATGAATCATGAATTTAATCAGCAGGACTTGCTTAAATTGCGTTATATAAATGGGTTTATGTTTATGCTGAGATCAGATGGAGTTTATGCAACAGCTGACTTCAGGAGTAAGAAATACTTGGTTGCTACTACAGTAGCACGAAATACCTATGTGGTGTGGAGAAAGCTTACTAACATAAATCAGCTTCTTCCAGTCTTAGTAGATGGAAGACTCTATAATCCACTTACTGGAGAGGATTTTGGAAAATGTACTGATTTTAAGCCAATAAGTGAAGTGAGTGCTGGGATTGGTATTTACGGAAAGTATGAGGGTAACAAATATGCAATAAAGATTGAAAAACTTGGTTCTCGTATAAGTCCGGAGTATAAAGATCTCAGATTGCTGACTTGGACAGGTGCTAAGTTGGTGGGTGATGAAGTGGTGGTTGGACTTGATGATATAGTATTTAAATCCAGCGAAATAGCTCCAGTAATGAAGAAAGGAGATTACCTTTGCCTTACAAGTCCTTTAAGTACAATTGAACAGTATAGGCATATAATAATTACCAAATCTTACAAGGCGAATTGTATGTTCAAGGAATTATATGTAAATGAGGATAAGGGGTAAATATATGAATACTAAAGTAGAAGAGCTTCTAAAAGGAGCTGAAGAATGGTGTAAAGGTTGCCCAGACCTATCACAGTACATTGATATATTTACTGAAGACGATGTCAATAATCCAATAATAATGGCTGCAAAGTTATCTCTATTCACTGGTTATAGCTTTGAGAAGTTGGCTAATTTCTTTGACTTTCATTTAGCTGATAATGAAGATATTCGTATAGATGTAGTGAGTATATTCTTAATGCCAGAGATGCAAGAATCATTGTCTAAGGAAGAAATAAATTGGATTTATGATGTCACAAAAAGGCATTTACCTCTATGTGACAAGCTGAAAGATTTCCATTCAAAGTTTTCTGGTAAGGTGGATAATCCGGAGATACTCAATTTATTACTCATCGAAGATACTATGGTTAATAAAGATACTGCGGTTGATTTGGTAAAAATAAGAGGATTATTGCATAAAAGAAAGATAGCAGAAGAGATAGTTCTGTTAGATAGGTATTGTGGAGATACTTGGTTTTACTATCTATTAAGCTTAGGTGACTCAATACCTAAATCTTCTTTAAGAAACTTATTTTTAGTTTCAGCCGTTGTTGATGGTAAGGATATTGATGAAGTAGAGATAACATCTATCTTTGATTCAATAATGAGTAAATATGAAAAGGAGTGAAAATGTCAGTAGTAGCAGAAAACTTGTTACATGGATTTGGATTTACAAAAGTAAATGATAGCAGTATTGAATTTCTGAGAAATGAAATTGGAGAGTTAGATTTCTCAGATGTAACCCAGTTGGCTTACAGACTAAGATATTATTTTCCTCTCAAGTCTGAGGAGTCATTAAAAGGAAGTATAGGTAACTATTTACATGATACTGGAGTCTATACAGATAAGGTATATCCAGGAGTAAAGAGATATGATGTATTTGCTTCATCACTTAAGAAGTTTGATAATGTAAATTCTCAAGTACCTACCATACTCCATAGATTGGCAAGATATGGTAGTACAGCGGAGAGTACATTAAAAGGAGCTTTCTCTTTAGGCAGTAATCGTGAACTCAGAGAGGTGTATGTAAACTTAGCCTTTATTATGACACAGTACGATATTGCAGTATTAGCTGAGAACTCTACAGAGTATAAGAATGTAAGTTTATTCTTATATCATATATTTGATCGTTTCCAAGAAACACTTGATGATAAAGATATACTTCATCATTACTTATACAGGTTATTGTCTCAATTTGATGTGTTACCTGTGGAAGCTTTAGTATATGCCTTTAAGATTGCTTATTTAAGGGCAATGGAAAAGCCTTTAGGTGAAGAGAAGGAAAATCATTTGAGAGATATCATATCTTCTGAGTTTCATAATTGTTCAGAAACAGGAGCATATCGATTATGGTAGAGAAATTCATTTATGAGGGAATCAAAGGAAGCTTCATTGATGAGCTAAATAAGACGAGAGTCTTATGGGGAGATAAGTCAGCTGAGTGGGGTACTGAGACAGATAATGTGAGTACATTCACAGATAGTGACATATTCTTTATGCAGTGGTTTTGTCATAAGCAGAATCATGTTGGGTTTAAAACTATAAATGGTTGGTTTGAACCAGACTGGTGTGGAGATATTGTCTTTGAACATCCCTATTTGAATCTCTCTAATCTGGCTAGATTTGCCTTAAGAGTAAAAGGTTCCCATACATTTAGATTTGTGAATGGAAGAGCATACTTAGACGGAGGAGATGTATCTCATATAATACAGGAAAAGAGATTTGACACAGATTATGATTACAATGGATTTTATATAAATGCAACTTCTGAGACAGGAGCAATTATACGAAGAGATAAACATGCTGATAGAGTCTTCAAAACTTTCTTGGAGTGGAACAATGCAGTGGGTGCAGAAGAAGCTAACTCAATGAGAATGGAAAGTGGGTTAATATATGGAGATTAAGGTTACCTCAGAGTATTTGATAAATGTGTTACCAGAAATACTCGGAGAGTTTAGTGACCTCACTGATAAAGATAAAAGTAAACTTAAAGAGTTAGCCACAAAGACAATTAACTCAAAGAATGAATGGTCAAAGAAAATATTTCTATATGAAATGTTGTCTATACTACAAAAGGTTAATGTTTACAATGCAAATAGAGTTGTGCATTTAGTTGAATCCATATTTAAAGGAGGGGAGCATAAAATTATGAATGAAAAAGCTGCTAATATTTTCTATGGTAAGATTACAAAAAGTAGGGAGAAGATAGAGAAATTACTTTATTGTCTTTACCTAAGCTGTCCAGAATTTACTGTTTCTAATCTGAGAAAGTTTACTGAAAGAATAGAAAAGGAACTGGCAAAAAATGATGAGTATGAGGAAAATGATTTTCTCAGAATAGTTAAACGAGCATACGCTTCTACTGAAGGGCATTTAGATGACGATGATAGTCATGTCATACTTGCAGCTAAAGAAATATTTGAAAATGCATAGGAGGATTATAAGATGAATTTTATAAACTTGGTTATTGATAAGGTAACTACACAGAATTACACTATTGATGAAGACTGCAGAAGACAGGAAGATAAGGGTGTATTAGATGAGGTAAAGGGAGAGCCAGTAATAGCTACTGACAGAATCATTGAAGATATGAGAAACTCATATGGAGTCGATGATACAGTAGCAGATGCAGTAAGAAATTTACTCAACTATTTTAAACCAAAAGAGGAAGGATGGTTCATACCAAAGGATACACTCTATAACAAAAACTTCTCAGATGGGATAACAGATGGTAAGGTATCAATCTTTGTAAGAACAGATGGCGGTTATATTATAGATAGTAGAGATATCAAGGTACAGGCTAAGGACGGAGGGTACCAGGCACAGATACTTGGAAAGCTATTCTCAGGAAAAGTGGCTGTAGCCAGCAACAAGAAAGCCTTAGACATATTTATGGGTAGATAAATAATGATCTATTTTGATACAATTCGGAATATAGATAAATATGTAGGTCTATGTTCCGAATGTTGGATAATCGTTAGGTCTTTAAAGAATCCAATAAATGTCTCTGGGATTAAATGTCAGCAGGTAAAAGAGTTATCACCTAGTTGGGGTTTATTTACAGAATACAGGAGATTAAAAGAAACAGGGGATTGGAATCAAGATTCTTTTAATCGGATTTATAGGCCTAAATTTATGTCAGAGATGAAAGCATCAATAGCTCAGAGCTACTTGAAGAAATTGAGAGACACAAGTGACAACATAGTATGTGTATGCTTTTGTCCTGAAGAAAAATGTTGTCATAGAGGTTTAATAAAAGAAATACTAAAGTATAATGGAGTAATGGTATATGAACCAGAAAGCTAAAAGATTATTTGAGGGAGGAAACTCAACAATAGTAGTTGTCTCAAAATATCCTACATATATTCTTGAAGACTTAAGCCAGAAAATAAAGAAGTGGCATTCACTTAAGTCAGAGGATACAATATATATTGGATTAGAAGAATACTTCGAAAGCAAAACAATATACAAGGCTTCAGAGATTGAATTTGAGAGGGACCTGTTAGGAATAGTTTTGAATGGAAATGTATTGATGGATTCAAAGGATGTAATTGAGATTGCAGATAAGTGGTATAGGAGGATAAATGACAATAAATAATAAACAAGCTGAAAGCAAGTTCTTTCAGTATAATAGTGTTGATATGGCAAATAGAATTGCTAAGGACATTTACGCTATGGAGCTTACTATGAGTACTGTTGAGAATAGGAGAAAATTCGTAGATAGCTTGACAGAGTATCTGAAAGCAATCAAAGTAGAGATGGATTCAATTTCAGATTTTAATGTCTGCCTATTGTCATCTGTTATGGAATGTGATATCAAGGTTAACTCAAAGGATTTAATTCAGAAATCATACACTTGGTATGCTATGTTGACAAATACAAAATGAATATAGATCAGTGGAAAGAAAAAGAGATGGAGGCTAAGTTTAAGTCTAAAGGAAGAAGGAATCTTTATAAGAAAATTCTTGTAGAAGTAGCAGCTCAGCATCCATTAAAGGAAGGTAAGTTTCCTGGAGAGGAATATGCTAAGAGGTTAGACATTGCTTGCGAGTTGATGGGAGAAGATGTATACATATACCTACCTGGAAGCTTGCATGTGCCAGATGAGATATCATTATGTGAGGCTGGTAAGGAATACCTGTTAAAGAAAGGAGTTCCAGAAGATAGGATAATAATTACAGAAGATGAGGTTTATAACTCAACAGATGAATGCAGAGTTGCTTCTAGAATTCTGATAGAAAATGAATTTGCTGAGTTGATATGCATATGCAGTCCAGCTCAACTCATGAGGAAAGCACTGAGTTATATATCTTTTGGAGTATATCCTTCATTTAAAATAGCTTCTTGTGATGAATTGTTTCATTCATATGTAGAGGAAGCTACAAGGAACATTCCAATACTGCTAAATGGTGGTAAGGAATTGGAAAGAGAAAAGGAAAGATTATGTGAAGAGCGTAAACCAAAAATTTATTAGGTCTAGCATATATTAGTAAGGTAAATCCTTGAAAGAGGGTTGCCTACTGTCTATTCACATAATTAAGAAAGTAGTATCTGATTATAAAGTCAGATACTACATTCTGGTAATGACATTGCCAGAGAAAGGAGTAATTTTAAGTTTAAGATTTAAGAAGTATGTTTATGTGACATTGACAACATCGGCTATGTGGCAATTACTATTATATTCCCTTATACCAAGCGGTTGGACTATATTGTTAAGTGTATTGTGGCTGTCACTTATAGCTGTTTGGTATTTTGATAAGGATAACCCAGGAAATGCTGACCCTATATGTATCGGATTAACATTGAGTTATATACTTTTACTTGTACTTACATCAACTCTTATCTTAAGGTTAATTTTTAATCTCGATGAGGGAGATGTAATTTGTGGTGTATTTCTCACTCTTATGGCATCCGCTATTGCATATATAGCTTCAATGTTTGAAGTAGATTATAAAGAATGGGGCTGGTTGATATTCAGGTTTAAAAGATTTGGAATGAGACCTGATAGTGTAGGTTATCTTCAATATTCAAATGATAGACAAGATTGGGGATTGCAGTATGGAATGAGTATGTTAGTACATTTATTAGCAACAGTATTCACAGCACTATGTATAAAGTATGGGAATTCAGTATTTAAGCTTTCATTAAGAGATTATCCAGTCTTATCCAGTATCGGATTGATATTAAGTGTTACTTGTTGGCTTATATTTATAGCATTTTATATGACGACCAAAAATAAACATAAATATAAGAAGTTAGTATACTTTAATAGGGCATCATTATTCATAATAGTCTACACCTATTCTATAGTAACAAAGAGTGTTGTATTCTTATGTGTATCTCTAACTATTACTCTACTAAAGCTATTAGTATCTAAAGTCTTTAAAGATAGTATTAAAGAACAAGTTAGTAGGAATGTTAATTTAGCTAATATTTATCCAAGTATCTTAGTACTGTCTATTGATATGATGTTGGTTAAGACTTCAGTGAAAGCTTCGTTATTAATAGGAGCTGTTACATTAGTCATATTCTATATGTTAGTTGTGATTAGTAAAGTCAAATGGTTTGATATACAAGAGGCTTTTGGTTATAAGCTTTTAGGAGATGCTAAGTTTACTGACATTGATGTTAATAAGTCTATATTATGTAAAGTCTGTATAAGGGATGCTATATGTGTTTCACTGATATACTTTAGTATATTTTCAATTTATGCTTTAGTATTTAAAGACATCTCCATAATTTATGCTGTACCAAGGATATTCGGAGTATTCATTTTTCTGCTCATAGTAGTGACCACTTTCATAACTCTCAGTAAGAAAGAGGAGGAAAAGTAAATGGATACAAAGTTGAGATTAAAGAAGTATTCTTATGTAAGTATTTCAACAGCATTTATGTGGTTAGCTTTATTGAGTGTAATGATACCACAATTCACTCCAGTGGCAATAGTAACTATTCTAGTTATTATGTTACTTTATGTAACTGAGACTTGGTTTGATTCAATTGAGAATAACTTTGGAGTAGTATTAACACTTAATTATGCAATGCTACTATCTGTTAGTGAAGTGTTTGTTATGAGGAATATACTTAAGTTGTCAGTAAAAGTATGTATCTCAAGTTTCATCATTACTTGGACAGTATTTTATCTTTTATCAGAGTTTGTAATGCCGAAACTTTATAAAGGCTATTCATGGATAATCTTTGAATATAAGCATTTTGGATTAAGAGTGAACAATGATGATTATATAGAATATTCAGATGACATTCAGGATTGGGGATTGGTATATGTGATAAATATACTTTTATTTGCAGTGTCAAGCTTACCAGCAATATTTTGGGAGCCATTAAAGGAAATTGTAGTAAAGCTATACAGAAATGAAATGCCATTCATATTGCTAGTAGTCATTTGCTTAAATATATTGCTATTATTGACAAGTATAGCTCGTGCTATTATATCTAAGAGTAAGTATGATAAAATAAAGAATGTTAACTCAGCTCTGTTAGTATGCTCAGTATTAAGTATTACTGTGATGTTCAGAGATCAATTGATACTCTTGATAATTACGGCAATTGTTATAGTATTGATATTTAAGAAGAGTGAATTATCAATAGATAAGCAACTTCTTAAGTTATTGTTCTATTCTGATCTACCACTCATGTTATTGCTATTAAATATGAATAGAATATATCATATATCAGTCTTAGGTATAATGTTTGTTGTAGTAATGACATTGCCACTTTTCTACTCAGCATTGATTATGTTTGCACTTATAACTGATTATGTTAAAATGCTTGCAATAAATGAAGTTGTAGGTTATGAAGAAGTCTTGGATAAAGGATATATTGAGAAGAAATGGAGTCTAAAGGCATTCTTATTAGTTTATGCTACTAAGATTGTAGGAGTATCTTTAATTGAGTGGCTTTTATTTGCATTTGCGAAAGATCATGATGCGATAATAGACTTTATAGTGAAATTAAGTTTGTCAGGATGGGTACTTGTCATAATCGGTTTGTATATACTTTTAAAGGTTCTATCATTGTTCTTTGAGGAAGAGGAAAGGAGCTAATACTTATGGAAAATAAATTCTGCCTTATTAAGACTACATTTGAGTCTGAGGAAGAGGCTATAAAGATGGCAAAGATGCTATTAGATAAAAAGTTGATAGTGTCAGGTCAGATAAAAGAAATGCGTTCTTTGTACATGTGGAAAGATGAGTTATGTGACGAAAAAGAATTCGAGCTCACTTGCTTTACTGAAAGCAGGCTATACAGAGAAGTTGAAGAATTCATCAACAGCCATCATTCTTATGAATTATGTCAGATAATATGTATTCCAATAGCTAACATCTCTAAGGGATTCGGTAATTGGATTTCTTCATATGTAGGAAAGGAAAAGGAAGATGACTGTAAGCCTAAGGACGAGAGTAGCTTGTAACTTATTACTATATATCGGATTGTCATATATAGTATCTCTGTTCATCGGAAGCTTAACTTATTCACTAATAATACATTCCAATGTATTAGCTCTACATATATTTATATGTGAAGTAAATGGAGATTGTAGATATATGAGGACAAGAGAGTATGTAGGGCACATACTTGCAATAGCAGGGTTGACTTTTGGTGTGGAGATAACTTTAGTTGAGTTATTCAAGCATGAGTTGAGCTTCTTGTCTATTTGCCTGTTAGTGGCCTTAATCAAAGGAGGAATTGAGTATGAGCTCAAGGATGCGAAGATTTGAAGTGTTGCTCCATTTGGCTATTCTATATAGTACTGTATTACTTGGTATATTTATCAGGGATTCAAAGTCAATGCCAATGATATGTTGTGCTTGTGTAATTATAAACATATTGCTTTACAAGTCAATAATATTTGATGATTATAACTTTGATGCATTATACTATGCATTGTTGATAGTGTCAGATGCAAATGTCATTATCACAAGTTTATATGCTTATTATGCCATAGCAAATATTATAGGAGTTTCTGGAATTGAAAGAGATGTTTCTTGTATTCTCATAGTTGTATCTTTAATGGTAGCTTGTTTTAAGGCAGCCTTGAATAATACAACTGATATGCTACATTTATATGGCATGGAATTGTCACAGGATACAGATGGAAATATTGAGTATGTTGACTCTCAAGAAGTAAAGCCAACTTGGGTAGTCAATTTGATGTGTAAAGTTTCAACTGCTATAATGATTATAGCAGTTGTAGTATTATTGGATGCTATACACTTTGTTAGTCATTTATATAAGCTATCAGTTATAGCACTCGTAATATCATCTCTACTTTTGGTAGGGAAAATAGTAAAGGAAATAAATATAAATGATACAAAAGAAATTTAATGTCTTTCAGGCTGTGTTCTGTTTTGTGTTGATGTATACTGCTATAGTATCAGGAATCCTGTTAAGAGAATATTCTATTACCCCAGTAGGAGTTGGAGCTGTTGCAATAGTAGTCTTACTAATGTTAAAGTTAAGGAACAAAGTAATGCCAACAACTAATTCATTTATGGTTAGATGGGTAATCATGATTATATTGATTGAGATTGGGACATTTATTACTTTAGCTTTCTTAGCAGAGATAATATGGAATATATTTCACTTAAAGTATAATTTACTTGCATACGATGGGTTTATGTCTATGTATATGCTTCCAGTGTCAGGAATTTATATTGGAATAGTATATCATGATGAGTATAGTAGATTTAATAGTTTTGGTCTTTCAGAATCATTGCAAAGAGTTATCGAAGATACTCCTTGTAATTATAAATTAGAGTTATATGAGCACTACACTTTGAAAGATCATTTTGCTTTTAAGTGGTTAAGGAGATTAGCTATACATCTCATATTTCCAGTGGCATCATTCATATGCTACATTGCTATGACATATAAGCAAATGTCAAAGGTTGGATATGGAATAGTCGGAGTATTATCAGTGATTGCATTTATCTTTATCTTTAAGGTAGTATTGGAAGGAAGAGAAGTAGATAAGCCTAAGGCGGAAGATATTCGACCTTCTACAGAGCAGAAATAAATTTTAATAAAGGAGAAAAATATATGAAAAGTTTAGGAACAGTAGTTGTAGATGGAGGAATAAGTGACTTTTTCTTTTCATCAAGTTTAAATGCAATTATTTATTTGGATTATGACTATGATGAGTTTGTTTTGCTGGAAGGCTTACCAGTAGAAGATATAAATTTTAATAAAGAATACAATGCAGAGTGTGTTAAGTATCCGGAGGAGTTTGACGGTGTTGATCTTATAGGTTACTATGAGAAAACAAATGGAGATTATGTTGTATTTTCAAAGGAAGATTACTGGCTTATTAAAGCAGATGGTTCTGGCTTCGAGACGGGAAGTATTGATTCTTCTACAACACTTGATCCGGAGGATGTTGAAGAATGATGACTTTCGATGAGAGTACTAATTCTTTGGTCTTTAACAGGATTAAAAATCCTGTTAAGGACTTAAGTCCATATGTACTTGATGATATTAAAGCTTCTTATGATAGGATGCTTGGTACTTATAATAAGGTCACAAAGAAGTTTGAAGGCGGGACATTATTGCAGGAATGTGACAGATTCAATGAAACTTTAATGGCAGATGGTCAATGTCCTCTTGACTTCTTTATTGAAAAGGCTGAAAGTAAATCACCGGAGCATAGATACCCATTACTAAAGGCTTCGCCTAAAGGAATAAGAGACCAGTCAAGGACCATCCTCGAGCTTCCTATTATGGATGCTCTAGGAAGACTGAAGACATCAAGGTCAGAGAGACCTAAGGCATTTATAAATAGAATCACTTCAAGTGATGATATTGCTTATGAGGCTAAGAAAAACAAGGTTACAATAAAACTTAAGAATAAGATGCTGTCCATACAATGTGATAACACCTCTAACCTATATAAGGTGCATGCAGGTGGAACAGGAGAATCAATATTTAAAGTGATTCAGTTCTTAGCAGCGATGGAAGGTGAACTTGTTACAATAAAGGATATATTTAAGAATCCTATTTGGAGTAGAGCTCTTAGAAAAGAAGAGAATACTTGTGACTTTGCTCAAGACCTTGAGACGATGAAAGCTATTCTTGAGAATTCTCCAGAGTATATCAAGAAGATAAAAGATGATCCTGAATTTTCTTGCAAAGGTATCAGACCTATACTAAATCAACTGGTCTCCTTAGAGCAGGCAAGAGGATTGAAACTTATGTTCCCAATAGGAAGCTTACCAGAGGGAACAGTAATCACATCATCTGTTATTAAACAGCTTGAGAGCCTAAAGATTGACAAGCTCTATGTGCAAGCTCTAGTTCCTAAGCTTGAGTTCAAAATACAGGGACTTATAAATAGAGAAGGGAAAATCTGTAATTCTGTAAAGTTCAATCCAGACTTATCTGCAGAGTATGATTATACAGATGTTGGATTGACTGAGGAAGTCTTAAAAGAAATCTACAACAGAGGATTCATTGGAGTTGTAGATAAAAACTTTACTGAATATAACTTCTATGCTGAGGTCATAACAAATGGAGATTGTCAGTCTCCTAACTTGACATATAGAGACCTAATGGGTATTGTGTCAGTTATCGGAATTTCTAAACTCAAAGGAAAGTCTTTATTCATGGATAGGGATAGAGATTTCTTGAAGAAAGTCGAAATGATGGATTATGTGTATGCAAAGACTCTCAGAAAAGTCCTTACTGACTATTACACTACCTATAAGGGAAATACTCAGGAGTTCTCAAGAGGAACAATAAATAAAAATACACAGCATTTCAATCTTGTTCCTACTATGTTTAGAAGAGCTATACCAGATGAGATTCAGGTAACATCAGATGATACAAATGTCATTGCACAGATATCTCAGACCACTCACATTTCTACTATTATAGCAAAAGGATCAGAGGATATGAGACAGATAACAATTCCATATTATGGAAGAATTTGTCCATTTGAAACACCTGAGGGAAAGAAAGTTGGATTAACAAATAACAAGGCTCTCGGGTGTAAGATAGATGATAACGGAAACTTGTTATCCAGGATGTTTCCAGTTATATCAAATGGAGATTCAATAAGTCTCGATTTAGATAATATGGTAGAACTCTCTATAAGGGATATAGGTAGATGCAGAGTTACTGATATTACAGAGTTAACTGCAATCGGAGACAATAAGTATGCTAACTCAAAGATAAAGGCGATAGTGCCAACATTGTCAGGACTACAGTTCTCTACAATACAGTCAAAGGATGTGGATTACGTTTCTATAAGCTCGGAAGCATTCGTTGGATTAACCAATTCAATGATTCCATTTGCAGCAAATACTGATGCAGTAAGAGCCAGCTTTGGTGGAAAGATGATAAAGGCAGGCATATATGTGCAGGACCCGGATATTCCATTAGTGAGAACCAACATGTATGATCAGGTATTAAAGAGAATACCAGATTATTATGTGGAGGCTGAAGGAGATGGATGTGTCATTGACATTCAAGAGTCAATGATAACAATTGACTACAATGGTAAGGAAGTAGACTATGTCATACCGCAGAGTAAGATAAATACTGACTCAGTTATCTTTCCTAGAGTAAATGTGTCTATAGGTCAGCTTGTTAGAAAAGGAGACACAATAATAGATACATCTGCTTCACAGGATGGTATATATTGTCCAGGAAAGTCAATGTTAGTTGCCTATGTTACTACTTCATTCAATCATGAGGATGGTATTGATATCACAGACTATGCGGCTGAAAAGTTAACCTCTATAGGCTCAACTGTTATTACCAAGACAGTAGCTAAGGGAGCAACAGCCACAAAAGAAGGAATGAATCATTACTTCGGAAAAGGTACTGAGATTGGGAAGATTACAGGGGCTACTAAGAACAATTCAATGATTTCAGTAGACACTGGTAATGCAAGTGGACAGCTTTACAGAATAAGGTCAAGAAGAGACCCAGATAATAATATGAAGAATATTGTTGAGTATTCTCTCATGTCTTACAATAAGACAAAGAGTGGAGATAAGCTCTCTGGGCTTTTCGGAAATAAGGGAGTAAATACAGTCACGAGAAATAATGAGGATGCTTACCTACTTAAGAATGGTATGCCGATTGAGGTATATCTCAATCCACATGGACTTCCTTCGCGTATGAATGTCGGACAGGTATACGAAGCTCAAGCTGGACTATGTGCTCATGTTCTTGGAATCTACATAAAGTCAGACGGGTATAATGGTATGACAAACGAGGAGCTAACTTACTTGTTAAAGTTAACACATGACATTGTAAATGCAGGATCAAGAGAAGCAGCATTATCAGTTCTTAATTCTTCTGAGTTACCTGAAGGCTGTAAGAAAGCAGTAGCTAAGAATATAGATTATGCTATGCTTTGGGCAGGAGTATTCGATGAGCACGGAAATGCTTATCTTTATGACCCTAAGATAGGAAAGTATTTGCCATATAAAGCCACAATAGGATTCTCTACGATATTAAAGCTTAAACAAGAGGCTGATAAGAAGGAGCATGCCAGAGCAGGTTTACTTACAGAAGAATACCAGATGATGAATCAACAGCCACCTCAAGGAGGTCATTCAGGTGGACAGGCTTACGGAGAGATGGAGCTTTATGCCTTAGCGGCTTATGGTGCAGCAAACTATCTTGCGGAAGTCACAAATATAAAATCTGATAACACTAAGTCAAAGTGTAATATAGAATTAAATGCTTGGGGAATTGACACTTCAATGTATAAGTGGGATCCAGATGAGATAACATACCCATATTCCTCCTATGTGTTTATGTATATGATGGAAGCTTTAGGGTTTGGATTAGAGGCAAATGAGTGTGAATTGCCAGATACAAATATAGAGATGCTGTCTAATGAGGTTCTACCTGATATGAGAAGCATTACTGAGATAAATATTGAGTCCTATAAGGATGAGATTAAGAACTACAATAAAGTAAAGACCTCAATAAATTCAAGGTCATTTATTGAAAGAATCAGACAAGGAGGATAAGTTAGAGTGACTGGAAAGACACATTTGATTTGCACAGTTACCGCATACACTGTAATAGCTGTATTGCATAAGGAAGGGATTACTGTCCCTTCCATTGGAGGATCAACTACAGTAATGCCATTGCTTGGAATACCAGCGGCAGCATTAGGTTCCTTGATGCCAGACATAGATATTGAGAACTCAACTATGTCTAATAGAATTCCATTCTTTAAAGGAATGTTGAAGCATAGAGGGATAACCCATACATTGTTGTTTGTTATTCTTGCCTGGTTGGGTATCCAAAATCATTATAATGTTATGACTACTGGTATAATAGGTGCATTGATGGGATTGCTGATTGGAATAACATTTGCTAAAGGAAAGGTTTTGTTTACATCAGTAGGTATGGCAATTGCTTTCACATCTGCAGCATTAGCAATGCCAGGATTGGTAGCAGCATTGATGTTTGGGTTATCAGTAGGTTGGGCAGGTCATATATTTGAGGACTTATTGAATAAGAAAGGTTGTCCTATTTTATTCCCAATATCTAAGTCACACATTCATTTCCTATCGATAAAGACTAGGTCTTGGCAAGAGACCATATTCTTCTTATTGTGGGAATTTGTGTGGATAGGATACTTAGGAGGTAAATTAAGTGGAAAACTTTAATATAACAGATGATGGGATATTGTCTACTTTAGATAATTCTCCAGCATTTCCAAAAATACATAAGTTGATTTATGGAAGTGAATTACCAATTACTCGAGTAATAGGGTTTAAGATAAGTTCTTCAACTGCTATACAAGATACAGAGAACATGGCTGAGAGAACCTTAATCTGTTCGGAAGACTTAATTACAATTGCTAGTAGACTATCTAAGTTGATATTTTTCACAGATTGTCCATTAGCTAATCTGCAGACTGATAATATAGGAGAGATAACCATAAAGGACTCTAAGTTCATTTATGCCGGTAATCAGTTAGAAGTCTTATCAAGTTCGGATATTCTTCTACATTCTCTTACTCCAATAACCTTAAGAGTAAAGTTGAAGAAGAGTACAGGATATAGAGATGCAAGTAGTAATTTCGATTACATAGTTAATACTTCATCAACAATAGGAAAGTCTACATTTATTCCTATTCCTTCAAGTCATACCTTGTTAGACTTTATAAGTGTAGCTCCACCTCAAAACATAAATGATAGCTCAGTCAGAGTTATATTTAGAAATGGGATGAAGCCTGAGCATTTAAGGAGGTTATTAAATGATTAAGATAGTTCCAGTGACAGAAGAGTATTTAGCTGATAAGCAAATACCTGAGTCAAGTAAGGACTTAAATGTTGTGCCAGCAATGAAAGAGCGAATACCAGGTGCAACTAGCATCATGAAGAGTCATTTCAGGACTTATATAAATCTTCATGGATACTACATAAATCCGGTAACTGTTACTCAATCAGAAGTAAAAAGGCTTCTTGACTTCGGTAATTACGATATTAACTATATTGGCTCCATTCTTGATTACAGTAAAGCTATTGATCTTACTACAGAAGAGCTGATAGATAGCAGTGATGTGAAGGATTTGGAAACACAGAGAACAGGTGGAGAAGCTATCAAGTACTTCATAGAAAACACTGACTTTGTAAAAAGACTATTTGGGTTTATAAAAGGAGCTTTAAAAGATAGTGGAATTACGAGTATAGAAGTTGATAACCCAAATCTTACACAGCTATTCGGAAGAATATATGTAGATGGTTCATTAGACAAGATTGATAGAGTACGAGATAAGTGTCTTGAATCAAAGACAATATGCAGACTATACAATATGCTATCTGACTTTGATTTCAGTAATGAGAAAGTTGCTGAGTATTTAAAGAGCATTATGCTTATTACAAAGATTATTGTACCTCCTGTAAGTTTGAGGCCTTCGACAGAAAGACAGAAGAATTCAACTACTGAGGTATACAATACTCTTCAGTCAACAGTTGGTATTATACAATCTTCTAAGTTGAAATCAAAAGGAAGTGTAGCTCAGACTATAATCACTTACAGAAAGGATATTCAGAAAGATATCAGAGAGTTATTGACGGCTACCACTCACGATACAACTGACAGGAGATACCATAACACAAAGTCACATAGATCAATATATGAGAAGCTTGGGCATAAGAAGGGTCATATCAGACAGAATATGTTGTCTAAGAGACAAGACTACTCAGGAAGAGCTGTTGTTACTATCAACCCTTCACTTCCTACAAATACGATTAAGATACCAAAAGGTATGTTAATAAAGATGTTCCAGTATCATGCTATTGCAAACGGACTGTTTACGGCAGATGACTTTAGAACCAGATTTGGAGTTGAGTTTACTGATGAAGTTATTAGTGCATTAAAGTCGAGTGGTATTCTTGATAATGTGCCTGTAACGATGGGACGAAATCCTACTTTGCATAAGCATGGAATTCAAGGATTTAGAGTTGAAGTTTCAAAGAATAATGCTATTGAGGTTCCTCCACTCCCTTGTCCAGCCTTCAACATGGACTTTGATGGAGATCAATCCCATATAGAAATATCTATACTAAATTCTAGTATAGATGAAATTTCAGAGCTCATTGCCACGGATAGAAATATCTTCTTAGCAAAGACTGCTAAGTGTACTTTAAATCCTAGAATGGATATGGTATACGGTTTATACCAAGCTACAAAGAAACATGAGGGAATGCCAGCATCTACTTATTCGTGTGTAGATGGAACTGAACTAATTAAGAAACTATCAAACTTAGATATTTATGTCTGGGATACTGTTACAGTACCTAATGTTGGAACAGGACAGGCAGGTAGAATAGCTCTGTTGTCACTTATTCCAAAAGGATACAGAGAATATCTTCCAGATGAGCCTGTTACAGCTGGTATAATTGAAGACTTAGTAGATGTTATGTGCGAGATGACTTCTAAGGTCTTTGTTAGAGTTGTAGATGAGATAGCCAGATTAGGATTCAGATTGTCTGCATTATACGGAAAATCAGTCTCAGTAGTAGATAATTTTGACAGGTCATCTATTAAGGAGTCATTTAATACATTTCATATTGACATGAAGCAGATAGATGAGTTTAACTATTATGGGATGTATTCTGCTAATTCATATGGGCATGAGTTTGATGTGAAGTACAAAAAGGTTGAAGATGATATCAATAAGAAAATATTGGATATCGTACCGCAAGATTCAATGTACCTTGATATGGCTCAGTCCGGAGCTAGAGGTGGTAAATCAAATCTTATACAGATATATGCATCAAAAGGAAGAATCTCGAAGAATGATAGTGAATCTTTTAACACTGTCATTGAAGAGGGACTGGTAGATGGACTTACTGGACTTGAGCATATGATTGCAGCATTTGGTTCTCGTAAAGGTCAGATATCAAAATCAATTAAGACGGCTGATGCTGGTTACATGTCAAGAATGTTATGGCATGTTGCAGGTAATACAATCATAACAGAAGAAGATTGTGGAACAACTGATGGAATAGAAATATCAGTTGATTATATAAAGAAATACTTAGTCTCTAATACAGCAGATGCAACTGAGAAAGAAGCAGCTGAATCAAAAGCTAAGAAAATCTTTAAGGACTTTGTAAAGAATAGGTACAAGACAGATGGAACATTGGTTTCTAAATCAGATATAGAGTCTTATAAGCCCTTAAAGATTAGAACACCCTTGAAGTGTAAAAACCCTTGTTGTGCAAAGTGTTATGGAATAAATCCTGGAACAAGAAGAAAGGCAGTATATGGTTTCCCAGTTGGAATTCAGGCAGCTCATGCTTTAGGTGAGACTCTTACTCAGCTTACTATGAAGCTCTTCCAAAGAGGTGGCGTTGCAGGTTCAGGTGTATCTCCTTATGAGAGAGTAGATGCTATATTATCTTTAACAAACTTCAAAAGTAAAGCAGAGAAGAACTCTTATGTTACATTTTCACCTGTAGCTTGGGGAGATGGTGAGTTGAAAGTCGAGCCAGCATCAAAAGGCCAGGTGTCACTCTATATAGAGGGAGCAAAAGGTTCTGCTATTAAGGTTTCTGAATATAATGAATACAAGGCTAATCAAAAGGTGAAGAAAGGAGATATCCTTACTGAACAGATAATGGAGATTAACACTGAAGATTCTATTAAGTATTCAGGAATGGAAGAAACTCTCATGAGAATGTTACATAACCTTTATATTGTGTACTCATCGGAAGTTAAGGTGTTACCAGTGCACTTTGAGCTCATATTAAGTTCAATGATGAGATACTATCCAAGGAAAGTGATAGATTCTAGAATAAAGTATGGATTGCCATACTCTAAGATTCAGCTTAGGAAAATGGGTTATGACTTTGATGACAGAGAGCTCTTCGATGAGAGAATAGATAGCATAAAGAGTTCTTGTTATATATCTCCTGATTTCTTAGAAGGATTATGTATGGAGAGAGTTGGAGAAAATTTGAGGTTAGCACTTTACAATAGGCTAACAGATTCAGCAGACTCCATAGTCGTACAATTAGCTCTAGGATTACTTGTACAAGTAGGAACTGGAGTTAATGATGATTTCATTAAACAAATGAAAGGAGAGTTATAATGGTAATTGGAACTATACTGTTGCTAGACAATAAGCGTCTAGCAATGGTAATAGGGGAAACAGAATGTATATTATCAGATGGTTCTAGAGTGAACATTCCAGAGAAGCCAATTATATTTCATGAGGCTTCAGAAACAGTAAAACAATTTGAGGAGGCTATATTAAATGGAAGTAGGTAGTTTAGTCATAGCAAACGACTTGATTGGTTTTATTACTCAAGTAGAGGAAGGTTATATTCATATACAAGATTCTTCTGATTTGGTGCATAAAGTGGTTTCAAATCAAGTACATTTGATAATAGATCCAATTAAGTATCTATATATGTTAGAAAGGAAGCTATGCAAAATAGAAATATAATTATAGGTGTGTCAGTGGCTACCATAGCTGTTATAGGTATAATGATAGCTATAGCTTTAAGGCCAGTAGATATCATTAAAGCTACATTCAGTAATGATTATAAAAAAGAGACTCTATATAGAGGTGAAACCAAAGTAAGTGGTTCATTTGGATATAATCAGTATGCAGCTTATGACGGAAAGAATGTTTCTATAGTACTGTCTAGAGTTCCTATTGGAGCTTCATTTACATTAAAGGTAGGTGATAAGGTTTCAGAGCCTTTTAGTGACAAGTATAACTCTATACCAATGGAGTTAGGGTTAGAAGAAGGAGGTACAGCAGTAGGTAAACTGATAGACAAGGATGGAAAAGAATATGACATAACAATAGAATTCCCTACAGATATAGAACAGAATACATTACATGGGGAGGAAGTTACACAAGAGACTTCGCCAACGGAGGTTCCCTTAATATTGTCACCTGAACAGGAGGAGTGGAATGAGGATAGAGAACAGTAAAGATCTCTATGTAATTGCAAGATGGGCATATTCAATAGAAGAGCCTATTATAGATGATGCCCAATATAATATGTTGCATCAAATGATAGTTGAGAAGTATCCGGATTGGGAGTATGTCACAAGGTCATGGTCAAGTGACCCGTGCCCTATTGAATTGCTCAAGAGTTATAACTTACTTGACTTAATCAGGAAAGTTGTATTAACTGATAAAACTGAGTCAATTCCATCATTACAGACGGAGTTAGATGTTAAGTATGAGTTATCGAACTTAAATCAAACTTGTACTTTATCATATAAGCTTGATGGATGGAATGTACAAGCTTCTTATTATAATGGTAAGCTTATACAGTTTCAGTCAAGAGGAAGGTCGACAGATACTGCTGTGAATCTTGATCATATGTGGCATTATCTTCCACAGGAGATACCACAAAAAGGAAGAATAACTGTGACTCTTGAGGCTATAGTCCCTAATGAGGAGTTTATAGAGCTTAAAGAGAAGTATGGATATAAGTCACAAAGAGGATCGGTTTCTGGCTGTTTTGCTAGAGCTGATTTACAACATTATGTTAAATTCATAGCACATGGTATTATAGGAGATTTAAACCCAATAAATCCATTCCCACTATTGAAGTCTTGGGGATTTGAAGTTCCAACTTATATTGTAGTAAATAACTATAGTGAAGTTCTAGAAGGCATAGAAACTATGGGAGATGCTCTAACTCATTATGAGTATCCTACTGATGGATTAGTCATCAGAGGTGATTTTATGAGAGCTATTCGTATAGGAGCTTGGAAAGAGCCAATACTAAGAAGTTATGTAACTGGTTATGATGAGTCCTACGGCTCTCATAGAATAGGAATCAAATGTGCTATATATCCAGTGCAGTTAGCAAATAGTACACAAAAGTTAGTGTCGGTTACTAACTTGAAGAGAATAATAGAGAACAACCTGCAGATAGGCTATCCAATAGCTTTCAGATTGTCCTCTATGGCTATAGCAGATTTGGATGAGGAAGCAACAAGAATACTTCAAGAGCAATGGAAAGACGATTACGCAGAATACAGGAGGTTAATTGAAAACAATGAGGAGGTTACAGAAAGCAAAGGCAGTAGCTTTTACATTCCTATTGGTGATCAACTTGTTGATGTCAAGCCAAACAGGTTTAGCAAGTTCATTTGATGTTAAGTTACTGCCTGGTATTGAATACAAGGTTGGTGACAAACTTTTACCAGAAGACTTTGTTATTACATATATTGATGATCTTAATAATAAAGTAGATATAGATATGTCTCAAGTAAAGTTAAGTGGTTTTGACTCTTCTACTTCAGGTACAAAGTATGTAGTTGTTTCTTATAACAATATGTCTCAGGTAGTACCAGTTTTGGTTAAACCAAACGATACTATTTTAACTGTGACTCCAGCTAAATCTAAGTATCAAGCTGGAGTTAAGTTGACTACTTCAGACTTCTTAGTATATAGTGGGTCAGACAGAGTAACTGATTTTGATATAGTACCAAGTATATTCCAATCAGAGGGTCAACATACTGTTACTATTACAGCCAATGGAATACAAGCTAATACTGTAATACAGGTTATATCAAATCAAACTCAACCACAAACTCAAGAGGGTTATACCATATCAATACAGGGAGATTATAAGACTGAGTATTATATAGGTGAGAGCTTGGACACAAGTGGAGTTGAAGTCATAAAAACAACTAATTCAGGAAAGGTTATAGATGTGACGAAAGAATGTAAATTCAATGCTCCACCTATGACACAAGAAGGAGATTATGTAGTTGAAATAACATACAAGTCTCAAGTTGTTACTTATCCTATTAAGATAAAGCCAGCAAAATATTTGAATATGGAAATGAATGAGGATGGTACTGTTACTTTACATTTTGAGGGAAGAGAAGATGAAACAGTAAAGCCAGTTCAGGTTGTTCAAAACAATGATGGAACATATAAAGTAACTGCTGTTGGTACAAGTGGAGATGTGCATACTGAAAACTTGGTAAATTATAATACAATTGAGTCACCTGCTGAGAATACAAAGCCAGCAAGAGAAGAGATAAAATCTGAAAAGATAACAGCATTAGTTCCTATTGGAGTTATTATTACAGTTCATAATGGTAAGATGGCTGAGTTTGAAGATACAAATATACAGTCATTATCAGATGTTGGTTTGAAAGTTGTATCTACTCCACAAGAGCCCATAGATGGATTAGGCAAAATAGAGTTTATGGTTAACACACAAGGATCAACTGTAATGAAAGTAACAAATGAACCAGTGAAGTCATCTGCTTATTATGCAGCCTTGAATACGAAAGTAGAGGTACTTAATGAGCAATGAGGAAAGATTAAAGAGACAAGCTGTGGCAACTATTGGCTTTATAGTTGCCTTTGTAGCTGTGTTAATTCTTATCTATAACTTTTATTTATTCTCAAAAAGAGATAAAGAAAAGTTATCAAATATAAAGTATGGTACCAAGTCTTCTGTAGTATTATTCAATATTGACTATGATGGCTATGGTCAATTAAAGGATGGAGTTTTAGAGACTCAGATAAATAATGTAGAGGGTAATAGGTATGATTGTTATGTTTATCTAATAAACGAAAAAGGAGAATTATTAACTGATAGATATCCTATGGCACCAGGCAATTCTATATCAACTATGCAGTTAAATAATAAATATACAGAAGGAGAGAAAGTAAAGCTTGTATATTTAGTGAATGCAAAAGGATTACACTCAGAGGTAAAGTGTGATTATAATATACAAGTAATTGAAAGCGAGGACAAGAATGAGCAATGATGAGAGAGTAGAGTTCGTACTCGATGTGGCAGCAGAGTATGGAATTAAGGTTGATAATGTATATGATATTATCAAGCTTTATGAGGAGAGATTCGGAGATTTCTCTATGAATTATGAGAATCTTGTTGAGATTCTAAAGGAAGGAAATTATGATAAAGTATAAGAGAGTAATACTGATGTTGGCTATGCTAACATTAATAGGTTGTGGAAAGAAAGAGGAACCAGCACCTGAGACAATTCCAATGCCAACTTACTCTACGGAAACTTCAGCTACTATATCTAAGTATGATGATTCAGTAACTTATAAGGTTACAGAGTCTTCTGCTATAGAGAGTTCAAGTAAAGATGAAATAGTAGTTTTGCCAGATAGAACTAAGTTTGATAAAGTAACTGTCAAACTTCTGCAGGGAGGCCAAAATGCTTACCTCTTTGATGTGATTAAACATGGATTGGTAAATGAAGATAAATCCAATATAGAGTATTATAAAAGAGGCTATAAGATTGATGGTACTGTATATGGATTCATTTACACGAAGAAGTGGAACACGATAATGGCAACAGGAACTTCTTATCCAGAAGTGGAGTCTGTATTAGAAAATCTTCTTGAAAATTCTGATTTTCAGGAATATAAGCATTACAAAGTAAACACAGATGAGGAAATGGGTGAATCAAATGATAAAGAGGAAGAGACTGTCGAATCTGTTCCGACTGATGAGTATCATGGCTATTAGTTGGGTGATGTTCGGAGGAAGATGGCAGTACCTAAATGATAAAGGCGAATTCGTAAAGAATCAATGGGTTAATGATACTTATTGGTTTGATGAGAATGGTTACCTACAATACAACCAATGGGTTGATGGAGGTAAGTATTTTGTTACAGCTTTTGGCGCAAAGGCTAGAGATACATGGGTTAATGATAACACATATGTTGATAAGGAAGGAAAAGTAAGATGAAAAAAGGAAAAGTAATTATGCTAGCACTTGTAGCTAGTATAGCAATGATGGCTTGTTCTAATCAGAAAGGAACAACAGAGAGTTCAGTAGAAGCTAGCAGCGATGCTCAAGCTTCTACAGAGGAAGAGACAAAGGTAAGTCTATTACAGTATTCTGATAAGATGAGTGAAGATGAGTGGAAAGCTCAGATAGATGCTTATCAGAATAATATCTGGATATTTAACAAGGAGATTACATTACCTTCAGATATTTCGGTATTCGACAATTTATTAGTGCCGGCTGAGTTTAAGTATGATTATGAAGATCAGGATGGTACCAGGAAGCAGGATTCTGTAAAGTTTAAAGTTACAGACGATTCAAAGATAATTAAAGAAGCAATAGCAGGGATAAAAACAGATGCTAAGAAGTGGTACTCAGGTTATTTGTCTTATAGACTTATAGGTCAGAATGAGAGACAAACGGCCGAAGTAGAAGTGGACTTTGACATAAACACTGTTACAGAAGAGTCATTACAGATACAGGCATTGAGAGTATCATCTTTGAGTGGATTATCATCTGAAGACTTTATGATGGTAGGAAGATTAACACTTGGAGATACTGTGTCAGCTCCTATTAAGGGTCATGACTTCTACACAAGGACTGACTCTGATGGAAAGTTAGTTATATATCAGTGGGGATATCAGGTAAGATATACTGATTAACCAGCATATATAATTAAGGGAATTTCCCTGGAAAGGAGTTAATAAATGATATATGGTATAGACTTAGGTACAACGAACTCTTTAATAGGAGTAAATGGAAATTTGATCAGTTCATTAGTACCATCAGTCGCAAATGTAATGACCAATGAAGCGGGTGATTCAGAGTACGAAAATCCTGATGCACTTCGCTCTTTTAAGACTGGGATGTCTATGGGAGATGAGGGTAAGATGTCTCGAATTGGCTCCTCTATTGTATTAGCTAAGCTTAAAGCTTTGGCAGGAGTAAAAGGAACAATGCAGGCTATTATTACAGTGCCAGCTGATTTTGATGATAATCAGCGTAAAGCTACAATAAAAGCCGCAGAAGATGTTGGTATAGAGGTTGTACAGTTAGTAAATGAGCCAACTGCAGCAGCAATTTATATATCAGGTGATACACGAGCTCTCTCAGTTGTCTTTGACTTAGGTGGAGGAACTTTCGATGTGTCTATTATAGATAACCGTTTTGGCATTTATGATGTGCAAGCCTCTTATGGAGACTCTCATTGTGGCGGAGATGACCTTGATAAAGCCATAATGCAATTCTTCATCGATAAGCTGGGTATTCTTACTTACAAGCTCAATAAAGCAGAAAGACTTGAGTTGTTACACTACTGTACAAGATTGAAAGTACAGATGTGTACTGAGAGGAAAACGATTAAATGCGACTTCAGTAAATTTGGTGTTACAAGAACTGTGAACTTTACAGAAGATCAATATATCTCTTTAATGAAGCAGACATTCGGAAAGTGCTTGGAGATGACAAAGAGAATTGTCAATAAAGAGATTGAATTTGGAAGCAATTATAATTTATGCTTCGTTGGTGGTTCTTCTAAGTCTCCACAGTTAAAGGAATGGATTACAAAAGAGTTAGGTAATCCAAATGTACCTACAAACTTCAACCCAGATACTGTAGTAGCTCAAGGAGCTGTTATGTTTGCTGGAATGGTTGAATCAGGCACTGTAGACTCTATGGTAGTGGACATAACAAAAGCAATATCGGTTGTACAGAATGATGGAATATGTCGACTTATGATAGAAGATAACTCAAGAATCCCGTGCTCCACTACTGAGCTCTTTACTGTAAGTAGAGAAACTAATTACATAGAAATAGAGCTTGCTCAAGGTAGTGCTTATCTTGTAAAAGATAACTCTGTTATAGGTACATTAAGATACGATTTTGATCATACTGCTATTCCGAATGTAGACTATGTGTTTCTTACAGTAACAGTAGTTAAAGGTGGAATAATAAAATTTTCTTGTAGGGAATTAAGCAAGGAGCCTAAGGAGGTTCTTATAAATATGAAATGATTGTAGGTTCCAAGAACATAAATAAATCTGAGCTAACTAAATATGTTAGCTCAGTTTCCAAGTTGATAGAGTATTCAGATTCGTTAGTTCCAGAGTATTTAAGGTATCGGAAAGAGATACTTTTTAATCAAAGATATATTGTAGCTCTAGCTGTTAGGGAAATGCAAAGTATTTCCTACAATGACAGAGTTGCATTACTTGATAACTTTTTACGGGATACTTATATAACTGGAGTGGTGGATAGAATATATGACATTGAAGGCCTTTTCGATTACGTCGATAAGGAAGAAGTAGAAAGGATTAGAGACAATGAAGAAAAATAGAAAGTTTGTAGGTTTCTTAGCAGATGTAAAGGCAAAGCAAGAACTGAGATACATTGCATATGCAAATGGCAGGACTATGTCAGATGTAATGAGAGAAGCTTTAGACAAGTATATTGAGGAGGCATTATATGCTGGAGGAGGATCTAGCAATACTTCTAAAAATGAAGGGTAGTACGAGGTTCCTTGCAACCCTTCTTCTTACTGGTAAGTGTGAAAAGGAGGAAAACAAAGATGATAGTCAGGAAGAGTCTATCTGTGATACCAACGAGGTCAGTAGCTGCAGCTCTTTTGAATTATGGCACAGAAAAGTATCCAATAGTGCCAGTTCATTTGGACACAAAGACAAATAACACATGGCTACGAACCTTTTATAGGGATATGGTAGAAAGTTTACTTAAGAATGATAACTATGTTGGGTTAATGAATTCTAAGGATGATTTTAGATTCTTCCGAAAAGAGGTCTTACATCCATACGGATACGATAAAGATGCTGATAAAGATAGCGATTACTTGGCTATGTTTGATGCAGATGGACACTTCATAGAGGAGTTGGAAATAGAAGTAGATATGGTATACAATATTCAGGATATTGATATATTTTGTGAGTATCAACCACTATTCTCTATAAAACTTGAAGATTTTCCAATAACAAGGTTTGAGACATATATAGATCATGTTTTATACAATCAGAATAAAGACAGTCAAGGAATGGGTGCTCTGCTTAGGAAGAATCAGGAAGGTCCACTCTATAAGGATGAAGATACTGGAGAAGTATTCCAAGTGTCTGAGTTACAAACAATAAGCCCTGCAGAGTTTAATAATGCAAAGAAGAAAGCAATAGAAGACTTTCCTTACTGCATGTATAAATTAATTGTGTTGTCAGCTCCTATTGGGATCTCGCTATTAAGTATGTGCTTTGAATATGCTTACAAGGAGAGTCTTAATAAATCATCTGGGTTGGATTGGAAGCCTGCAGAATTGATGAAGAGGGGAAGGATCTATAATGTAAATAGTTTAACCGGTGAACCTATATCAGCAGTAAGCAAACCAGAAGATAAAGTGTTCAGGAGAGCAAAGGATTGGGTTATAGAGCAACTGGAAGACCCTACAAGTCCATTCTCAAGATACTTTCATAGAATGCTGGAATGTATTAAAGTACTGGATTTAACATTGGAAGACTTAGATGCTAAAGACTATACTTTAGATTTTTGTTATAATCTGTTGGACAACAACATTATTGATGATATGTGTTATTATGATCGACAGAATATGTTTTCACGAAATATAAACAAGGAGGGAATCATTAAGAAAGTGGCATCTCTTGATGCAATTAATAATATAGATGTTATTATAGATGTCATTAAGAGGTCTTCGCTTTCTCAATTAGAAAAATTTAATCTGTTTGATTATAGGAGAAAACAAGATCAGGATCCTATTGTTAAGCTGTTAGTTGAATCAATAAGACGAGATGCATTTCATGACTACAAGGGATTTAGTTTCAGATTTGTAAGTGGAGACTTAGTGCATTCAAGGCCAAGTTCTGTTTATGCAGTAAGAGATATGAGTGGAGAAGAATATCCTGTAAAAGCTTATAGGGATAATCAAGAATACTATTTGACAATCACAGGTAAACTAATGTGTTATATACCTAAGTTGAAAGCAGTAAAGGTTGTTGATTTGAAGACATTGGAGGAGGTTTTAATTAGAGATGAAGAAAGTTCTTTTGCGTAATCTAATTAACTCATCTCTCAATTCACTTATTGAAGAGAATGAGTGTTTTGAAATAGTAGATGAGTTAGAGGAATTAGAAGCTCCAATAGAAGAAAAGGAAACTAATGAGATTTGGGAGGATTTATAAATGAAAAGAGGTGTCTATACAAAACAAGGCACTAAATATGAAGTATACGAAATAAGTAAGTCTTCCTACTACAGATTAGAGATACATAAGAAAGGCGGTCGTCTTTTCTTAGATGTTGATACAATAGTATATGGACGCTTTTCACAGAAAGGTCAAACTTTTGAATATGGAGATAGAGATATCTATGATTCATGGATGACATTCATGATGCAGTCCTCAGTAGTGAAAGCTCAGATTGATGTAAAAGAGGAGTGGTTAGCCGGTGACTTTACTGAAACAAAAACCAGAATAAATATACCAGCTGGGTTACAAGAAGAAATCATTGAGAGAAATGGAAAGTTGACTTCAATGACTACTGTATATAAGGATTCCTCATACACCTATGTCGTAGAGAGTGACCCTGCTACAACTGGCAAGCCAATAAATTTTGAGCAGTATAAGAATATACAATTGTCAGAGCCAGTCACAGATGCTGCTTATTATGATATGGACTATCTAAGAGCTAAGTATGATTTATCTCACTTAGATAACTATGATTTTGAAGTAGCGGATACTTTAGACTTAGCTAAAGAGAGACTTAATAAAATAGCTTTATCTGGAGAAGATATGTATGGTCTCGACTTGGAGACAACTGGACTTGATGTGTGGAGGTTAGGCAAGGACAAAATTGTAGGTATTGTAGTTGGTGCTGGAACTTCGATGTCTACTTACTTCCCGTTTCGAATGAATAAGATTGACAATCTTCCATTATCATTTATGGGAGATATTGTTCGTACTCTTAATAAGTTACAGTCTCAAGGTAAGAAGATAGTAAACCACAATATCAAGTTTGATAGACAAGGTTTATTAAAGGAAGGATATAATGTATTCTTTGATGTAGACACTCACGTCTGGTCCGTTATGCTTGATCCTGTTATTACAGAAAAAGGTAGACATGCTTTAAAGAACATAATTCATAAGAAGACAGGAAAAACATATCTTGAGTTATCTAATATATTTGTTGATGGGAAGACAATAGCTTTCGATGCATTACCAAAAGACATTACAAAGTATTATGCTTGTCCTGACTCTACATCGGCAGTATGGCTTGCTAAATCATTTGAAAAAGAAACACCTAAGTTTATGCTAGGTATTCTTGATGTGGAATTTAAGTTAGCTAACTTGATAGCTGAGCAAGAGTTCTATGGAATGAGAATAAATAGTCTCAAGTTTCATGAAGAGCATGAAAACAATGTTTATATTCTAAATAAGTTGGAGACATTGTTCAGAACTTGGACAAGAGAGGTTGGAAAGATTTCATCTCCAGATGTTCTTGCTACCTTGATATACGACAAATTAAGATGCCCAGTAATGCAGAGGACTTCCACTGGTAAACGAAGTACTTCTGTAAAGGCCATTCAGTATCTCACATTCCTTAAGTTGGAAGAGCCTAACCCAGCGATTAACTTTGACATTCTGGATAAGAATGGAAAGGTCATATTGAGTAGGTCTGACTTGGATCAATTAAAGTATCCAGCTTTGAAGATACTTCTTCTAATTAAGGAGTACACAAAGAGAATAACATCTTTCTACAACAGGTTAGATAAATCTATTACTGAGTCCTGTATAAACTTTGCAGTAAATCAGAATGGAGCTTCATCAGGAAGAGAGTCTTCTAATATGCATCAGCTCCCACCTGAGTTAAAAGATACAGTTATATCTGATTCTAAGTTTCACGATTTATGGGATGCTGACTACTCACAGATAGAGTTAAGACTCATAGCTGGTATGGCAGGAGAAACAGAACTCATTGAAGCCTGTTCAGACCCAGATATTGACATACACAGACTCATTGCTTCTATGATAGTCGGAAAGCCAATGAGTGAGATTACAAAGAAAGAACGTAGTTCATTCAAGGCTGTTAACTTTGGAGTAGTGTATATGGTTTCGGCTAGGGGACTTGCTGTTAATATGTATGGGCCTACTGCAACAAAAGAGCAAATTGCTGAATGTCAGCAGAACATTGATGCTTTCTTCAATAGGTTCCTTAGAATTAAAAAGTTCATGTCTGAGAATGCTGTTAAGCTTCATAAGACAGGAACAATGCACACTTACTTTGGCAGAATAAAGAACTTCTTTGAGATATTCGATGAGACTATCACAAGAAGAAAGAAAGGTTCGCTTGAGAGACAGGCTAACAACTTCCCAGTACAAGGAACAGGTGCTGATGTAATCAAGATAGCTCAGTTAAATGTTTATAATTATATTAAAGCAAAAGGTTGGGATAAGATAAATAAAGACACTCAATTGCCTGCTGTAAGATGTGCTCTTAGTATTCACGATGAGTTAATGGTAATGGCAGATAAGACAATCGTTAAAGAAGAAATACTCAAGATGTTCAAAGAGTGTATGGAAATTTCCATTAAGGGTTTCCCACCTCTATTTGTATCACCTGCATTATGTGATACATGGGAGGGTCATAATGATGATTCTTTAGCTATGCCAGTTCCGTTAAGAAATAAGCTTATAGAAGACTATGAGAAAACAGGTAAAACAGTTTTCAAGTCATCTACTTTTGTTAAAGATAAGGAGACAGGAGATTGGAAGTATAAGGAAGGAGATTGGGTTACTGAACTACCTAAGAATACTGATACTCTTGGTTTAGAAGAGATAACTGTCACTAATTATAGAGATGTAATAGATGACTACAGAGATTCAGTTCTAAGGAATTATATGATGTCTATGAAAGAGCAATATGGGGATGACATAGGTGCTCATATAGATCATCCTACATTAACTCATGAACTTATTGGAATGTTCCATAAGGAATTAGCTTCTAAGAATCTTTCTCATAGAGAGCAGATAATCGAAGCAGCGAGGTTGTACTTTAGTGAAGAAAGAGTTACTACTGAAACAAGCTTTGACTTTGAGAAAGACATTCACTTCGATGTACCTCTTGACCTTATCGAACCTATCTACAATTTTGATGAGAATGGGGATATCATAATAGATGAGGTAGAGACAGAAGAGGAAGATGTTTTACTTGATACTCCAGAGGATGTTGATTTCTATGCTTATGACTCATCACCAATCTATACACTAACTTTCAGTGATAAAATGGTCATTGATATATCGTTAGTGCCAGAAAAAGATGTGAATGAAGTCATAGAGGAAATATGGAATCTTCGTTCGCCTAAGGCTTTCTATAATGTTCAGTTTATTTATGACAAGAAAGTGTTAGATGCTGGATTTAAAGTAGATGCTCAGGCAGAAGCTAAGATAAAAGATATAGTAGAAAGGAGAATACAGTGGAGCGAGATAAGATTATAATGATAGCCATAATGGCTATTGTGATAGTGATATCATTTGTTACTATTGCATTCAATAATAATCGGAAGATACATAAGTATGCAGAGTATGCAGATGCTACTGTGCAAGGAATTTCCGGAAATGATGCTTCAGGTCTTATTTATCAAATAGTTTTAAATAAATCTGAATCAGTAAAGATTCAGCAAAGTAAAACTATAGGGTTTGAAGAGTTAAAAGAAGGATCAGCCTTTAAGGCTGTTCTAGTAACTGATTATAATGGTAACCTAGTTGCCATAGTAAATGTAAAGGAGAAATAAAGTATTATGTCAGATTTAAAACAAGGTGAAAACTATGAGCCAGATGTAGATGAATCTACATCTGAATCTAGACAGAGACCAGCTAAAAAGATGAATAGGCCATTTAAGGCTCCAGAGATTGGGAATAGTCCGCTTGCTGGAATAGATATAGACCCTAAGTATATAGCTATAGGTATAGTCGTAGTAGTTGTTTTAGCAGGAATCATAATGGCTATGATAGCTAAGCCGTTTAAGAAAAAAGAAGCTAAACCTGAGGAAACAGTTTGGGAGACGGCAGCAGCAGCATCAGCAGAAGAGTCAACAACATCTGCAATACAGGGTATGGCACCATCAACTTCGGTTGAAACAATGCCGCCAGTTCAGGTAACCGATGAAGCTGGGATGGCTGTTCAACAGACAGATGCTTCAGGAAATCTTGTTAAAGATGCAAATGGAAATCCTGTATATGAGACACTTCCAGCAGAGACGGTCGTTACTGCACCTACTACTGTTAAGTATTCTGATAAGGAGTTAGCTCTTCTTAGAAAGTATGGATATACAACGGATGAAATAGAGCAGAGTGCTTCACTTGGCATAAAGGCAAAAGTATTACTTGCAGATGCAAAAGAGGCAAGAGAAAGGTTAGCTTATGACACAATAAAGAAGCTTGGTGATACAGGAACTCCTGAATATCAAGAGATATACTACAATACTTGGTTACAGGGTGAGCCAAGAAACTTAAATGGAGTAGACCCTTCAGTTATACCAGTGTTGTCATCAGCTACAGTAAATGTAGATTATACGAAGTTGCCTGCTAGAGGCCCTCAGTTATGGGTAAAGCTTAAACTACCTGATGGACAGTATGCTTTTATGTCTGTAACCCCTCAGAGGTATGTTCAGTTGAACGACTCAGGTAATATGGTAGTTACTATAAATACATCTACACAAGGAAATGAGAAGTTTATAGTAAGTATAGTCGAGGAGGAGGTAGAGAGGGATGACTCAGATTCCAACTTGGCTGGCTACTAATATAAAGAGCAAGTGTGAGTGTGGAGGAGACATTGTAAATAATGACCTGCTTACTCAGCGTTATTGTTCTAATCCAAACTGTTATAAGCACATGGGAGCCAGAATAGATGCTTTAGCCAAGAAGTTATCTATAAAAGGTATTGGACCTGCCGCGGGAGAAGAAATGGCGAAGTATACTAAATATCTTACTCCTGTACCATATATAGTTAGAGGATATCCTCAAGCAACCTTGGCAGAGATAGCAGAGTACTGTGACTTTTACGGAGTAAGTAAACAGTGGTCTAAAATACTTCAGGGAGTAAATGACCCTGAGATATTGCGAGGTACAGAGTATGAGGAATGTATTCCTGGCATAAAAGAAGCTATGGAATATTTCACAATCAGAGAGACAGTTAAGTCAGCTGTTACTATTTATGTCTGGATTACCGGGTCTATAGAGGGATATTCAAATAGGGACGAATTCATTTCGGATATGAATTTATTATTTGAGCCAATAATAAAGATTGTCAATAATGGCTCTACAATAAGTAATACAACAATCCTTGTTAAAGAACCTTACAGCAATACATCGGGTAAGACAGAGAAAGCCAGAAAGAATGGAATACCTGTTATGAGTTCTGATGAATTTATGGGTTATTTGTATTCTGAATTTGAAAAGAGAGGAGGTACATTTGATGAAGATGAAAATGGCTGAATTCATTGAGAAGTATTGTAAAGATATAGACACCTCTCAATCGGTTTCAGAGAAAACAAAGGTACGACGTCGTCATGATTTAGTACAAGAGTATGGGCTTCAATATGCAGGCTATGACATTAACGATGATGGCTCACGAATCTATTACATTGAGCATAACGGAAAGAAGATTGATGTATTAGACTTCATTGAGTTTGAAAAAGAGACTTTCATAGATATGTATGAGAAGATTGATACGAGAGAAGCTTTAGGAGATTTGTACGACAGATATGTAAGTACGGTTGACATCACTTCTGGAGCAGATGCTATATCTGAAATAAAATCTCAATTAGTAAAAGCTAAAGAAAAAGTTGAGAAATGGAAGTCCTTTAAAGTGAAGCTATGATAAAATTTGTAGCATCGGACAGGATACCTTACAAGACCTATGATTATGTGTTTACTGAGGTATCCGAATTTGAAGAAATAAACAAGTACTTAAAGCAAAAGCTAAATGGAGAATGGGTCATTGTATTCCTACGTCCAGATCTAGTTGAGATTAAGAAGCTGATGGAAATGAAGACTGAGTTAGATGTAACAGTTGTTACTTCACAATCTAACATAGATGAACTACATATTAGTGGTTATGAATCTCAAACTAGGTATGAAAAGTTTATTCAGATAGTTGGAAAGAGCAAAGTGCAATTTGAGCAGAAAGCTCTATATGAACTTTACAGAAGAATTGCTGGAAACTTTGAGAAGTTAGAGTCTTACCTAGAGGAAATGGAGAAAGCTGGGAATAAGATTTTTACAAAGAGAGATGTACAGTCCTATGTTCCAGACGATTCATCTGTTTATGCTTCAGATGTACTTAGAGCATTCCTTATGAATAAGTGGAATAAATGGACTCTTTTAATGAAGTTCAAGAATTCATTAGGAAGTAAGTATGCTTACTATGCTCTCAGAAAATCAGCTTTTGCTCTAGTGAAAGATAAAGAAGCTTTGCTGACCGGAAAGAAATGTAAGTATTTCTTTACAGAGGAAATTAACGGGTATAGGTTAGCAAAAATGATTGAATTGATATTAGAACAGAGTCCTGATAGCTTTGATTTAATATTTATAAATTACGAAAGGAGTATAAGCGATGATAGCTTATTCAAAAGAGAGACTTTTAGTTCTCGATGATTCCATAGTTACATTATGGAATGAAGATAAAGGAGTGTACTATTATGTAGACATGGACACATTCAGTTCAGCTTGTGTGTTACACTCCAAGTTTGAGGAATCACTAGATGCTCTAGTTGATGCAATCGGAGGAAATTCGGATTATGAGTGCATAAAGGTAGCAGTTGAGGAGCTTCCTAAGCCATTGAATATCTATGGATATTTCTTAGCACTTGTGAGTAGCAACTTAACAACTTTCGATGACATAGTCGGAGGACTTATGTTGATTACAGATATAATCGATTTCAACACATTCCTCGCTATTGATCCGGCAATAAGAAAGAAGCCAAGATTAGCTTCTAAGCTACAGGATAGGTATGTTCCGATTTGGAAGAAGTTCTTTGCTTCAACTATGAATTATGATGAGGCAATAGACAAACTTACTGCAGTTCAGGCTCCTGTTTACACACCGTCAACTACAGAGTATCAGCCTATGAATGAGTCCTCAGGTTCATCTAGCTCATGGTCAGACTTGCTTAGTGATTTGGATTCAAGTTTTGAGAACATTGACAGTAAGCACAAGACAGTGAAGATAGAGGAAGATAAAGAGTACACTGGAGGTCTTCAGCTACTTGAAGAAGCTAAGGCTCAGGAAGAGAAGAAAGCGAGGGCGTTCATATGATGAGCACGATTTTTGCGTTTGTATTTATATTTGTAATTTTTGGAGCTATATACTTCTCAGGTGTTTATGCGGCAAGAGAGTCCGTTAGAGCTATAGAGGAAAGAGACTTGGAAGGCGGAGAATGGGCAATAGCATTGATTCCTTTCTTGAATTGTCATCTTGTTGATCGAAGCTTGAATGGATTTGGTAAAGGTTCATTGATAGCTATTATAGCCGGTTTTGTAGGAATGGTTATATCTGGTATAATTGCATTATTCCCAGTAAATGCATACCTACTGATTTTTGCTATTGTTGTAAGATATTTGTCAGTGTTTACTTTATACTTCACATTGAGTGTTGTATATATAAAATACATAGCAGCTTTCGGAACAAGAAGGATGTTTATCATAATAACTCTGTTATTCCCATTCTTCGGAGCATTCCTTATTGGAAACAATGCTAGACTTTGGATGGCAGAAGTAAAGGAAGCTGAAAAGGAAGCTCAGCTCAAGGGACAGTATGGAGTTACTAAATAACTTAAGCGAAGAGTTTACTCGTCGTACTGTAGATAAGCCTGAGTGGATGATTAAAATAAATGAGGGGCAAGACTTGACTGCCTTGCCTATCCTCATTGAGTCACTTGAAGAAGGAGATGTTGACTTAGCTTATTATTATGATGGTGGATGGAATTTGTGCCCAAATAAGATATCTAAATCAGCATTAACAATAAATAAACTTCTTAGTGTTTTCGAAATAACAATTGAAAATGGAGATAATCAATATATAATAAATGAAATAAAGGAGGTATTCAGTATACCATGGATCTAGTAATTCTCGTATTAGTTGCCTTCTTCGTAGCTTATAAGGCAAGCTATAGTGGAACAGGAATGATGCCTGTAAAGATTACTGAACTGGAAAGAGAAGTAGCTCAGAACATGAGTCAAATCGACCACAAAGATGCCTTTATGGAGGTAGCGTATGGTCTTGGTTTTAATAACCCTACTCGCTGACCAATTGCTTATATTTTGGTCAGCAGGAATAAGTTTGATGACTTTCTTCTGTGTAGTTCCTAAAGTAATGTTTGCAGGAAGAGTAATGGGTTCAGTGATTCAGTGGAAGATACTGCTTACACTGGAGGCAGTAGGGTTTGTATCTTGGATATTGTGGAGAGGGTTCATAGTACACAACATGACACTCAAGCAGTTCCTTATATATTTAATTCTTGAAATAGTAAGTGTTCTCATTTACATAATAGATGAGAATATGTTTGTCTATGTATCTGAAGATGTAGACTAGAAAGGATAGTAAAAATGATTCTGAAGAGTGTAAAGAAGTTAGAAGACATAAATGGTTCGGAAATGCTGAAGTTAACATTTGAAAACAGAGAAGCTTATATGCTTGGTTCTTTCAATGAGACCTCACCATTTATAGGAGAAGATATAGCAGTGGAGTTTGATGATGGATTATATAAGGGAAACATTGTAACCTTTGTGTATTCATTCGGGAGAATAGCTCATGTAAAAGAGTTATCAGCTGTTGAAAGCCCAAAGCTCTACACAGATTTTACAGATAACTCATGTACTGTTTGTTTCAGTGACATTGATGATAATGCCATAATTCCTAATGCAACTGTCTACTGTTTGGCTCAGAATATCAGGTCTTCTACAAGAGCAGTGTGGGGAGAACTTTCAGTGAGAGATATGAAAGGTAAGGTAGCTAGTGTTAGAATCTTCAACATCAGTGAGTTTGAATATGATTTCGCTAACTCATATGTCAAGCTAACTCTCAGCAAGTCACCTACTTATGGCTTCTCTTCAGAATCAGTTTCTGTAGCTCCAGGTTTTGCTAAGGCTAATCCTGAAGTAATGATAGCATATGATTATATCAATAAGTCTATATTAGACAATACTACATTGCGTAAAGTGTTGGAAGAAACTTCATTATTGGATAGACTTAAAGAGTATAATCATATCGAAGTTGGTTATGAGTTGATGTCTATAGCTTCGGAGTTGGAAATACTGAAAGCTGTCAGCAACATCACACCAAATATAGATTATGCGATTTTACAATCTGCTATAATTATGTCTAGAGCATTTGTTACATCTCTGGAAAGAACATATTATAGCAAGAGAGATAGAACAACTTTCTTTATAGCGGCATTGAAAGCAGATTCAAATTGGAAGAAAAAGTTGATAGGGACAATTAATGGCACTGATGAAGATATTCAGCCGTTAGACAATACAATATTTAAATCAATAAAAGAGATGTCAGAAGTGGCATTAAAAGTAAGGAGGGGAATGTAATGCAAGTGTATTCAACTGACGCTTTACTGATACCACCTCCTATAGAATACATAGAAGATGTGTTATCAGGATTCAGGGAGAAAGTGCTTCTCTCTGTAACCACAATCTTGGAAATGATGAAAGAGTCAGGTTACAAGACATATATTTTTGAGACAGATGAAGTGTCAGCCTTGCTACCAGACAATATAGCCACACGGCTTGCTACTCTCAGTAACTTGGACAGAATGTTTGTTAGTAAGAATTGTAATATACAATTAACTGATAGTAGTACAAGGTTTTCTGAGTTGATAAAGAAGTCAACTGAGAGGTATAAAACGAATACAAAAGATAAGTTTGACCTTATTGTAGACAGAGACTTATATGTTAAGAGGAGAATAGTAAAGGAATTCAAGACAATTGTATTCTTTGAGAATTCTATGCAACAGATAAAGTTTAAGCCTAAGAATGAGGGACAATTGTCTATAATTATAGGAAGGAATCTAATGGCTAATACTTATATGGGAGCTAAAGAGATTTCTTTAGATAATGTCCTGTTTAAAGGAGCAGGATTGATACCAGTGTATGAATGGAGGAATAGGAATGAAAGTAGGTGTTAACTATCTCTTTACTGGAGAGACAGTTCCTAATAAGCATTACAAAAAAGCTTCTCATATTTATGAGCCAAGGCTTACTATGATTATCGATAGGTCTACGGCTAATTTCGAAAATGAGGATACTTATTATGAAGCTTACTTCAATTATTTGAAGTCCTTTTGTGAAATGGCTAATACCACAAAGATAAAGAACTTGCAAGGTATAATTGAAGCGGGTTTTGTACCAGTATGTATTGATTCAAGTAATAATGCTTTTAAAGAGTGTGTAGATTTCATTACAGAACTCTTTGAGCTAAAAGGTATACCATTATATAATATACCAGCATACTCTCCAGTGGATTTCAATTTCGATCCATTGAGGTACAATGTAGCTCCTATAGACAAATGGACACACAGAAGCTTTTTAAAAGAATATGTAGGAAAGGAGGAAGAGATAGACATCAGAATAGATGACTTAATCTCAGTGTTAAAAGATGAATTTAAATGATAAGTATAAGTATGTAATAGGAGCTTCTAAATTCTCAGAGAAAAAGTCAGTTTCATTTCCTACTCAAGAAGAGTTTAAATCTTGGGTAGATATTGGAAACGATGTTGAGAGGTTTCAGGATTACATAGATTCTCTACAGAGCCATCTTGATTTCTATAAGATTTTTCTGGATTTGAAGAATATAATCCCTCCATCGAAGAAAGAGGAGTTCTTCTATGAAATGAAGAATGGCTTCAGAGCTCAGGGAGTTCCGGCAAGATTTATCTGGTATATGAAATATCTTTATAGCATATATAATTCTGCGAATATTGCTGTAATGATGCTTTCTGACAAGGACTGCGAGGTATTCTTTTCAGAGAATTATTTCAAAGATGGAATAACTGCAAGAGATGTCATAAAGGAATTCATAGACAAAGACTATGAGCCTTTACATAATGGGAACCTAAGAGTAAACCATGGTTCTTATTATGAAGTATATCTTCCAAAAGAAGATATGGTCGCATTGTTGCCTACTAGGTTGGCAAACTCATTATCCGATAATGATTTGTTAAATATAGATCAAGGTGAGAATGGACTAGAAATAGAAGGGGAGTTGCTCCGTTCCAGAACTGGTTACTACGGAGCGATAAACTCAGTGTATGATCTCAGAGAACTTATTTAAGCCTGCTGTTGATGAAGCTCTACTAAACTATAGAGAGCAGAATATAGCATATTTAAATAACTTCGAACCAGCTGACTCTATTGATTTAGATGATTTGAGAGCTGTTCTAAAATATAAGAAGGTGCTAGATGGATATTTGGAAAATGTAAGAAATTTCCAAGTAGATATTCCTAAGATAGATACTGATTCAGTAATTGATAAATTTGCACAAGATCAGTATCAAAAGTACCAAGATGCAGTAAGCTCACTTGCTGATAAGTATAATTTGATGATAAGTCAAAGAGAAACAGAATATCAGCAAACAGTTGAAGATATAGAAGCAGCAAAAAGAAGATCAATTACGCCATTACAGGAGAAGCACTCTCAGGTGCTTCAGTATAAAGACAAGTTCGCCGAACTGTTGCATAGGTATGGTATTACAGCTGGAGATATAGAACTATCATCAGATATATCAGCAAAGGAGTTTGAAACATTAGTTGATGTAGCCTTAGAGATTTGCAAAGACATTGATATCAAGAGATTTGAGAAATGGAAATGGTTATTACAATTCTTTGATCAAGATGAGTCAGACATCATTGCTTACTTTGCATTCTTCGTATATCTGGTTATAGGATACGTTCTATTCCCAGCAATAGCACCTATCTTGATGGTTATGACCTTAATACAAACACATAGAGTTCATAAGCAGATAGATAGATTGCGAATAGTAGAGAGTTTGATGTGTGACGTTGATTTCGAGAAGTTTATCAACAAGGAGGATTTCGTTACTCCAGATATGGAGCAAGAAGATCTTGATGAGTGGTATGCAGAAGCTCAAGCCGAGCTAGAACCACCAGATGATAAAATAAACGAAATGAAAGCAAAAGTAGAAGACCCTGAGTTATTAGCATATATTGAGGAAAAGTCAGGGGATTTATCAAAAGAACTGATAGAATTGAAATCTCAGCTAATAATAAGGATAACTGAGAAGAAAGAAATGATTGATGCCAGAATAATAGAACTGGAATCACAAATTCATGAATTAGGAGATTATATGAGTAAATCAATAGTAATGGATACTGAATTCATTTTAGGAATGAATGACGGAGTACAAGAGAAAGTAGACTTAGGTTTGAAGAACCTGAATTTCAGAGGCGAATACGAACAAATGATTTCAAGGATTCAGTTGTTCTTATTCAACACAGTTATGAATGTGAGAGCAGGGGCGCTTGATGTTCATTTGTATGACCCTGAGTCACTAGGTAAAGACTTACCTATGTTGTACAACACAAATCTTAAGAAAGTAACTCACACTGGTTACAAGTCTTTTGATGAGGTTAAAACAGAGATTTCGAATATCTTGAAAGAGTCACTAGGTAAGTTAGCCGGAAAGAGTATTTTGGAGTACAATAAAGAAGCTGAAGAGAAGGGTATGATTCAGCACCAGTACCATGTCTTTCTACTGTTGTCTGGATTACCAGATAAGTTAGATGAAGATTCAGCTTTTATGAAGTTTTTGGAGTATTCTTGTAATAATGGAGTTATCATATTTACTGTGTTTGACAAGATGCTTCCATTCTGTGAAGAAATCAATAAGTATGATTATACAGAGCCTTGGGTAACAAAGCCAGGTCCTGATTTATTCCAGAAGATTCAGGACAAGTGGATTTATGATTTGGAGAACAACAAGCCAAAGGCCTTAGACTTCTATTCATTTATGACAAAGTATACACCACCTAGTGAATGGTGGAAAGGAAATTCGGTCAAGGGAGTTAACATAAGACCAGGTCTTGTAAACGGAGACCCTGGACGTCCAGATATCTACACATTCGGAGATGCAAACGTTCATATGCTAATGGCAGGTGCAACTGGTGCAGGTAAGTCAGTTACTATTGACTGTACATTACAGTATATGTTACATGAGTATTCCCCAAGTGAACTTCAACTGTATTACATTGATATGAAGGTTGTAGAGGCACGAAAGTACACAAAGAATAAGATATGTACATTACCTCATGTGAAAGTAATTTCAGGTACATCAGACGGTCAATACTGTCTCTCTGTTATGGATGCTCTATTTGAGGAAATGCTTTACAGGTGTAATGTGTTATGTCCTAAATATGGTGTTTCTAAAGTAGAGGATCTAAGAAAGAAGTTTGATGATCCATCAAGAGCTGACTACAATCCGGAAGTTCACGTTCCAAGAATAGTATTACTTATTGATGAGTTCCAGGTTATGTTTGACTCATCAAGAATTCCACAAAAGATCATAGATAAAATCATAGGACGACTTACTTCTATGGTTAAGCTTGCTCGTGCGGCAGGTATTCACTTATGGTTTACTTCTCAGGAAATGTCTGGTACTCTTCCTAAGAATGTACTTGACAACTTCTCATTGCGTTTAGCTTTGAGATGTACAAAGGATGTTTCTACACAAATCATAGGAAATGATGCATCAGGTACAATACGTGAAAAGTTCGGATGGTGTTACACAAATGATACAGCTGGACAGGATAAGACAGCTAACAAGATGTGGAAAGTTCCATTCGCACCAAACAATGACATCTTAAAGATGGTAGATGAGCTTAATGAGCTTCAGGTAAAGAACAATGAGATTCATTTCCATTCTCGCTTCTATGATGAGACTGAAGGAGTTCCAGTTGAGAAGATACTTGATGCCTATGCAGGAGATGAGAATCTTCATAGACAAGATGTTATTGTACTTGGAGCCAAGACTATATATGATCCTAAGAGTGCAAATCCTGTTAACTTTAAGCTGACAAGAGATGATAAAGAGAACATCTATATGGTAGCAAGTGGAAGAGAAGACTTTACTGACTTAGTCAATTCATTCTTGTTTGGAATGAACAATAAGAAAGAGAAGCCAACCATTCTCATTAACTGTCAGGATAGAGACACACTCAACTTCTTAGAGTTAGCTCAGTATCAGCCGCAGGGTTGGGAATCATTCCTTGATCCACTTACTCCTAATACAGAGATATTGGATATGCTTCAGCAAATAGTGGATTCAAGAGAAGGAATGGATAAGGAAACTCTTAAGCCTGCATACGTCTTAGGAATTGGCTGGGAGAAGTTCGAAGGAATCGGTGTTAATGAGAACTACAAGCTTACAGAAAGACTTGTCAAAATTATACGAGCTCTTAATCAAGTTCATATTCATATGGTTATCATTAACAAAGACAATACACTTCCAAAGAGTATTATAAATCTTTGTAACCATAAGATATGTGCTAAAGTTGAGGAGAAGGTAAGTACAGCTCTTATTGGAGAAACATTCCCATCTAAGTTCCCGTCTCCAAATCAGGATGATGCAAGATTCGCAGCATATTACTTCAATGGGGCATCACAGATATTTAAGATATATGCTGGAACTTATAAGAATAAGTTTGAGGAAAGGAGTTATTAAACATGAAATTCAGAGGGCCATATGCATTCTTAAGTAATATGTACCCTTGCACTGTCATTTATGATGGAATAAAGTATCCTTGCTCGGAAACAGCATTCCAAGCACAGAAGTATAAGATAATCTTTCCTAATACGGATTTAAATGATTTCGCTAAGTTTGATGGGAAAGAGGCAAAAAGAATCACTAGAGAATTTTCATTTACTCAAGAACAGAAAGAATTTTGGGAAGCCAACAGAGTTTCTAAAATGTATTTCATAGTTCTAGAGAAGTTCCTACAAAATGAGAATTTGATGAATATGCTCCTATTTACAGACACTACTCCCTTAGTGGAAGATAATACTTGGGGAGATAGGTTCTGGGGAGTTGATCAAACTGGACAAGGACTTAATATGTTAGGTGAAATTCTCATGAGAATTCGAAAAGAGCTCAAGGAGGAGCTTGATGATAACGATGAATGATTACTACAGTGGGTTATACTTTGTATTAAAGATAACCTTAATTGTAGTATTCTTTTGGAAAGCTATACCACGACTTTCAGTGTGGTGTAAGAGATTGATTTCCAGAGAATTTGTAGTAGATGACCATAGGTCTACTATGCAGGACTTTTGTATAATGATGTTTTTTATATTAATATCAAACTGCACAGGAAGTCCGATAGACATGTTGTATAAGAGTATTGCTTACTCAATTCTGTTATGCTTACCTTTACAGTTTGTACTCTACATATTCTCTGGAAGTCCATTTAAAAACTTTGAGTATAAAAAGGTAGATGAATATTGTTATATACTCTTATTCTTTTTATGTGTTCTAAATTTAGTAAAAATAGGAGGTGTAATCTTCGTATGGAGTTACAATCATTTCGTAGCATTTTTGCAATAATAGCTATAATAGCTGTAGTAATAGAATTAGTTACATTCTTTAGGAAATTTCCAAAGCCTTCAGAATTGGCATTCAGTACTTTAGTAAATTTTGGTATTATAAATTTTGTTGTCTTCGAAAGAGGATTTAGAAATCCTAAAATTACTTTAATACTAGGTGTACTAGCATATATAGGACTACTGTTACATCTATACTTCTGGATTAAATTTAATTTTAGGAGGAAGAAGTGAAAATAGATGCTACTTTAATTATTGTAGACATGCAGGCAGGGTTTATGCTAAATTCAAGTTGTAAAGAACTAATTCCGAGGATTAGGGAACTATTGAAAGGAGTAACTTTCACTGAGGTTGTTACCACAAAGTTTATCAATTCATTAGATAGTCCATTTGTGAAGCAGATCGATTACAAAAGAATGCTAACAGATGAAGATACAAGATTATTATTTCCTGGATACAAAACAATAAAGAAATCTACATACTCAGCTTTAAAGTATTGGAAACCAAAAACAAAGAGAGTTTTAGTGGTTGGAGTTGACACGGAAGGTTGTGTTGCCCAGACAGCCATTGACTGCTTTGAAGCTGGGTATGATGTTTCAGTCCTACCTTATTACTGTGCATCCAGTGGAGGATTTCAATACCACCAAGCTGGGTTACAGATACTTAGAAGGTTGATAGGACAGAAAGGAGTAGAATATTGGAAATACATTCCCTAATACCAATACTTATAACGGTTATTATAGCTTTGATAATTTACAAGATAACTAAAAAGTTACTTGGTGTAATATTATTTATTATATTCTTAATGGTGGTTTATGCTTTGGTTTCTCATGGTCTTCATTAGCTTATGTCTGACAACTGGATGCACCAATAGAGTAGCAGATGTTCCAGATGGGCTTATAATCACTGCCGCTCATGTAGATGAATCTGCTTATTCTAATGCACAGTTGTTATATAAAGTAGATAATATGGACACAGCTTACTACTGGACAAAGGAAGGTGCTTATGAGTATGGTCCATTTAGAATGGAGAGCAATAAGGGAAGCTATTCAGTAACTTATAATAAAGATTATGTTTTTACATCAGACCCAAAAGTTGGAAGTTATGTAACATTTGCTGGTTATAAAGCAAAAGTGGTAAGTAATTCTGATAAAAGCTTCAATGTGAAGTTGGTAAATGGGGAACCATATACTGGACTCTCAGGGTCAAATGTAAAATATAAAGGAACAACAATTGGTATAGTATCTTCCTACATTATAAATGGAGAGATTAAATGCCAGAAAGTGAGGTAGTAAAATGATAAGTAAGATATTCGCCTGGATAATGGCTGTTCTTGCAGCATTATTCAGTGGGAATAGTCTGCATACTCAAGAGCCTCAAGTATATCAAGGGGTTCCTGGTTATGAAATAAATGCTGACTCTATTGATTACTATGATTTGTATAATAAGTCAGCGGGTAATTCGGATAAAGAATCTGATGTTTGTAAAGTGGAGTCACCTGACTATTCAAGTAGGCAGGTAACTGCAGCAAGTGGAGTTGGTTACATAGTAGCTGACGCTCCAGCAAATCCTAATGCTAAGTTAGAGTTTTCAGTAGATTCTCTTATACTAGCACCAGGAGCTTGTAAGATAGAAAGTGAACCGTCCATTGCTACAGACCAGATAGTAGTGGAAGGGACTCGTACAGGAACTGACCATTGGAAGATGGTCATTGAAAGACCATATAAGTGGTTTTGTTGTGAACATGCAAAGGCAGATGTAAGTGGCCATTTTAAACATTCATCTCAATCGCATAAAATAGAATTGAGACAAGGTCAGTTAGTTGCAGTAGCTGATGAGAACACTAAGATAAAACTATTCAGAGAAGATGAAAGTGGTACTCTTAAAGAATGTGATTACAAAACATTCTTACAGGCTACTGATACAGAAGTGAATCAGCATAGAGGACAGTCCAATCTAAATCTATCTGGAGACGAGAGAAAGAAGACTGGTCTATCAGGAATACTCAGTAAGTTAAACATTCCTTCCAGAAACTTCTACAAAGGAACTGGAGTATGGCACGGACAAGGCGATACATGGTGGTATGGAGAAACCAACTATACAAAAGCAGGAGTTGACTATGCAGCTAACCAGTGGCTTACATCAAAGTCAAAGACAGGAATAGAACATCTCTATTACTTCGATGACAGAGGTTATATGGTTACTGGAAAGAGAACAATTGATGGAAAGGATTATTACTTTACATTGATAACTGAGGCAACGGATGATGCCCCAGTAGGTTCAGTAAGAGTCAATAAATTGGCTCATACAGATGCAGATACTGCATTGTGGATAAATGAAGAAGGAAATAAGGCTCAGAGAGACCAAGTAATAAAAGATGGCTCAGATACATACTCTCTTCAGTCAGATGGTACTTACAGGAAGTCTGGACAATAAATTTATACACCTAGCATATATAAGTAGAAAAATTAAGAAAGGAGGATTCGTTAATGGCTACAAATGCAATTAGAGCGAATTTCGAAGACTTAAAGCCTTTGTTGAATGCTCAGAAGGAGAATGTTCAGAATGTCATCGATTTACTTAATAGACTTTCCGCAGCTTGTAATGAGTTGAAGAATGACGATAAGGTAGAAGATGCAGTTATGGAAACTCTTGCAAATAAATTTGCAGAGATAGTACGTCCGCTTATGGAGTTTCCTGAGACACTTGATCAGGTATCAGCTACACTTCAGAAGAAGAGCGAAGAGATGGACGAAACAGTTACATCTGGCGTAAATGAGATAAATAATATTTAAGAAAGGAGGGATTCCCAATGGCAAATTCAAGTAATGGATTAAATGTCCGTGCTGCAGCTGATGCTCATTCTTTTCTAATGGTATCAAAGGATAAGATGCAGGAGTATATGACAGCATTCAAGACAACAGCGAAGAAGATCAACGAAGAGATAGATGTTTTCGATGACGAAAATAAAGAGTGGCTCGAGGAGGTATTTGCACCTATGGAGCAGGCTATGCTTATCGTTGAAGAGAAGTTCGGAGCGTGTGGAAATTCAATCAACAAGCTTGTTGAGGTGGCTTCTGATGTACACGCTAGAGCAAAGGCAGCTATGGGCACAGCTCAGGATGCTGCTACCGCAGCAAAGAACAAGTTGAATTAAGTATTCAGAGAGATGAAAGATACATAACTTTCATCTCTCGTCTATAAAGAAAGGAAAGTAGTAAATAAAATGAAATTGATAAATAGAGCGAAAGCTTCTAATGGGTTTGGGACATTCTATAAGGTTGATGATGCAGGAGAGGTATACTGGGTTACTGAGAAGAGCTTGCACTCAAAGATTGTGCTCGATGAGTTACTAAAGAGTGGTTATAAGATTGTTGGTTACCCTTACAATATAACATTGTCAGGGGATAAGATTGATAGTCTTCCAGAAGCTCCTATAGATGATAACTCTATAGAAGAGGCAATGCTTATAGAAAGTTCATCTGAGATGTATTCTCAGCAGGAGATAATGGGTAAGGTTGATACCAAGGCTTTTGTATCTGATGTTCCGCACGATTATCAGATACATACCAAGGAAGAGCTCATTGACTTCCTATACTCTATCGAATCACTTGCAGATTTGCCTTACCCATTGAATTATGTGGTAGCTCCGGAAGCTAGGCTCAGAGTAGAAGATATTCTTCCTAATGAGAAATACGAGGATTTCTTTAATAAGCTTTTAAAGAGACTTTCAATGTCTTACAAGCAGTTTAAGGCATTGAGAAGTTTCCTTGAAGAGAACGATCTTAAGAAAGATTGCACAGTTAATGACTTTCTTATGAAGTATTTTGAGTGGGGAGTTGATGGTTTAACATATGATACTTCATCTAGAAGTATTGTTGAGATATATAACAATCATTATGTTCCGGCTTCAAGAGTTTCAGAGACAGGAACATATATCACAAGAGTTGGTATAGTCAATCCTCAAAACAACTTCATCATTGAATCGGATGGTGCGTGGGCTCCTCTGCAGAGTATAGAGTACGTGAATAAGCAAAAGAGCAAGCTGAAGGGACCTAATGAGTATGTAGCTGTGGAAATGAGACAGCTGAGACCGGTAGACGAGATTGTTTACACAGCAACTCCATTCCCATTACATGTTTCATCATTCGGAATGTTGTTAGGTGGTTATATGCTTCCTGGTTTGCAGGTTTTCACTGATGATGAAAGCAGGTCACTGATTCCTAGAGAAATTCTCTTTGATGAGGAGAAAGTTAAGGAGTATACAATGCTTTGTGCTTCGGCAAGAGAGTTGTTGTATAAAACAAAGGTATTTACAGATGCATCGACATATAAGGTATGCAAGTCCATTGGAATGGATGACATCGGTGCAGTTACTTATGTATATGACCAATTGGAGGATGATACAGAGTATGTGTCATATGAAACTGCAGCAGCTTATTATGAAGATCCTGAGTCAGAACTCGTAACCCCAGATGCTGTTACAAGAATTACCAATGTGGAAGATGGCTCCTTAAACATAGGAGTAATTGATGGTACTCTTAGGTCAGAGTCAGTTCAGACAGCGAATAACATTCTTCTATCTTTAAGAGCAGCAAATGAGAGACTTCATATTCCTGTTGATGAGATTATGGAGAAGATAAACGCTTACAAAGTTGAAGATGGTAATCTTATCTTGGAGAAGGATGGTAAATCATTAGTCATATATCTACCTAAGTTGGACGGAACAATAGATGCATTTGATTATGACAGGTTTGAACTTATGGCTCAGGCAGCAAGAGACTCTGTTATTTTGTATCATATTGTAGCAGTTGGTTCGGAGTATGTTAATAAGAGAAAAATGTCAGGAGCAAATTACCATGTGGCAGCTATGGGTTACTGTATTGATAAGACAAAGCATAAGTCAAGTTATGAGAACCTTATCAATACAATATTCGAAATGATTAAGGTAAGCTATCCACACAAGGAAGAGCTTGATCAGCTTGAGGAATGCAAACATGCAATTATTACGGGAGCTCTTTTTAGACTATACCTAACAGGAGAGCTTGAGATAAAAGAGATTGACTTAAAACTTCCAGTAACCCCTGCTATATCCTCTGCGGTATTCAGTATGATGGAACCTTTTGCAGCTTCAGTGGCAGCATTGTCTTCAAAGGTATATTACTATGGCAATTTCCATTACTACTGTACGAATGCTATTGTCACTCCTACAAGAGTATATGTTAAGTATGGTGAGCAACCTATTCCAAGAATGCATATAAAACTCTGTTGGAGTCCGGAAATCTGGCAGATGAATGATGTATGGAGACAGAAGTATAATGAATATGCAGCACAGGGTTGCTTCCCTAAGGGATTTAGGTGGTTCGGTTCTGTTGTAAATACAGTGGATATAAGACCAGCTCAGCATTCATTTACTTTACTTAAGTATATTGAGGATGCTGAGATAAGCTATATGGAGACGCCGGAGGATAAAGTATTTGTTAGAGCTCCTCGTACTATAGCTTTGACCTGTGTGGGAATGAAGGGTGTGGAAGAAGGAGACGAGGATGTTCTCTATGTAGACAGAAAACCAGACGATCCAGCTGGTATGGCTATACTTGAAGCTGGAAAGATTGAGTATACTGAGGATATTCAGAAGGTATCTATCATAAAGGAAGATTTATCAAAGCCACAGAGGTATGCAGGTTCTGATTTCCAAACGCTGTATATGACAGGAAAGTGTTTTGATGCTTCAGATGTTAAGGAGTCAGGCAAGAGACTTGTTATGGTAGGAGATTCTATTGTTGACCCTGATGCTGATAAGACTTTCACACTTTCACAGCTACCTACAATGGAAGCTGAAGGATATGCTGTCAAGAACATCTTTGGAAGAAGATACTTATTTAAAGATTTATATGGAGATCTCTATGAGGTTGAGGTATGATAAAAGTACAAATAAAGGATGGACTGCCGATTACTCCTGAACAATCGGCAGCCATATTACAAGGAGAGTCAAATAAATTCGGAATTTTCTTTGACTTCTACAGAATAATTGAATATATAGCTTATAATAATGCTATTGTATTTGAGAATGCTTATATGGCAAGAGAACTATATAAAGTAGAGCTATCAAAGAAACAAGAAGTTTTGGCATTCTTGTCAAGTAACTTAAAGAACAGAGAAGTACTTCACTATAAAGATAAAAGTGGAGTTAGATACTCTGATATCTATATGAACGAGTATGTGAGAGACAATATCAAGAAGCAAGAGCCTTCTAATATTGTGGTTCAAGACTTTTTGGATATCTTAGAAAAGTATACATCAGCAAGTAAGTCAGTATCAAGTTTACAGTATTATGCAAACCTGCCTAAAGCTGATATACTATCGAGAGATGGTCATATAATGACTCATGGAAATCCTACAATACATATCTTAAACACATTTAGGTTATCATATAAGGATCCAGGTGTACAAACAATTGCTAGACAATTCCAAGATATAATATGTGCTCCGATGGGATATTCGATGGTGCATTGCGATTCATCTCAGATGGAGCCAAGATTAACATATAGTCATTTTATTAAAGACCCTATTCTTAAGTATTACATTCAATACTATAATGATGCCTACTATGGGATACTGGCATATGTCTTACTTGACGATGATGTCTATAACAAAAGAGAACAACTTTCATTAGAATCATTGCCTACTCCTGAAATATCAGATGAATTTAAGGCAATGAGAAAGACAATGAAAACCCTAGCTCTGGCTGTAGGCTATGGTTCAGAGGTTAACACTATGGGAGTTGATCAGTTTATCTTTGATAGATATATGAATAGGATATCAAAGAATCCATATAGGGAGAGATGGGAAGCAAAGGTATCTCAGGATGTACAAAGAGGTGTTACTTCTTTTTATACAGCTTTCGGAACAAAGATTACTCCACAGCCTACAGATAAAGTTACTCCAAGTGATGGCAAGAGATGGCAAAAGCATTTGATAAGAGCAGGTATGAATAATCCCATACAGGGAACAGCAGCTGACTTAATGCATATATCGGTGTATAATGCCTATAACATTATACAAGGTAAAGATGCTCACATAGCTTGCTACATTCATGATGCAGGAGTGTTTTATATAAAAGATGGAGACGAAGACACTATACAAAAACTATCAGATATCACAGCATATGATATCTGGAACGGAGATGAACAATGGATTTCTATTCCATCAGAAAGTGAGGTGAATCAATATGCTAGTTCAATTGGGAGCAGGTTCGATAGCAACACTCTTTACAGATGCAGCCTGTAAAGGCGATCGTTCGGTATTGGCCTACATAGCAATGGAAGACGATAAGTTCCTGGGGATGAGAGCAGACTTTGGAGTTGGACTTACATCAGTTGAAGCTGAAGTGATGTCAGTCATAAAAGGTCTCGAATTCCTTACAAAGATTGGTTACAGAAAGGTAGAGGTACATTCCGATAACCAAGTGGTGATAAAAGTAATCACAGAAAAGGATAGAGAGTTTACAGGAAAGTCTCTTGAGCTGAGGAACCTATGTGATAGGTATGATATTACAGCCGTTAAGGTAAGAGGGCATTCAGGTATATCTCCACAGGACATTTGTGGGAATATAGCTTTGAGAATGTTACAGTAATGTATTACGCCTTTATAGCTGGAAGCATAGCCACGGTCTTCAATAATTGGGAAGCAGTAGATAAGATATATAGACTATACCCTTATCCAGTCTTCAGAAAGTTTTTAAGTGAAGAAGACGCATGGAACTATGTTAACACACATAAGGTTTCTTCAAATGTTACTTCCGTGACAGCTTATGGAGATATATTGACCTATCCAAGAATTCAAATGACATATATGATTAGAGATGGATTTATAGTGTATGAGATGAGACCAAAAGGAATAAAGAATATGAGGTTCACAAATACAGATCCATTGATAAAGATAGACTATAGATCCAAATTAGCTAAAGTGGTTTTAAAAGGAATTAACCTAAATGATGATTTAATCACTAATCACTTAATAGCCATAGTGAATGGATTAAAAGTAATAGGACCATTCATTGATGTGGACATAGTAGTCCCTAATCATTCTATCTTTTATGCCCTTACGGCATACACAGGTGAGGACAGACGTTTAGTCTCTCTATTGAGTAGAATTAAAAACAGAACCGCCAGATATGCCGTAACAATAAGGAGGTGGTAATATGAGCATAGATGGTCTTATATCAAGGATTGAAAAAGTAACTGGATTTGATCGTTTACCGGACCAGTTGCTAATTCTAAGTAAGTTAGTTAAGGACTCAACTATAGATGAGTTTGAAACTCAAGCAAGAGACAAGCAAGCTTGGCAAAAGAGTGTAAAGGAGTATTATGATTCCTTTGCTAATTCAAGGATTTATAAGTTTGCTTGCAAGGAATTACTTGATACAGAAAATATAGATACTTTAGTTAAAAGCCGTAAGGATACTGTCAAGTACCAGAAAGCCCCAGATGCTTTCTATGTGACGGACTTTTATCTCTCTATGGCTAGACTGCACAATATACCTTCGTCAGAGTCAGATGAGAAGTATTGGGACTTATATAGTACGCTTATCTCGTTAGGAGAGAACTATTGTACAGCCTTAATGGCTACAAGTGCTCTTTTAAAGAAATGTGGATTACCAGATGACAGAAAGTTATTCTTAGCGCATGTTCTTAGCAAGTTGAGAAATTCAAATGGAGAATTGCAATTAACTCCATCTGAGGAATTAAGGCCAATAGTAAATGATTACCTAGAGGGTAAGGTCTCAATGACTGAAGCTGTTGGTTTGATTCCAAATCAGGCTACGGAAGCTATCCACAAAAAAGGTGGAGAAGTACGAGAAACTGTACGGAAGAAACACGAAGAAAAGAAGAAAGAAGGAAAAACTAAAGTACCAATAAACCCAGCTAAGTTGTTACATGGGTGGGTATTGGCAGTTATAGTAGTAGTAGTAAATGTAATACTATGGAACTTTCATTTAGGGACTTTTATGAAGTTTTTACAGGTATTAGCTATACTATCTGCTATAGCCTCAGTAGTATATGAGAAAATATTTAAGAATAGAGTATTAGGAATGTTAATGCTATTAGTTTCTATATTATTAACAGCACTTGTACTAGCAGCAATGATACATGGAATTTTTAAATTCATGAACAATGCTACAGTGAAATTTTTGAAAGGAGTTTTCGGCGGATGGAATTGGATGCTATCAAGCTTAAAGAATGCATTTTCTCCATGGAAGATAATGAAATAATAGATACAGACGGGTATAAAGTGCATGACTGTCCTTGGATGCAGTCTTTCCCAAATGGGATACGAACAGTTAAGCACACTATAGCCTTTATATCAAAAAGGCATAGAGCAGCAAATGCTTTTGGGGGTATCACAAGAAATAACGATACCAATTATTATTTGGCTGTAGATGACTATTGGTTACAAAAGCATGTAAAAGAAATGGACGACGAAGTCATTGTGATAGGAAGAGGTGAGGATCAGTTTCATTTAGAGTTTCCTTACTATGTGACAGCAACAGTAGATAACTTCGATGACACTTATACTGATTTTGATTGTGCTTTAAATAACTTTGAGAAGATCGAAGACATGTATGTAGCTTGGAATTCAGACAAGACACAGCTTTACATACACAGTGACAAGTGGGGGCTACATTATGCCGGATATTAACAAGATTCTCAAGCAAATGAGAGAATCCGGCAAGATAATGGATCACAAAGGAAAAGGTAGTGCGGGAGAGAAAGCAGTACTTGAAGTAGCTCATGAGTTTTTACGCTCAACTGGTGGTATTATGTATTTATCATATAAGTATCCATATCAGTCGGATAGATCAGGAGCTTGTTACTTAGGTAATATAAAGTATGAGAATGGTAAATTTGTTGATTACTCAAGTACTTCCTATAATGATGAGATCGATGTACTGCTTATTACACCTTATAGGATTTACCCTATAGAGGTTAAGTCATACCATGCTAAGATAGAGCTATATGATTTTTGGATGAAAAAGAATAAAGAGGAAGTAGATAAGTCAACAATTGTGCAAACTGAGAAGCACGCTAGGCATTTCTACCATTTCTTAAATCCTTTCATTCCGGAAGGTAATCCTGACTACATAGTACCTATAGCTTGTTTTGTTGATAGGTGTGAGATATCAGACAATAGGAGTACTCTTCAACAGGAATATGTAAAGGTAGCAATATTAAATACACTTATGCAAACCTTGATAAAAACACATACTCCATTAGATAACTGCCTTGACATTCAAGCCATATATGAGTATATGGATAAGAAGAAAGTATCTTTTGAGAGGAGGTTTAAAGTATGATATATACTGTAATAGACATCGAAACCTCTGGGCTATCAAGGGAGAATGCAGATGTCCTCTCATTCTCCTATGCCCTAACTAATGGTAAAGAAATATTAGCAGCAGATACTTTATACTTTTGGACAGACGGAATACAGTGGAATCAGGAAGCTTATGAGACTCATAAATTATCAAAAGAATTCTTAGCTCAGTACAAAGATGACTTTGATAAGAACTTGAGAGCAATGTACTCAGTCATACAAGATAGCATTTTAGTAGGTTATAATTCTGGATATATAGATAAGTTTGGTGTGCTTCATGGATTTGATTATCAAGTCATAAAGAATTTCTTATTAAGAAATATGCTTGATTTCCCTACGCCATCTTCATTTGTAGATTTACTAAAGATTGTAAGGAGTAGAGAAACTAATGCTCCTAACAAAAAGTTACAGTCTATGGTAGATTATTATGGAATCTCAAGAGAAGATATCTCTAGAGTAAATAATACAGTATTTCCGGGAAGTATAGCTACAGCTCATAATTCAGGCTATGATGTGGTATGTACTGCTTATGTGTTAAAGGAAATGCTAGCTAAAGATTTGATTGAGGTTACTACAAACTTTAGACAGATAGTAGCTAATGATTTCCAATTCGTTATGGTTGATGGAGTTATGACAGCTGTATACAATGATTCTGTTGTTTATTCATTTGCAGAGTTTGTAAATGAATTCCCGGTTATATACACACAGATATTTGGAGGTATATTTAATGTTTGAGAAAGTAACCAGTATCGAAGAACTAAATAAAGCTATGAGTAATCTGGCTTTCTTTGGTACAGTAAATGAACATGTAAACGAGGAATATAAGATTGCAAAGGATAGAATTCTTTCACAATCTAAATCTTCATTCACAAAGATCGAAAGAGAGCAGGTTTCATTGGCAAGTAAAGAAATGGTTGGCAATGAGAAATGCCTATTCTCCAGTGATGAACCGATGGAGATATGGATAGATGTTTGATTTTGCATCACTTATGCCAGAAGTTGAGATGATATCAGATATCAAGAAAACAAGACAGGAAATGCAAGAGTTGCTTGATATCTTTTTATCTCAGTCAGACAGGAAGGAATTAACAGAGATATTTGCTGAAGGAGTCAGACACCTAGACACAAAGACCTTACTTGATGTTGATTCATTCATGATTCAAGACGACGATGAATTATTATATGTGCCATCTAAGTTTTGTACAGAAACTTATGGATTATTTCGGAATGGGTTTCCTATCTTTAGAGGTAGGTATATTTATCCCGTGAAAGACCTAGATGGTTTACCTATGGGTTGGGTTGGTTATGATAAGTACTCAGATGTCAAATATCTCGATAGTAAGAACTATGGCTATAAAGCCAAACATACCACACTATGGGGAATGGACAAACTTCCAGAATATTATAAGAGCGGGAGACAGATATGGTTTGTCGAAGGAATAGTATGTGCTCTATACTTGAGGCAATGCGGAGAGCAGTCAATGGCTTTCTTAGGTTCAGCACCTACTCCGTATGTCTGGGAAATTGTAAGAAGATTTGGAGATAAGGCACGAGTTGTAGCCGACTCTGATTCAGCTGGAAATAAGTTAGTTAACTCTGCAAAAAGGAATGCTAAGCAAAGCAGAGTTTTTCAATCATCTATTGCGAAGGACTTAGATGACTCAAAAGAGATAGCTCCTGATTTAAAAGATATCTTTAAGAATTATGAGTCACCGTTCTATATGCATAGATACCTTATAGGAGGATAATATTGAGAACAAACTACATAATCAGTATGACCTGTGTATCGCCCACTGGAAAGACACTCACAGGAAATGCTTACAGAAATGAGATAGATGAGAAAACCATTTTACGAGTTGCACTTAAGTATGGATTTACTCAGAATGTGAGAGTATGTATAACAGACTCTATGGGAGATAAAGATAAATTTGTATTTGATGTTGTAAATGGTTCCATTTCTCTAAAGGCAGGAGATTCTATTTTGTTAGATCCGAAGAGTATGGCTCAGGTTATTGTACTCTCTAACTTCTTTAAGTATAATAAAGATTTGGTTAAGCAGTGTACATTGGACAAGAAATTACTCAAAGCTCTTTATCATGACAGGATGAATGAAGAATGGAAAGATATGCCAAGAACGGAGGAGAACAGAACTTTGATGTGGGAAGCTACTCAGGTCTTGGGTTACATTGCAAATGGAGGTACATTATTCAATGGTTAGTTTCGGATTTGCCGGATACCAAGGACAGATACAGAATCATACTATAACATTTGATTTGCCAGGAAATATAGACACTTCTAAGTGGCATGATGTGGATTACAAGATACCATTTGGGAGTTCTATAACTTTCGGAGACATAACAGGAGATCATGGAGTATTCACTATCTCAGGAAATGGGAAGAGTGAGACTTACAATGTTGTCTTCATGAAGCAGGAGAAGAGAAAAGGTTCATATACTCTCCTATCTCCTACAGATAGAACTGATCATGAGGTTAGGATAAATACAAAGATTGTACCAAACTCTGATACAGTTAAGTCAGTAAGTATTGTCTATTATGAAGATAAAGATAAAGTCTCAAGAGTAGGATTACCAAATAGTGGAGGTTCTATAGTTATCACAGGTATTCAGAATATGGATAATTTTGAATACTATATGGAAGTTGAAACACAAGACGGAGTATATAAGACTTCACCTCATAGGGTGACTGCTTCATCTGAAAAGAAAGATGTAAAGTCTAAGTGGAAGAAAGAAAATGACAGATGGCAGTATCAAGATGATAATGGAGATATTATCAGGGATAGATGGAAAGAGATAAACTCTATATGGTACTACTTTGATGAGAAAGGAAACATGCTGTCAAACCAATGGTTACAGCAAGGAGATAAATGGTATTTCCTACAGGAGAACGGAGCTATGTTTAGAGGAGCTCAAATGGATAAGGATGGAGTATCTTATATCTTTACACCAGAGGGTTATGTGCTGTCAGATACTTGGATTACAGATGGCCATGGAGATTGGCAATATGCACTACCGGATAGTAAAGGTCTAGCAAAAGATACAACTATCGGCAAATACAGGTTTCAAGGAACAAAATTAGTTCCTTAAACATATATGTATGTCTAAAGGACAAATATAGAAAAACAAATAAAACAAACAAA
>QWBZ01000036.1_pt1 | contig 141707 bp, 174 predicted proteins | sample 1972441 | NCBI WGS metagenome assembly QWBZ01 (sample SAMN09866721, study PRJNA288562) | Human oral metagenome isolate term6_saliva, whole genome shotgun sequencing... | isolation source: mouth | host: Homo sapiens | place: USA: California
ATCCTTGTTATTGATGTTTTTAACGGTTGATACCGGGATTTCTTCAAAAGAATTGTCATCGTACGTAATTCTTGCAATCGCTGAACGGCCAGGTGACAAGAAACGGTCAAACATTAAATCATAACGAACAGGGTCTGTTTTATGAATACCTAGAAGCCTTGCAATACAACTACCACCTGCTGAACCACGCCCACAACCTGTTGGGTAGCCGTTATCTTCTGACCATTTGATGTACTCTCGTACAACTAAGAAGTAGTCTATAAAGTCGTTTGAGTGGATAACCTCTAATTCGTTCTTAATTCTCTTCTTCCACTCTGCCTGAACCTCTTTAGGCTTATCTGCAACAATCTTATCCCAGCCTTCTTGAATTAATGCTTTAAAGTAGGATAAACTATCTTGAAAAGGTGCTGGAATATGAGGAACAGGGCGCAAACCTAATTGATATTCTAACTCAACCTGCTCAATCATATCTACAATAGACTGATTATTAATAATAGCCTGATTTAGGATTTGCTTTGGCACATCTGTAACGTTTCCTTTTACATAATTAACTAATTCCTGTGTTGATTTTAAGTAATGCTCATTGCAGAACAGAGCGGGTCTCAAGCCACCACGTGTTACAGGTGTCTCTTGTAAACTGTAATTCTTAATTAATGCCATATTGATTTCGGACATTTCAAAATCTGTATCATATGCATAGAACGTAGGATTCGTTAAGACTAAAGGAGTATTTGTTCTTTCTGACAATCTTGTAACAGACTGGCTAATATTTCTACGATTTCCTTTTAGCAATGTAAATTCTAAATATACATCTTTAACCTTGTTTTTAAATTCTGACAAAAACTGCTCGGTTGGTTCTTTTTCATATGTATGTACAATCGCAACAATATTGTCTGTCTGCTTAATGTCTGTGGTTGTTAAGAAAGGCTCGTCTAAATTATTCCTTGTAGATTGTGTTAGCAACTTACATAATTCATGGTAACCATTAATGTTCTTTGCTAAGAATGTAATATTGTGTTTTTCAACTGTAAGGGTTACTCCGACAATCGCTTTAATATCATTTGCCTTACACTTCGTCAAGAACTTAAAAATACCCATCATTGAGTTGGTGTCTGTTAATGATAAAGTTTTAATACCCTTTTGCTTACAAACACTAATATATTCATCAATAGTGCCATACCCGATATGAACACTATAATCACTATATACAATTAAATTGCTAAATTCCATATTTGCTCCTTTTCTCTCACTAATATTATACAACAAAGACCCGCTATTTAGACAGGTCTTGTTTGTTTGTATAGAGAATTACTCCGAATACAATTTCTATTGTGAAATAAATTACAATGTAAATGAAAGAATTTACAGACTTTGTTAAATATGTAAATAACAGTAATGACAGAACGATTAAGATACTCACTAAGACAGTAATTAATAGTCGTTTTGACTTAACATTAAACTTGTCCATCAATAACTCATTTACAAAAGCAATAGATATTGTTAAAGGTATAAAAGTTGCAAGTAATGATAACTGCAACATGCTTTCAAATTGTAATACAAGCATAGCGACTACAACTTCATAGATAAACAGCCACATCAAATAAAATACGCCGTGAAAGAAGTTTGAAAACATCATAGAGCCTGTATATACAACAAATATTCCTAAAAATACATACTGAATACCATTTGTATTAGTCTGAAATGCTGAAATTGTAAGCCCTAGCAAGGCAATCATCACAAGGATTTTAAGAAAAGAATTATTTAGAAACTTCTTTACCAGTGCTGCCAAAACCGTTTGCTCCTCTTTCTGTTTCTGATAATTCATCTACCTGTGTGAATTTTGCCAAACATGGAACAACTACAATCTGTGCCATTCGCTCTCCCGGCATTAAGAATTTAATACTATCTGAATGATTATGAATTTTCACTTTGACTTCTCCACGATAATCACTATCAATTACTCCTACAGAGTTGGCGAGTGTACAGTCAAACTTGAAACCTAGTGAACTTCTCGCAAATACTAGCCCAACATATCCTTCTGGTATTTCGACATAAAATCCTGTTGATACAGCTTCTGACTTTCCTGGCACCAGCGTGATAGGCGTACCACCATTATGAAACAGGTCTAATCCTGCTGAACCTGTTGTCTGTACCTTAGGCGCCTCAAATTCGCCAATATATTTAAACTTTACTTCCATCTAATTACTCCTTTACTGTTTTGAATTTCATGTAATATATCAGTTAAGAGAACCCTTTTGGGGCTCTCTTTTAAACTAATGCTTAATTACTTTGGTTTTAACCTTTCTTGCCTGACGAATTAACTTGTCAACACATTCGCCAACTAGAACATAAAAATCTGAACCGTAAACCTTTGCATGTAGAGTTGCTTTATTTGAGATAACTGTTCCTTCTAATTTAAAGCAATTATCTTTCTTATGCTCTACCTCAAAACGCACCTCTGTGTCATTGTTTACTACAATTGGAAATGACTCTAATGACAGTACTTTCTTTTCGACAGCCTCATACATTGCCTCTGTCACTTCTCCATCTCGATTAAAAATTACAATTCTCATAAAATTATACCTTTCCCTTTTTGTCTCTCATATCTTCTAAACCGACATAGTACGCTTCAATCTCATCTGGTGTTGGTTTTGTGTAATACACAGCCCACACAACTACAGATAATAGTAAACCCGCTATAAATGTGTAGTATGGTGATTGCGTTGGAATTAAAACTAAGAATAAGATACTTAAAATACCAACCACAATTAATGACAAGTTTGCTCGTTGCTGAAACGACAGGTCATTCAACCATGCTAGTTTTGATACCTTATCTTCTTTTTGCTTTCTAACAATCATTATACCATATGCGAATGTAAATGTAATAAAACCAACGCACAAGGCGACAATACTTCTAATTGTTGTGAATATAAAATTCCACGGTAATAAAATGTCTACAATTATACTAACACCACAACCGAGTGCGATTGACATTACCAATAAAGCGAAAAACACTTTCTTGTTGCCTTTATTCACCTTTGTCTTGATGAAAGATAAATACTTAAATAAAATCTGCATACGCTCACCTACCTCTCTATACCTAAGAAGTTGTATGCATCTTCTAGGACCTTCTTTTTCTCTGGCGATTTATATATCTTCTCTGCCTCCATTTGGGCAGCCTCTACCAACTTTGTATGTTCGTTGATATCACAGAATTTCAGGTTTGTTTCACCAGACTGACGAGTGCCAAGAATATCACCAATATCACGTGTTGCCATATCAGCCAATGCAATCTGAAAACCATTATCACTACGCACCAGAGCGTTTAATCTAGGATTATCTGCTTTACCGTCATTTACTAGATAACAGTATGATTGAAGATTGTTGCGACCAACACGTCCTCTAATCTGATGAAGAGAGCTTGCCCCAAATCTATCTGCACCTAGAATAACCATAACAGTAGCCTCTCGAATATCAATACCTACTTCTACGATAGAAGAGGCAACCAACACGTTAAAATCACCATCTCTAAACTCTTTTAGTGTCTTTTCCTGTGCCTCTCTCGATTGCTTACCAGTTACGACTTTATACTTCACATCGTTCGCATACAACAACGGTAAGTGTTTTAGTGCTTTTTCAACTTTTGCGGTAGAAATATATTGCGTATCTTCATCAACTGCAGGAGCAACAATAAACATCTTATGACCTTGTCTTAATTCATTAATGATATTTGCCCACACATCGACACATTTCCCACTCAAGAAGCCTTCACTATTTACTTTTAACAGTTCTGTCTTAATAGGTATTCTGTCCTGAGGTTTTTCTTCGATTGTGATTAAATGCACATCACCAAAGAATGATGTTGCAACTGTTCGAGGAATCGGTGTCGCTGTTTGAGAAATTAAATCAGGCACTTTACCATCTTCTCTGGCACCTAGTAAAACTTCTCTTTGTGCCACGCCGAATTTCTGTTGTTCGTCAACCACTACAAGTCCTAAGTTATGAAATTTCGGTACAATCAAGACGCTTTGTGTACCTACAAGAATATCTATCTCGCCTGACTCTACCTTGTCGTAAATTGCCTGTTTTTCTTTCGCTTTTGTCTTACCTGATAAATACGCTATAACAGGCTTATGTTCTAATGGTTCCAAGAACTTCTCAAAAGTATTAAACAACTGCTGGGCTAAAATTTCTGTAGGTGCTGTCAGTACGCTCTGATATCCACAATCTACATTGTATAAGCATGCCATCTGGGCACATATAGACTTACCTGCACCAACATCGGCTGATAACAATATCTTCTCCGGTGTAGGCTTCTTCATAGCATCCATAATCTCTTGAATAGCATTACTCTGACCGTTTGTCAATTTAAATGGTAATTTACCGTATGCCTCGTTTGTATAATTTGTCTTACCTGTAGGTATCTTGCTTAGTCCGATAGCCTCTTTACTATTCACTCGTCTATCTAAGAATACAAGTTGCAGATAAAGCAACTCAATATAGGCTAACTTATCAGTCGTATCAATATAGTTTGTTACATCTTTTGGAAAGTGTAAGTCATATAGTAGTTCCCATAAAGAACTATCCATGTTAATATACGAGGCTAGGTCTTTACCGTCAAATCTGGTAAATACTTCTTGTACGCATTGTGTGAGTACCTTTGATGTAATCTTATTTGAAGGACTTTGTTTATATACGGGAATAATTGGCATGCTCTGTACATCTGTTTCAGAAAAGATATTCTGACCATTTGCCTTATCTCTTGCGATTCTAACCAACTGCACGATTACTACATCACCAGGCTTATATAATCTACCCAAGTAAGCACCACCAAAGAATGTTGCTTCAAGTGTTCTTTTACTTTCTACATCCTGTAATTCAAAATACGCTTTACCATTAGAAACCATAATGTTTCCAATAATACACTTTACAAACACTGACTCACCAAATGGACAGTGTGACCATGATTCAGTTCTTCTTCTATCGACATACTTTACAGGTCGCTTAAACAGTAATTCGGCTGCATTTGTGTAACCTAACTTATCAAAACCCTCTGATTTAATCTTGTAACCATAAGCAACGGTTGACAATTCTGACAAATCAACAGACATGATATCCCTCATCGTGTTATATGAAGTTAATGGTGTCTTAACAATATCTTCCAGTTCTTCACTCACACGAAAACTAGGTAAGTATGGATGTTTCCATGATGTCAACATTCTGTACGATTCATATAGCCTACTGAAAGGAATCCTATACGTATCACGCATGATATTGGTTGCACCCAAAATATTTAAAACTCGAATATAAGACTCGATAGGTGGTATTTTCACACCAACGTAGCCGTCTGCAAACTTAAACACCTCTGGTTGTGGCACTTTTTCTGCTTGCTTTTTAATCAACAACAACTCATTATCTAAAAAATCAACATCGTTACGGAATTTCTTCACAAAATTAAACGTTGCAAAACAGTTATTACTATAAACAGGAAAAACATACTGGTAAGTACCCAACATGTGTTCATCTTTTAAACCAACAAATTCCTTTAAAATTAAGAAACTTAAAGGTCTCTGTGTTCTAATTGTAATATGTTCACCTGTAGTGTCTAATCTTACCTGTATGTTCTTTTCCATAATATATTAACCTCTCGCTACCTCTAATAGTTCTAATAAAGGCAACATCTTATCTAGCACGTTGTCTGGTAGCGTTTCAATACCCTTAGTCAAACTCTTCTTTGCTAGAATAGCACTCATACTTTCGTCATAAGTATATGATGGGTTGTAGCCCTCTACTAGTTTTGCTAAACCACTGATATCCTGCATTTCAATGACTGCAAACGCAAGGTCTGTCGTGCCTCTTAAACTAAACAACTCTTTCAATTTTAAGATGTTGTCAGAGTGTACCTTGTCAATAGTTATTATACAACTTATTAACCCAGAACGACTATCCTCATGCACAATATTCTGAATATATGAAATTGTCTCGGCGTCATAGGTGTCTATTAAGTCATTAATCGCCAAGACCTTCTCTACTAGAGGCTTAATATCTTCCACCGGCTTGTCTTGTGCATTTCCGGACGTTTCTTCAATTTCTTCGACATCTTCTGCAACTTCCGGCTCTTCGCTATCTAATGCCTCTTCCGGCTCGTCATAGACCTCTTCGTCTGTAGGCTCCTCAACTTGCTCACTATTCTTCTGCATATCTATTGCAGAGTCGCTATTCTTTGCGGCCATCTCTAATCTTTCTCTAAGTGACAATGTCATATTTTAATCTCCTATAACGGCCTCGACAACAGAGGCAACAATACTAATCTCTAAACTTACAACCAATGCGTTAATAAATGAAAAATGAATACCGAAATAACTGAATAATAGTTGTGTTAATAAGGTATTAATTACAAAGGAAACAAATCCTAGTGTGAGAATATTAACAGGAAGAGAAAAGAAGCGTACAAGCGGCTTTACAACCTTTACCAGGCAAGTATAGCATAGTCCTATTATCAAGTATGTTGTTAACCCTTGAATACCAAATGTGTGAAAGAAATAATCTAGTCCTAAAATGGTCAATGTGATTGCTATAAATGATTTCATTCCTTAAATACTCCTTTTTTATACATGATGAAACCTGCACCAGATATGGCTCCGATGACTACAGTACCAAGTATTACAGGTAATAGTAAACCATTATTCTGAACAGAAATGGTTTTCTTTTCTTTTGGTGAGAGAACAGCCTTAATATCTTCCTCAATCGTTTCTGTGACAGGTAAGTTATTTTTGAACACATCTGCCTCGTCTTTACTTAGATTAAAAGAACCGTTATCAATACCTTTTGTTAATAGTTCTTTTACGCTTTCTTGATTATTAATGTCTACCTTTCCTATCTCATCTGTATCTGTAAAGACTGAATAATTGATTGATACAGGTTTATCTAGCAACTCTTTGCCTTCTACCATGATAATATTATAGCCTGTCTTTGTAACGAAACGGTGTGGTTTCACATATAATACTGCCGTATGGTAATCATTACTTACAGAACCTACTCTGTATTCTTGTTCAACCTCTTTATCAACTAGCCAGCCAACACCCTGTTCTGATGAAACCACGATACCTACTGTCTGATTTGTGTTGTTATAAATCTTAATATCGACTGCTCCTGTTAGATTGTCACTCTCTAATGCCCTACGCTCTACTTCAATTCTAACCCCGTCTGTTGGGATATCGACTTCCTCTGCGTTGACATTATATGACAATGTGAACAGGAACAGTATACTTATTAATAATTTCTTTACCATAATTACTACTCCTTGTGTACTTCTTATATCAAAAAAGGCTCAATGAAGAGCCTTATTCTACATGCATAACAGAAACACCGACAGTAATGAAAATTGTGTCATCAACTGAATATGTATTATCTGCACCCTTAACTAGGGATTCAATCTTTAAAATCTGGTTACCAATGTTGCTACCGTAATTCACTCTAATTTTATCAGCAATATAACCGACTAAGATATTAAGTGTTACTGCACCAAACTCGACAACTGTACGATTGTCTCCTGTATTTGCGTCAAGCGTAATGTCAATCGTATCATGATTTGTATTACGGAATTCAATCTTGTCCCCTTTGATATTTAGCCAAATCTGGTTACTGTCAGGGCTTAAACGTGTCATGGCTTGAATAGCATACTTAAACTCTTCAATATTTGCAGTAAATGAGTTTTCTGTGGCCGCTGTCTCCTTAAATACGCCATATTCTAAAGGCTTCATATTAGAGAATGAAACAAGATGTAAAATATCGTCCTCGTTATAGAAACCAAAGCGTGATTTGTTATGAATTAACTTAACCATGGCACCTGGTGTAAATGTATTAAGCAAGACACCAACCTGTGCTGGCTTTAATAACACATGGAACGCTTCTCCATTAAAGTCACATGTCTTTTCTACTAGGCCGAATGTGTTGGTTGCAACGATGTTTAACTTATCACCAGTTGAGATAATGTTTAAACATGAAGCAGGGTGATTTTGTAGTACACTGTCTGTTGATAAGAGTTTTGACAACTCACTAATAATCTTGACGAACTCAACGCCTGTTACTGTACCATACTCTTCTGTTGCAGTATCTACCTTTGCAATAGGGGCATCAATTACAGGTACCTTAAATTCTGACGAGCCAACCTTGATGGTCACGATATCGTCAATCTCTAAGCGTAAAGCATCTTCGTTCACAATAATTAGACTTGTTGCTGTCTTTAACTGATTACCTGAAATACATAACTCGATTGGTTCCACCGTGTCGTCTGCAACAAACGGAACCTTTCCTGCGATAACAGAAGAGGCAGAGTTATAAGATAGACCTAATGTGTTGTCTTCTCCTACTGTTAAAACTAACTGACTTGATAAATCTTTACCTACGCCTTTCGTTACTGTCTTTGCTAAGTTTACAAACTGTGCTGTGTTTACCTTTAAAATCATTCTTTATTCTCCTTTTTTCTGTATAATTGAAAACGCGTACTTCTTTGTACTATCTATGTTGAAGTCAAAAACACAATTCCTTGATGTCAAACCCTCGTCTGATGACGATAAGACTATATTAATATGAGGGTTGCTCTTACAATAATTGGAGAACGCCTCTCTGAATTGTGATACTTTTACTGAATTTGTTTCTGGCCCAACTCTGTAACAATCTAGTATCATTAATAACTGTGTCTTTTTATCAAACAGTGTGGTTTTGTTAAGCTCTGCCTCTGGTCTTGCCCACATCGCTTCGATACATTGCTCCATTGTTACGATTTTTACACTCTCTGGGCTGATACCTACATTAATCAGGTGTGTTGCTAAATCAAACGCTTTTAATTTATTCTTAATAATATTATTTGAGAATACTGCAATCCTCAACGTGTTGTTTCTGCGTAATGTTTCTCGTACAAACCTGTCTGTGCTTTGATTGAATTTAATCTTTGCGTATTGTCCGTACCCTTTTAAATTTAAGAGTGCCTTCCACTGTAATAAATTATCTAAAATGTCTTGTTTACTCATCGAACCACCAATCCATTTCACCAATATCTAATTCTTTATACTCTTGCTTTCTTGTTTCTGCTATTACATCTGCAAATTCACCGTTGTTGATACGCATATTAATAACTGAAACATTCCAGTCTGTTAGTTGCATTCCTGTTTGTGCAATAACAATCATAATATCTCTAAAATATTCTTCTGACATATCACCAGAGAGTACATATTTTGTATATAACTCTCTTATTTTTCTCTTGGCAACTGCTATATTTGTGCCTTTGTCTGTGGAATGAATTATTTTTCCTACAGTATCGGCAAACTGGTAAATATTAGAACGTTTATCAGAGCATGTATCTTCTTGGAAGTCTCTTGTTTTTGCATTTTGCAACAATGCTTCATCATCTGCAAACAATGACTTTTTAACTTGCTTTTCTAACTTATGTCCCATCAGTCGAACGCTCCATCAAATACGTCAATATCTCCGTCTTCATCATCGAAGGCCTCTACATTTTCTGTCCATAATGGTTCTTCTACATCGCTACCTGATGATGCAACCTCTACAGGCACATCTTCACCACCGAACCCTGCTAGGTCTTCTTCACTAGCATTGTCTAATATCTGGTTCTTAGCCAACTCGATTGGGAATGACATAAACTTACCTGTTTGGCCACCACGGTTCTTTTCTAAAAGCAAAGTAATCCTTTTCTCAATACTATCGTCATGTAGGTCTCTATGTAGGATTAACGCTACATCACTATCGTTGGCGATATCACCAGTGTCTTTAATATCTGACAAGTGAGGCATAGGGTCCTCATCACCTCTACGCTCACGATTGACCTGTGCAAGAATAACGATAGATATTCCTAATCGTCTTGCCAAAATCTTAAGAGTTCTTGACAGCGTTGCCATTTCTTCTCGTTTACTTCTTCCAGAGATGGAAATTAAACCTAGATAGTCAATGAACAAGACATCTAAACCGTCTGTCTTCTTTTTTGTATATGCCTTTGCTGTAATTTTATCGAGTGTCAGTCCCGGCTCATCATCAATAATCACATCCCAATTTGAGATACTGTCAAAAGCCGTTGCAATTTTTTCTTTAGCGAAGTCGTTGGCAGATGCTTTTGTAGGAGACAAATCACTTAGGAAAATATCATTACTGTATGCAACCATACGCTTGATAATATCTGTTTCATCAACTTCAAGCGAAATGTACATTACTTTCTTTCCTAGACTGGCTGCGTGGGCTGCCCAGTTTGTTGCCATGACAGTCTTACCAACAGATGTTCTGGCTGCAATCGTTACTAACTGCCCGCTGCCGATACCGCCGTCTTTTAAATATCTATTCAACTGTGTCCATGGTGACGGGATAACCTCTGCAACAGGAGCAGTTGGGTCTAACGCTTTATCAGCAATCGTCCTGAATTTATCAGCAAAAGTTACAGTATTATTATTACTTGTAATACTTGTATTCGCATCTTCAAGCGTTGTGACCATCTGAATTAAACCATCTGACGGTTCTGTTGCACCATTTAAGATATTCTCAACGACTTTGTTCGCCTCACCAGAGATACGTTTAACAACCTCATATCGCTGGAGACGAGTAGCAACGCTCAATAGAGAAGTGTAACATGGAGAAACAATAGTATGTATATCTTCTTGAGATAGGCTCTCTCCACCCTGTCTAACAGCATCTATAATATCGTCAATGGTTGCATGATTATTTTCTTCATTTTCTTGTGCTTTTTCTTTCAGGCATGTCCATGCTAATTCATACTTTTTATTAACAAACTGGTAGTTATCCAGAATAGACATTACATTTACGATAACTGTCTGTTCTTTTATACCTGCTTGCAAAAGTGTTAGTTCTGCCTGCATTTGTTCTGTTCTCAATTCCATGCAATTCTCCTTGTTCTGCTTACCTTTACAGTTATTATTATACAAGAAAAAGACCACTTTGGGTAAGTGGTCGTAATTTTTAATTAAAATTGAAACGAAGTGTTGCTTCGACAGGTGTTGCTTTTGTGTAAGTATCATAGATACCAGCGTTTCTCAATGCTGTTGTATCAACAATTTGCTTATCAAACTCTGGCACATACACAAACTTCATACCGCAAGATGAATACTCTGTAAGGTTACTATCCTTCATAGATACAACTAATCTGTTCTTAACTTCTTTTTCTGTTGCTTCTAGTTGTTCTTTCTTTTGCTTTAAATCTCTTAACTTAGCAAGAGCCTCTCTGCCTTCTGGAGAAAGTCTTCCGTCTGTAATTGTGAACACCACATCGTCAGAAGAGTAGTCTTTTAATGACCTAGCGTAATCCTCTGCTACCCTAGCAAGTCCTTTATCAAGAATATCTTGCTCTGTTTCAATATGTTCTGATACATGAGACGTCTTAAGGAAACCATCATATAGTCAATCTCGCTTTAACGCTTCTACATCTGCGTTGTTTCGCATGCCAGGTGCTATATATGTTATCTTTCCTATCTCATCTGAAAGAGATTTTATTTGCTCTGCTTCTAATGTTCTTAATAACTGTTGTTTGTAATAATTAAATGCAGAGTCAATACGTGCTTTTGTACGTCTAGTTTTTACTAATAGTTGGGATGCTCTTTCTACTCCTTCACTATTATAAACATAAGCGTTGTTGTTAATTGTGGCAAATCCAATCGCTTGGTTTTCGTTTAGTGATTGAAGTTGCTGGTTGAGATTGTCGGCAGCCATCTGGGCACCCTCAATCGTTGTGAAGTGAGCCTCATCACCACCGTAAGGACATGGTCTAACCACTGCCTTGCATATTCTTGGGATGCCTCCCTTACCAATATGGTATTTTGTCATTTTCCTACTCCTTTGGTCTATAGTTATTAATGTCTAGCGATTTGTTCAGTTCCGGCATATCTTGTTTTAGACTTATATCTAAATCATTCATTTCGCCTCTCAACAAACTGGCTAATTCGTCTGTGCTAAGGGACTCTAAGTCGTCTTTCTTATCTGTTTTGGTATCTGACTCTACATTGTTATGATTACCCAGTTCATCAATATTTTTATCACGGATTGGAGTATCTTCTAAAAGAGCGTCTAAACTATAGCCCTGTCTGGCTACCGACTCTCTTACAGGCGTAGTATTGTTTGCTAAGAAGTCTGCGCCGTAGCCCTGCTCTCCTATTTTTGTTTCAACTGTTCTCTTATGATATCTGCGGTGTCACTGTCTAGCATATCATCTAAATACATACCACCATTCTGCTTACGCTCTATTTTTATGTTCTGATATGCCAGTACATCTGCCTCCATCTGTGCTTGCTCGATTGAGTCTGCCATAATATGTGTAGTATATGGGCACTTGCCTTCTTTTGCTCGACAAACACCAATACTGCCATCTGTTCTAATGTGATATTTTGTCATACTCTATTCCTGTCTAGTCCTTGGCGAACTCTGTTGTATCGTTAGGGCCTTCTCTCCACTTGTATCCTTCTTTTTCAAGAGTACATATTATCTTCTGTAGAATCACTGTTGCTTGTCCGTCTTTTAGTTTAATGTTTGCCCATTCAAGTGGCTCTTTTAGAATTTTTGTTGCCCTTTTACCAAAGGCACCTGTTGAGAACTTTGCCCAGTATAGTTTACCACCGTCTGCATTCAAACCGTGCAAGATATCTGCCTTAATATCAGGGTCTTTTATAAATGCATCAGCGATATCATCAGTTGTAAATACATGTTTTGCTTCTTCAAGTCTCTTTATTGCACAATTCCTTACGATTGAACTAAGGTCATCTTTTAAGATTTCTAAACCGTAGTCTTGCTTTGCAACTGCTCTACGAACTAGCGGGCTTGGGTCATTAATAAGTTTGTCTAAATGTTTGCCTTGCATTGCAATCATTGCACGGACATACTCGTCTGGGTCATCTACCAACTTATCTAACCTGTAGCCATTGCGTGCTACAGCCTCTCTGACCTCTGGGCTCCAATCATTAATTAAGACATCTAAACCGTAACCAGACTCTGCACATTCCACTCTCTCGTATTCATAATCGCTGTACATCTTCTTAGTCATGGTTTCATTATATTTATCAATCTGTTTCTGAAACTCACGCTCTGTCATGTCGCCAGTTTGATGCAAAACATGGTTACAATTACCATGACCAGGTATCTTCGCCGTACACCAAGTAATTTCGCCGTTTCTATTTAACGCTTTTACTCTAGGCATAAATTATATCCTCTCTTTCTATCGGATATATCAAAAAGCAGGATTTAGTTCCCTGCTTTACTTACTGTTAAATTATATAACATTTGTTTAATCAACATTTCTTTTGCCACACTAGCAACGTATGAGTTTTCATCGTTCTTAAGAATATCTAACCCATAGTATCTTCTCGCTACGGCCTCTCTCACATCTGGAGATTCATCATACAACACAATCTCTAAATATTTAGCATCTTTACAATGCTCAACAATATCTGCTCTGATACGAGGATTATCATTATGAATAAGAGTGTCGAAACCATACCCTTGTTCAATAACAACAAACAATACCCACTCATTATCATCATGAACAAGAATGTCTAAGCCGAATCCTTGCTTTGCAACTGCACAACGAACGTGGTAGTCCTTATCGTGTACTAAAATATCTAAACCATATCCTTGATGGGCAACTTTTTCTCTAACTCGAGGACTTGGGTCGTTTACGAGAATATCTAGTCTATATCCCTCACAAGCAACGCCTCATCTAACCTCTTCTGATTCGTCATGAATTAATTTTTCTAGGCCGTACTGACGCCATGCCACATGCATTCTGACAATTTCATCTTCGTCATTAATAAGTTTTTCTAAATGCTTATCAGTACCATGCTGTGCGACACGTTGTCTTACACGACTGTCACTATCATTGATAAGTACATCTAAAAAATACCCATTCTCTGCCAAAAGGGCACGAATTATCCAGTTTTTTGTCGGTTAAAAGAGATTCTAAATTCTCACCATTTTGGATTTGTCTCATTTTTAAAGAATCTTCATACGTTCCTTCTCTAATAATCCACGTTTCAAGTATTGTACACATTATTATACCTTCCTGTCTTTTCTATACAATACAACAAAATCCTTTAAAAGTCAATAATTAATTGCAATCAGTAATCCACTCATGCTCTGGTAACGTTTCAATCCACTTGCAGAACTCTCTCCATTCAGGTAGTCTATGATTTTTACGTTGATGATAAATAGTTTTTAACTGGCGATAGTTGGTAGTCATGGCAGCCGTCATTCTAAACCCACTAGGAATATTATACAAAATTTCAAGATATTTTTCTGATGTCTTTTCGCCATTGTTATACTCGTCTACCTTTTCTTGTAGAATTTTAACAATTCTATCATCTACATATTCATTACAAGCCTCTTTTAAGTCGAACTTGGCAATTCTATGCATAGTAGAGCCTGAACTAATAAAGTCAATAAAGTGGTATCTTTGCATTTCAACCCATGCCTTATTGCTGAACGTTAAATCAAACTGAACAATAATACCGTTTAAGAAATTATCGTGTCCACTCCCTATCTTTGCCTTGCCTAAAGAGTCTGTACTTTTGCTCTTTTCTGTCGTCAGATTTTCAAAATCTGTTGCCATAGGGAATTTGGCTGCCCTAATACTATTTTCTAAACCATAAACTTGTACATTATTTATCATCTTCATTTATATTGTCCTCTTTCTTTTTAATTTCATTTACAGTCTTGACTTCCTTTAAGTTCTGGTCAAACTGCTCCATCTTAGTTGCTACCCACTTGTCTGCCTCTTCTTGATTCTTAACATTGCCGTCTTTATCAAGATATGCGTTTCGATAGTCTTTTGTTTCAACTAATTTATCTTTCAAGACTTCTCTCCATGCATTCTCTAAACTTGCCTCTATTTCATTAATAGATTCGTTGGCTTTATCCTCATTCTGTGATTTAACAGTTAATTCTCTCATATCACTATTCATCAAGGTTGTTCGCAATGGAGTTGGGATAAACACACTCTTTACACTGTGGTTTTGGTAAGAATTTCTTGCATTCTTTACATCGTCATACACAATAGCCATTGAGTCTGAGGCTTGCTGAATTGCCTTGTCTGCGTTCTGGTTCTTAGCCCATTCATCTATTGTAACATGTGTAAGTTTATCTTCTGTAATCTCTCCTGCTTCATTCTTATGCAATACTACTGCCTTCTCATTACCTGTCGTAAATGAATATCCCTCGTTATGAGTGTTTAGTGTTACTGCGAGTAGGTTTTCAAAGTTCATTGCGGCTGCACACTCTTCACAATAATATAGTCCGTCTTCGGTTGTATATACAGTACCATCTGTTAGTTTTACACCACATTGAATACAGTGGTGCTCGCTCTCATCATGGCGCATTGTGTTAATTAAAGTGTTTGTCATTCTACCCATATGACTTCTATACATCTTATCTTTAATCGTTGATACAGCACCTGCTTTAGCACCTCTCAACGCCTCATGTATAGTGTCTTGTGTATTGCTTAGATTACTAAATCCTAGACCGTTTCTAATACCTGCTATACCACCAACGACTGTGTTTTGAGCAACTTCCCCAACATCTTTACCAACTCCTGTAACCTTGCTTGTTGCACTACTTAAATGCTTAGATAATTGTAATTGCCCAAAGTTAGTTAGTTGGAACATATTTAAGATTTCATAACGTTTTCTTGAAATAACAACTATCATTACAATCATAAATACGATTGACTGTACGACACCAACTGTATTAACCAGGCTCATAGAGTTGGTTACTAATACAATAGAAATCATTAACAATAGCGATGTTCCGATACGTTTCATTGCTGTTGCAAGCATTGTTCCAAAGTAGCGTTTAGCAATATCTGTGCCTCTGCCTGCCCAACAACCGAATAGTAAGAAGATAGGAGACAATACACCATAGAGTGTTAGTTGCACACCATATACAATTCCCATCAGGGCGAACATAATAGGTAAAATAGAACCTAAGCACACAAACAAGAGTGTGAGTGTCGCTTGTCCAAATTTAAGACCTGTGTCATTACCGATAAAATAGTTCCACTCTCTTGTTGCTGTTGTCGCTTTCACAACAGGAATATTACTGATTAACGACTCTGTTGCTTTTGCATCTGTTGGTGTATCACCAATATCTGTCAAATACTCATCTGCTCCACCATTTGCATCAATATAAGCATCAATTAATGCCATTGTGTTTGCTCTCTTCTTACCTGTGCCACTTGTTGATGTGAAATATACACCACCCTCTGTGGCAGTGTCTAAACCACCATGAGCATTGGCAAATGCTTTGTCATCTTGACGTTTAAAGGTTCTATTCTTATTTGCAAGTAGCGTTTGCTTTGCTAACTCAACCACGGCCTTGGCGTCATTAAAGTTTTTAGCATTATCAGGGTTGCTATCAAAAGCACCGAAACCAAACATATTTGCACCTGGTGATGTTGCAACACCTGCTGTGCCGAGTGAACTCTCCCACATGGCAATAGCAATAATTGCTCGAACATCTACTTTAGAAGCGTTCTGCCATTCTAACAGTAATTTACCATTAATTCTGTTTTTATCATACGGAATACCAGTAGAGTTTAGGAATCCGTCAAGTTGCTCTGCTTTAATACCACCTCTAATATGACCGACTATATCATGACTATAAGGGTCACCTGATGTCCAGTGATTTGCGTTAATATCAACACTGGATGGCAGATTTGCAACACCGGCAGTAATATCTGAACCTGCTACGAAACCAGATTCTTCATAATTAGAAAGTGCGTCAATAATTCTATAATAGTCTTTGTTTAATCCTGATACAGATGCTGTGTTTTGATTGTCTAAAGGCTGGTGATTTCCTGACATGACAGAAACGTAGAACAATCCCCAGTTTTCGATTGAATTATCTTTGCCAACAAATACTTCTGGCTTACCAACCCATTCTTCATTTTCATTAGTTAATCTGCCTAGGTTTTCATAATCAGTACCGAACTGACCTTTAATTGTTGGTTTTAATAGATATTCTGACCACATGCGGCAACCAATTATCTGCTTGATGTAGCCGGTCTGTACATCTAAGTATTTCTCATCAAATATACTAACATTATCGTCTGGCTTTGTATATACAGGACACATACTTACATTCTCATTCGATATCGTATTAGTAAAGCCTGACATTATCATTGCTTGTAATGCCGTAACACCTCTAATAGGTAGTTGAAGTAAGCCTGTATTAACCGATAGCATAATAGCAAGAATATAACATATTACTACCTGTACAAGATTGCCTAAGCCTTCACGTATTTTACCTTTCCACAACATTGTATAAATAAGGTAAAGCATCGTAAAGATTAACATTAACATCATGAGTGGTAAAAATATCCCTGCATACAACTGTGTAAAGATAGTTTTTTGGTTTTCTGCTGAAAGCCCTACAATGGCAGAGAAGTCGCTAAAGCAGAATCCGATAAAAGCAAGAGTTAAGGCTAATATAAACTTAGCCACTCCTAATAAAGTATTAACAATCGTATCTGTCATTGCCATCATTAGAGGTGTAAGTGAATATACGCCTGGTCTAATATCATGACTTCTTCTTGCTCTTCTATCTAACGTGCTGGCTGTTTCTGTAAACGTTGATAGTGGATTCTTTCTTGTTGAGTAGTATTGTCCATAGTTGGACATCTTTCCTTCTGTACCTGCACACGGGTCAACGTCATAGTATGCCCATTCACCTAAGTAAGAACTATATTGAATGCCTGAAAATCCAAAACGCTCAAAAGGAGTTGTTCCGTCTGACTTACCCACATTATAACCAGCAACATTCAAAATCATATTACTAATATTTGCTTCTGCATTTTCTGATTTAACAGTTGTTGCCTTTGATTGTGTAAGATACTGTATATAATCTGTTCTTGCTAGTTTTAATGCTATCTTACCCGGGTCGCCTAACGCACACCCAATCGTTTGCGTCACATCTGTTGCTTTACTTGTTTGAATTTGATTATTTGCTAAACTGAAAACTACCATGACTGTTGCAAATAACGAAAACAAAATATTTTTAACTTTAGCCATTGAGTGTGTTCCTCTCTTTCTTCTATATATATCAAAAAGAGCGGGCTCTTGCCCACTCATTACTTCTTACGGAATCTGTTTCTGAACTTATTAGTACGCTTATCTTCCTTGGTAATCTTTAAATCTTCATGAATATCTAAGTAGTCTTCCATTATCTTACGTTTCTTCTCTGGAGTATAACGGAAGTTGATTTGAGCGCCCCTGTTATTTTCGTCTGAACCCTTACCTGCTTCTCTCTTCATAGGGTCGACTTCAAGAGACGGTTTACTACTATCACCATTTCTGAATAGCATATCTCGAACCGCAACACTTTCAGGCGTCTTACCCTTAAGGTTTTCATCTTCGCTCTTGTGTAGTCTGCCGTTAACCAACTCGTCAACACTCTTTTCTTCCTCTGCCTCATATCTTCTATGTAGGTAGTCATCGTAAGACTTCTGTTTTCTCTCTGCATTTGTCATCAGATTATCGTTTATCTTATCATTTACATTATTAATTGCCTTGTCTACGTCATTAACAACACCCTTTACGGCTGATGTAGCTGTAGCAACTTTATTTAAGGTGCCTGTTGATAATCCTGTAGGAATATAATCTTCTTGTTTATTTGACTTGTAAGAGTTGATACTTGTAACGAAGTCTTTTGTAAAGTCGTTAATATTGTCTTTAGTGAGTTTGTCATTAGGAATTAGAGTGCCTTTGATTAACCTATCTAATTTCTTGTCACCAGTAGAATTAAATCTGTCGATATTGTCTATATCATGCCCACTGTTCATCTTATTTAAGATGTTTAGTGCTTTCTTCTCTTCTTGTGTGATTTGACTTCTTGCTGACTTTTCTTCCAGATTACTTCTCATTAAGTCATAAGTTTCTATCATATCTCTTGACGGATTATCGAAGCCTGTGGCTCTATTACCTGCCATATATGCTCTTGCATACTGTCTAAATATACCGAAACCTTCTCTTGCCTGCTGACGGTTTGTGACTTTAATACCTCTATCAGAGGCAACATCTGCACCGTATCTAAAGCCTTCGACTATTGGGTTGCCAACCACTTCAATACCATGTTCTTTCCTCATTTGGCGACTAATTCCTGGCATAACAACTGCACCTGCTACACCACCTGCAATGCTTTCTCTAATATCACGAACCTTTAAGTCAATGAATTGTCTAGCACTCTTAGGCATTAACTTTTGATAAGAAAGGTTTTCTCTAATTGCCTTACCTGCGTCAGAAGAACCTGCGATAATACCAACAATTTCTTTCCAGTACGTCTGAATACTAATTAAGATTGCTGCTGACATAACTGCTGTCGCTACTGCGTTCACGGATGATGTCGATAGGGCGTTTAATAGGTATAATGTAATAGATAAAATCACTGTTACAATCATTCTCTGGACTAAAATAGACCACATCTTACCAACATACTCTGTCAATTTAACTGGTCTAAATAAACCGACTAGTGTTACAAAAGGTAACAGCATCAATCTTAAAGCAAAGTCTAATGAGGCTCCTATCTTAAAGATTGTTAGGCCCCCAACCACTAAAAACACCGCAATACTTGTGATACCAGCAAGGAACAGAATCATACCTCTGTTATTATTGTCTCCTGCCCATGTACTTGCAAATCTTGTGTCTCTGCCCTTTGCGTTGTCTGGACCAAACTGCATATCAACTAATTTATACATCTGCTTAGATTGACTATTCACAGGCGTATTAATATCATTCTCTGTAATTGTGCCACTAATTGTCTTGTCTAACTGGTATAAAGCCCAGTTTCTAGGCTTATTTGTATCGCCCAAGACAACTTCTGGTGAACCTATCAATGCCTTGGTCTCATTACTATATGTCATTTTATCTTCATTTAAGTCTGTATAGTTCGCACCCCATTGGGCTGATAACCAAGGTTTAAATGTTGTAATATTCCAAACCATACATTGCATTTGTCTTATCTTGACTGTTGTACCTAAGAAGTCATCAGGACTACTTGCTTTACAATAGTCAACTGTATTGTCATCTCTTGAAAGTGTACCAAATAGTGCAAGTTCTGCCTTATTAGGTATTTCCTCTGCCAGCCTGATTAATGTACCAGAACTGAATAACGCAACAACTGACAAAATATAGATACCGATTAGTTGTACTAATTTTATAACTCTGAATTGCCCTGTACTAATTGCTTGGAACAACAGGCTTAAAGCAAACAAGATGGCTGCCATACTAGCGAATGGGAAGAAAATACTATCTCTAAATGTCTCTATCGTTGTTTGAATAATCATATCTAGGTGTAGAGAACTAATGATATTTGTAAAACTATAAGACAACAATGTAACTGTCAATTTTGTAAAGAACGGGTTGCCTTCGCTATCTGCACATATCCAGTGTGCCCAAGAACGTGAGGCGTCATACCATGCTTGTGATTTCAATGTTTCCTCATCTACAACGATACCAGTAGAGTCAATACCATTATTTTTAAGAACTTCTTTTAGTTTTGACTGATATTCGTCTTTCCAGAGAGTAATCATCTCACTATTTGATTTAGCCTGCAAGGTTGTTGTAATATCAAAGCCTAGTTCCTTATATCTATTAAACTGTGCTTGTACATTATCTGACTGTAACCACTTAGCAAACTGTTCTTCAACACTCAAAACTTCTAGTTTAGGTTCTTCACCACATTTGGTCTTATCGTTACCATTTTTAACTAGGCACGCTTGGTATTCATTATATGCCTTTAATGACTTGTCTGTGAATTTACCTGTATCAAAATCAAAGTGAGGTGGATTAGATGCATCCATAATCTCTTTTAACACAGGATTAGAGTCTTTTAACGCATTAATCTTCTGATTATAATATTGGTTAACTGCTCTATATAAAATCTCTTGGTCAGAGGCATAATATGCATTGTAAACAGTCTTAGCAAAGTCTGGTCTTGTCCATGCATGTTGAGCAATTACGTTCAAATCTGATGAGTCTACAATAGTGCCAATTACTGCTCCTGCAAAACCTCTATGAGGAGTACCCCAATTACCTGTTGCAAAATCAATCACTTGCCCTACAACATCTTTAGAGCCTTCCCATAATGCCTCTGCACCAACCCTTAATTTACCTACTGCACCGATGTTAGCCATTAATCTTGTATCAGACGACACCTGAATTTTGCCATATTCTCCCAAGTATGTTGTTAATGGTAAATCATATCCAAAGCGTTCTAATGCCGTATAGTTAAAAATCTTATTATTACCTACAGGTACCGTATTGTTTGGTAGATTGATTGGTACACCAAATCGCCAGTCGCCTGTGTATGCTGATACCGTATTTTGACCTTGTATTCCCTGCTGGATGAATGTACCTAAAATACTATCATATAGTTCTGTCATTCCTGCAGGTATATCACCGTTGTGATTTAGCAGGTTCTGTGGACCATTAAACGCTCCATTTACGTTACCATCTTGAACAACGGTTTCATTTACACCATCAAGCACAACTCCTGAATAGTTAGATACGTCACCTACATAGTTGCCTGGTCCTAATAAATAACCGATGTAATAAACTAGTGTCTTCGCTCTCTCGGAAGATACTTCCTTTGAGGTGACTTTATCCATAATTTGGTTCAAGTCTGTACCACCATTTTCGCTGATGAATTTTTTGATTTCATCTTTATCTTTTTCCTCATCACTGTCATCGGCATATGTTGTTTCAATGAGTGATTTATTGACTACAGGAGATATTGCCAATACCAAAAACAATACCGACATAAGTCCTAATAACCATTTCTTTGTCTTTTTAAGCATCGCAACTCCTTTCGTACTTTATTTACTATTAATTAATATATATATCAAAAACCCTCGGTTTTTACACCAAGGGTTTATATTTTATATCTCTTCTTTCGGCTCTGGTAATTCCCTATCGTTATTAAATACATAAATACCTAATGCTATCACAGGGAATAGAACTCCTAGGTATGTTAGCCATTCACTATAACCGTGCAACTTGTTATATGAACGATAAACCTCATAGTCATAGATTATAGAGAATACCAACGCTATAATCAAAAATACTATAAATGCAAAGACAATGAAGAGAATGGCACCAGCATCTCCTGATGACGCAGACATACCCATTGCACTAGTCTTAAATATACGTAGTACTGCTACTCCTAAGGCTGCATAAAATACCAGTAGGGCAACTAGTACAGCAATAGATAAGGCCAACCTTTTCTTAGCAACACCCGGAGCCTTCGCAATATCTCTAGCAAAGATATACTGATTATAGATAGGTACAATGGCTTTCCAGACAGGAATATCATACCTATCAAATAAGATACCAATAAATACAATAGACAATAATCCTACAATGGAAAAAGATATTTGTTGTACTTGAATATCAATACTCACAATTAATCACTCCAATCAATTTTAAGATGGTTTTCGACTAAATCTGAAAATATATCAGCCCGTTAGTTTTAGGTCTAAAATAGGTCTAAAAAGTCGCACGGCCGGGGGTACAAAACGGTTTTAAGGCTAATTACTTTTTGCCGTTTTTGCGTAAAAACTCATAGGCTTCTTTACGCTTGTCACCATCTGCGAAAAAGTACGGTTTCCAGAAGTCTTCCTGTGTTGTACCATTCTCTGCATTTAATTGCTCTCTTGTAATACCACGATGTAACTGACGTGTAACCTTGTCAAGTTTACATCTTAACTGATATGTTTCAGGATAGATTAATGTTTTATCTACCTTTCTGTTATAAACAACCACGTTGTGGACAACACTTCTTGTTACACTTGGCATTCCTGGCCATCTCCATGCACCATTTACAGCAATTTCTCTCTGTGCAACATCTGTAAATGCATTTAAAACATCACGTACATCGGCTTGGCTCATGCCTGTTAGTTCTGCTACTTCACGAATAACCTCTACTTTTTTCATAGCGTCTGTTGTCTTTGTCTCTTTTAACTCAATTTTTACGTTTGACATATAACTCCTTTCATTAGACACTCATTACGCAAATAATGGTTTGCGTTTTTGTCATTTCTAGTAATGTATCTACCATCTTACTAGATATATCATCTTTTTTAATCTTATCAACTCCCAACCATTTAAAGGTTGAAACATCTACCATATCTTCTTTATCTGCACTGAATGTTGTGTCAATGAAACCATCACCCAATGAGAAGATGTTTGATACCGAATAATCAGCCAATTCTTGTGAAATGTTAGACAAAATATGGTATGTTAATTCCTCTCTATCAAACTGTTTGTTTAATCTTGCCCTCAACCTTTTCATCTCAATGTCAATAACATCAAGCATCTTTTCCTTAAGGTTCGGCAATGCAATCCGCAATACTTTTGTATTACTGACTGCCTCTTCTGGTATATCAAATAATCTCATATATTTATCTATCTCCTAGTGTGAATGTTCTATCAGCAAGCGAGTTGGCAAGATTACTGTGTGCAATCAAAACAATCTGCGAATTGTTTAAGCCTGCGATTGTGTCTAAAATATTCTGCTCTCTATTACTTGACTGCGAAACAAGAACCTCATCCATTACAATCAAACCATTACTGTTGCCGTTTAAGAACAAACTAATCGCTAAGCGTAAAGCAATCGCAACCACAGACTCTTCACCACCTGACAGAGCATTGACTGGTAATTCTTGACCGTTGTTTTTGTTAACCGTGATATTAAATTGATTGTCAATCACAACATCTTGGAAATCATTATCTGTGAACTTTCTAACCAAGTCGCTGGTTAGTTCTGATAATTCAGGGATTGCTGACTCAACCCTCAATTTCTTAAAGTCTGTTAGGTTCTTAATTGTATTATTAATAATCACTAACTGATTTGAAATTGTATTAAACTTTTCTCTCGCCTCTTTTGCCTGTGATAACTGTAAATCAAGTGAGCGACCTTTTTCCTTCTCAATCTCAATATCTTTCTTCATAGCAAGGGCGTCAAGTTCGTGTTTTTGCTTTTGTGTTTGAATTGAGTTTAAAGACGATTCTAACTTAGCATACTCTATCTTTTTTAGAGCGTGTAATTCTGTTATTTCAGACTCTAATTTATTCTTCTCTTTATTGTCTGCCGTTAATCTTTCATTTAGCCACTTGATTGTTGCTTTTGTACTATTTATCGTAACTGTCTGTTGCTTTAATGCCTCCAATGATTGAAGTTTCTTAATCATAGTATTGTAAATCTTTGTAACATTTTCATGGTCTTTTGTAACTTTTTCAATTTCTATCTTTAAACCTGCAAATTCAGATTTTAGGTCAATTTGCTTTTGTCTGACTTCTAAATAATTCTGCAACTGCAAAGACTCATCTAATAATGCTGACTTATTTGCCTCTTTTTGAGTTTGTAGTTCAGACAGTTTTATAATCTCTGACTGAATGTCTTGAAGTTCTTTTGAGTGTGCTTTTCTCTCTGCGTTAATATCCTTAATCGGTGAATGGCAGTAAGGACATTCTGCAACTCCTTTTTCTAAGTCTTGTAAGAATTGCTGACATGACTTTTCCTGCTCTCTTAAGATTGTTAATCGTTGTAGATAATTTGCTAGATTTTGATTATTTAAATCTTGCCTTTGTCTTAATAATTCAACTGTCTTATCTAAATCTTTCGGCAACTTTTTATTAAATACTGTTGCTAGTTCGCTATATCTCGCATTTAATGTGGATAGACGTAAAAACAATTCATCTCTATCATTACTTGTCTTTTCAATATCTGCTTGTACTTGATTATAAAGGTTATCTGAATACTCAATCTTCTTAGGCAAACTATCTAACTTTGCTAAGGATTCATTTAATCGCTCCTCTGTATTTGCTATATTATTCTTTGCGATATTTAACAGGTTCTCTAGTTCTTGTTTCTTTTCCTGTTTTTCTCTCTCTGCTAAATATCTTGCGTTTAATTCACCTAAGCCTTTAGTAACCTTTTCGTATTCTGTCTTTATTTTCTTGAAACCATCTAGTAAGTTCTTTACCACTTTTTTCTGGTTTTCAAGAGATGCTTCAATATCTTCTACTGAACCTTGTTGAATAACATTTAATGACTGTTGCAAGAGTTTACTATCTTGCTTAGCCTGTGTGATAGAGTCTGTAATAACGTCAATACCAAGCATACGCTCAATAATTAAACCCCTTTCTTTTGTAGGTGCATGAATAATACTATCAACTTGTTTCTGCTGAATAAAGAAAGATGAGTAAAATTCTTTATCTGTGAACCCTAATAGTTCTTTAATATACTTCTCTGAATGAGATGTTGCTGGTCCTGCAACCTCTTTGTACTCATTATCTGCAAGTATATACACTCTACAAGATGTGGTACTAGCACCTGTAATTACTCGTTCTACTTTATATTCATTATTCCCTACCTGAATAAAAGACGTTACGCCGACCCTTTCTGTCTTAGGGTCAACTCCGTAACGGATATATTGTTTATTTTTTAAGCCTTGAAACTTTGAACCAAATAAAGACCATGCAAAACCATTTACTATCGTTGATTTACCTGCTCCGTTGTTTCCTGAAATTGCTGTCATACCATTCTCTGACGGTTCAAACTCTATATGTTCATGGGCTCTAAAGTTATCTAAAATTACTTTCTTTAAAATCATTAGTCAATACCTCTACAATTATATTATACAAGAAAAAGCAGTCCTTTTGGACTACTTTGTATAAATCTTCTGTAAATATGAAATAATATCAACTTGGCTCATTAAAGAATAAGAGTCAATATACCAGTGTCCGTCTATAAATACCATATCAACTGTGTACCCACTATATCTATTGCTATAAATATCTAAAGGTATGCGAACTGTATTAGTCTCTGGAGACAGGTAAACATTTTCTATATTTGTTGCTTTAACGGTTAGTTCGTTATCGGTCCCCAACAATGAGTTAGTAATCGACAACAGTGCTAGTGACATGTTTGCTTTGAGTTCCTCTGTATCAAAATTGTCTCGCTGATAAAATCTACTAACTACATCTGGTGAGATATTATCGGTATAGGTAGAACCATCTTTTGAAATAGCGTCATATCTATCTTTCATTGCGGTACTGTTATCTTTATCTACAACTTTATTCAATAAGGTTGTTAGAGTATCTATTGCTGATTTTTTGGTGAACTCTTCCTCTAATGACAAATCTGTTGGATTATATATCTTATCAGGGTATTCTTTCGACAAGACTTCTCTAACTTGCCCTATTACCTCTTCCGGCTTCACCGGACGCTCTGTATAGTACTTGATTGAGATAAATGACATCACCATCGTTGAAATCACGACAAGCGTTAAAACACCTTTTCCAACGATTGAAGCGTGTTTCTGTATTTTTGCTAATTTTTTATTATTTAACAAGTACATTAACACAGTTGACATCACAATCAATACAGATAAACCAATTATTAAGTAAACCATACTAATACTCCTCTACTATTGCCTTAATGCAATGGACTTCTTACGGCTTTCGCCATAAGATTCCTGCTTCATTGACTTCGTAACATCCATCTCCACAGGCGTAACTTCGGGTAGTCCCTACCCTAGTTTTTAATTTTTATAACAACCTTAATCCTTCGTTTAGGATATTGATGGCCGCATTAATATCTCTGTCGTGGTGAGTACCGCAATTAGGACAAGTCCATTCTCTTACACTTAAGTTTTTGACCTTCTCGTTCTTGTACCCACACACATTACAGGTTTGGGAACTAGCGAAAAATGTATCTACTTTAACAATAGTTCTTCCATACCACTTCGCCTTGTACCCTAACATTCTCACAAATTCTGACCACGACACGTCAGCAATACTACGAGCAAGATTGTGGTTTTTGAGCATATTCTCTACTTTAAGGTCCTCGACACAGATTATATCATTCTCTCTTACCAGTGCCGTAGATAGTTTTTGCAAGAAATCTTCCCTCTGGTTTGATACCTTTTCGTATAGCCTTGCCACTTTAATTCTTGCCTTGTTATGATTAGAACTATCCTTTGATTTTCGGGACAGCCTCTTCTACAACTTGGCTAGTTTTTCTAGCGACTTCTTAAGATATTTAGGGCTCTCAACTACTTGTCCATCACTGGTAACACAAAAATCTTTAATCCCTAAATCTAAGCCAACTGCGTTACCTGTTCTTTCTAATGGCTCTACTTCAACGTCAGTACAACAAAGGGAAACGTAATATTTCCCGCTCGGTTCTTGGGAAACAGTTGCACTAAGTATTCTTCCTCGTGGTATCAACTTGGTTTTCGTCTTTACCATTCCTAATTTCGGAAGTCTAATATACTCACCGCAATATCGAATGTTTCCATGCGAATGTTTAGACCTGTACGAGAATCTATGTATTCTCTTTGACTTGAACTTAGGAAAACCAGAGTGTTCTTTAAAGAATTTCTGGTAAGCCATGTCTAAGTCTTTAAGAGCAGACTGGAGAGCGGTAGAGTCAACTTCCTTTAACCATGACAATTCAGATTTAAGTTGTGTCATATCATTACAACATTGTTCATATGAGAATATCTCTTTATTAAGTGCGTACATTTCTATACGTTTCGCCAAATATAGGTTGTAAACATATCTGCATGAACCGAATGTTTTGGCAATTAATACTTTCTGTTTCTTATTCGGATAAATACGATATTTATATGATTTTTCCACTGTCCTCACCTCACTTTTTTCTTTTTTGCTTTAATATTAATCAATCTTACCTTTAATGCAATAGAACCCAAGATGGTTCCCATAGTCGATGACCAGTGTGTTATTAGAGTACCATGTCCTTAAATAACAAGGTTTAAAATTATGGTCGCTCCACCACTGTTCTAATTCCTGTATACAACGGTCAGGTGTGTCATACGTACCCAAGTCCACTTCTACATTATTTAATTTATCGTCATAGATTAACTGGAATTTCTGACCAACAAGGTCGTAACTGCCTTGTCTGCCTGTAATCAAGTTGAGTATCTTCTCCCAGTCCTCTGCATTATTAATATTATACTGTGAAACATCAATACGCATCTTACGAGATTGGTTATAGTTCACGTACCACTCTTCATATCTATCTAATAGATTAGAATAGTACTCCAACAACTTATTAGATGCTGTTGGTTGTTCAAATTCTCTACCTCGATTAACTATCTTGTCAAGGATATACTCCTTAGGTGCTGTTAGGTATACAAGTAGGTCTGGTGTCTTTTGTGGCAACTCTTCTGTTTCTTCCATCATAATGCTTAAACTATCCATATAAAGGTCATATTCTTCTTTTGAGATATTTCCCATATCATAGTTCAATTTTGTGAAGATTTCTCCTTCGTAGATACTTCCATCTATTACAGACCTGTCTAATTGCATAGAATCCTTGACTTGACTATATTTCTTATTTAAAAAGTGCAACTGTAATGCGAGTGCCCATCTATTAGGATTTACATAGTATAAAGGTAAAAATGGATTATCCTCTACTGGTTCTCTAAACAATCTAGCACCTAAACTGTCTGCTAATTTCTCTGCATAGGTAGTCTTACCTACACCAATCATTCCTGCAAATACTATCATATTAAAACTCCTTTACACTTATATTATACAAGAAAAGACTGTAATCTGTTCTAAATCACAGTCCTGCGTTTTCTAAACATTCTTTGTCTTTTGAAATCACAATATGTAAACGACCAGTATCATCTATAAATGTGTGCTGGTATTTGTTTGAAACAATATCATCAAACTTCACAAAATACTCTTCACCATTCAAGTCAATGCTTACAATATCACTATAATCTAAAATTCTTTTAAATGTAGTTGTTTTTAAATTTTCAACAAGGAATGGTAAGTACTCTACTTCTGCACTCTTCTTTAATACAATATGGACATTGTTTGCAACTCTCATTATTTGTGTTTCATTCTTGTAATAACGAATATTTGTATATACTTCGTTTAACTCAACTAATTCCACGTCTTCTTTGTTAAAGGCCATATATTCACAGTTCTCAAACAGAATACCAAACTGGTTACTTACCTTATTAGGTAATACTGTAAATTTATCACCGTATTTTGATACAACATCTTCCCACTCATCACCAAGATAAATTTTATTAAGTAATGGCACTCTTTCTAACAATTCTGCATAGTTTTCATATTGCCATAAGTTTTCAACTTCACCGAAAAGAATACATGGTACCTTATCTTCTGAAATGAAACTATCCTTGCAGTAAGGTGAGTTCATAAAACCATAACAAGGCTCAAATACCTGTGTGTCTAATGGGAATGCAATATCAATCGTTTTCTCATAAAACTGGTCATACACTTCGCCTGCATTGTGCTCATAAGGTGTATCATCCCAGTCATCACCATAGATACCGTTAATTGTCTTACCTAAATAAAATCTAACGGTATTACCATCTTTTTTAAAATCAACAATCTTCATCATAAATCACCTCACCTATAGGCATCAGACTTGGTTGTGTGAAACCACTTGGTACTAAATCTTCATTATCCGTGATTAAAATGTGCAAGTCTCCATTCTCGTCAATCTTTGTGTACTGATTTTTATTGTTTCCACATCTATCATCTTCATAATTTGTAAATACAATATGCTCTGATTCTTCATCTTGTATTTCAAAATCAACAATATCATTAAAAGATATTATTCTATCAAAAACAGTCTGTTCTGAACTGAAACCATCGTTATACTCCTTATTGGCATTCTTGTCTAGCACAATAACTAACTTTCTGGCCTCAATCATATCACCATTTTCATCTAGGCGAAAATTATCAATATTCTTAAATTGCTTAACATATTCACCACTAACTTCTACAGAGTCTGGTCCTTCAAATTCTATTTTAAGTGTTTTTATCATTATTAGGTTCCTTTCTTTCTAATAAAAAGTCTAACATATAACAATTTTGTTAGTTTGTCTCCATCAGAGAAATACGGATGTGTGTCTCTCCAATCCTTGTTTTGTTCTTTAAATATGTTTTTCTGTTCTTTTGTTACGGGTATAAAGAAATCACAGTCGGAATCTACAAATTCTCTATCGCCAGACATCCCAAGTATTTCAAACTGTTCTGGGTTATATTTATCTAAAAATGTGATTGGAACACCAATTATCTCATTAGTATCTGGGATTTGTTTGATGTCATCTACATTAACTGCCATATAATTTGAGTATCTCCTATGCTTTGATTGGTCAAATTCAATTAACTTCACATCCTCAATAGTTGGCCTAGGCTCAATATTTGTGAACCATCTACAAATACCACTGACTTTCTTAGTTATTCCATCAGACGTGATAAGCTCTTTTGGTATAGTGTAACCAAACCATACTTTATTTTCTTTCACCTTATAAAACAACTCTCGATAGATAACAGCGGTTTTGTTTCCAATCGCTAAGAACTTCTTATTATATAAAATCAACAGATGAATAAATTGTCTCCAAAGGCTGAATGGTGGATTGGTTACTACCACATCACATTCTTTAAGTATTTCAACACATTCATCACTACTAAAATCACCATTTCCGATAAGCGGTGTCTTAATCATACTTTCACCATCATATTCTGTTTTGAATGATTGTGTGTTGTCTAGGTAGGTAGAAATCAACCTCTTTAAACCGAGAGGCTTCATCTACACCACGGTAGATTAAATCAGTTGCAGTTACATTATACCCATGAGAAACAAGTACATCTCTAATGTGACCCATACCTGCACATGGTTCTAAAATATTCTCATTAAATGTTTCTTTTTCTAATAATAGTTCTGTTGCTTTTGGTTCAGTGGCATAGAAATCATTTTCCTCTCTATTACCTACAAAACTAGTGGCTCCCATTGTTCTAAATACATTCGCTCTGTCCATTAACTCTTCACCGCCTTATCTGTAATTATATCGGAAATTCGATAAAATTTATTTGGAATAAGTTGAGCAGTAAAATAGTGCCATTGATATCTAATGTCGTTTCTATCTGCCGATTTTTCTAACGTATAATAACCTACCTTTCCCTTATTGGTGAAGAACTGTACTTCTTGTTTTTTGCGGCACATATTTAATATACAACTCTTCCTCAAACCTAATGTACTCATATAGTTTAAGTTTAATGGCTGTTGGACAATCAACAACACGATTAGAAATTAAATAATCTTCACTATCTAATTTTCTGTAAATATATCCAACATCACTAACCTCTTCTCCCAACGAACAAAAGAACGCAACGGCTGCCAGCATGGCAAACAACGCACCTGCTATTACATTATTAAACAATTCATCTGAAAGCCCTAATGGATTAAGAGCGGTTAGAAAAAAGATAGTGACTGAAATACCTATACCAACAGCAGGTTTTATAAACTTGTCCATCACCCAGAGAGTGATATTCTTAATACCAACCCACGATACTATGTCCTTCTTACTTTTAGAAATTGTTGTCTTGATGTTAGGAAGTTCATATAGAAATTCCCTTTTGTCTATCAAAACTTCTTTATCTTCTAAATCCTTTTCAAACTCTCTTCATCTACTCTTATGCATCTATCGAATGGTAATGTGTCTTTAAGACCATCCTGCCACTCTTGTTCCTCTTCCCTGAATAGCGGACTACTTGTTTGTTGTGCCTCTGACCTGCTCATCATCATATTATCGCCTCTCTATCTAAAATTATTAATATCTAAACGCTTATCTAACTCTGGAATATCTTTCTTTAGTCTAATCTCTAATTCTTTAATATCAGAGTTAATATTATCTAACTGCTCTGATACTTTCTTTGCGTTTTCTTCTTTTAATTGAAGTTTGCCCGCATATTCCCTTACTTCTGCTAGTTTCTTAAATAAGTCATCAATACGAGATACTGACCCTTTTTGAATACTCTTTGCTTCTTCTACAAAGGCACGCACTTCTCTAACCTCTGCCATTTTTTCGGTTGCAAGTTTATAGTCATCTGAAATTTTTAAAGACTCAATATCATTTTTTCTAATTACAAGTGTGCAGTAATTTTTTGAGTATCTTTCAATGTCTAAATGGAAACCTTGGTACGCTTCTTCAAACATATTTTGCACCTTAGAAATAAAGAATACATGCAAAATTTCACCCCCACACAAAAGAATCGTGGAATTACAATGAAAATTGACATCTTTATTTTCATCACGTCTTAAGAACCATTCATATTTTGAAATAGATGAATTGAATTTATTATCCTCAACAATAACACTTGGTACTTTACTCTGCTTTGCTAAATCTTTTAATATTTCGACTGTTAGTTCCATCTGCTTAAATCCTCTCTCACTCTCATTAGAACCTTACCTAATAAATTTTGCCCCCATTTATCAATGTTTTCCATTGCTTTATCTGAGGAGAAACCAATGCCCCAAATATTATCAACTGGACTTGCTTCAACAATCTCATAATTACCTGTATTTAACAAGAAATCTTTTAATCTATCGTTTTGAGAAAACTTAGCATAGCAAGCATTATACATAAAATTCTCTTTATGCTGGTCCCATAGTGTATTATCAAAACCTTTAACCTTACGACCCAGTGCTTTAATCTTTCTTACATCTGTTTCATTTAATACCTGTTTAGCAATTTCAAAATCATTAAATAAAATCGCTTTTTGATACATAAAACACTGTTCTGAGAAATTAAATGTTTTACCATTAAATTCAAATTTGCATGGATAGAAATTTGACAAACAAGCCTTTGTTACATTACTACCATGTTCTGTATGACCCCAAAAGAATAGTTTTCCCATAGTTTCACCTCTTATACAATACATTATACAACAAATAAAAAATTATGCAACCAATAAAAAAGACTATGATTTTTATATCATAGCCTTAGCAACCTGACGATTCAGTTGTTGTATATGCTGGTTGGTCTACTACCCAGACCTGTTCTGTAATTGCTTCATGGTATTCAGTGCCAACTTGTACTGTCTTAACAGAATAACTGTAATCTTCGTCTTGATTATCAAATTCACTTAGGTTATTATAAATACGGCCTGTCTGCCCACCTACTGCTCGTCTGTCATAAACTGGAACATATTCTGCTTCTTTAACAACTCGTGTTTCATAATGACCCTGTTCTGGGTGATTAACTGTTGTATAAGTAGGAACACATGGAGCAGGAACATTATCTGTTTTATTAGAAGTTGTTGTTTCTGTATTCTTAGGAGTATCGTTCTTAGGAGTCACAGAAGTTGTATTTTCAGTAGAAGTAGTTGTAGATGTATTAGTTTCAGACTTCACGTCTTCTTTCTTATCATCTGTCTTGACTTCATCCTTCTTATCAGAAGTTTTAGTTTCGTTCTTTTTATCAGTCTTATCCGTCTTTACAGACTTATCATTCTTATCTGTCTTACTTGTTTCTACCACTGACTCTTTCTTATTTGTTTCAACTGGTGCAGGTTTCTTTGACAACATATAAGCAACGATAGATAATACTACAAATAATGTAACTACAATAACAATATTCTTCTTTTTCATATTTCGTTCACCTCGTATTTAATTTATTACTCTATCATTATAGCATACACTCTTTAAGTTGTCAACCCTTTTAAATAAAAAAGGAAAGTTTTTACGCTTTCCTTTTCTTATTCTTAATTAAGATGTATGCAATACCTGCTAGTGAGGCAATACCTGCAACTGCAAATAATGCAATACCGAAATCGTTTGTCTTTTCAACTGGGATTAGTGTATTCTCGACTGTAAAGACGATATCGTTTTCAACCTTATAGTCCTCACTTGGCTTGATTTCATATTTTGTGTCATTTAACTTATAGCCTTCTGGAGCCTTAGTTTCCTGAACGTACATAATGTTATCTAAGTCAAAGTCGATACTGAACTTAACTTCACCATTCTTATCTGTTGTAGCAACTAACTTTTTACCTGACTTATCAGTAGCAACTGAACCGTCTTTATTGAATACTGTAAATTCAGCACCTTCAAGTTTGCGTTCTTTGTTCTGTGAGTCAATCTTAACAACCTTGATACCAACTTTCATTGTTACCTTCATTGTCTGACCTACATCTTCTAAGTCATGGTGCATACCAACACGAATACCGTTTTCATCGTAAACATCTTCAAAGACTACATACTTCTTACCTGCTAACTTGATACCACTTACTTCAAATGGTACTAATACAGTTCCATCTGGTTCTGTTGGTATAAATGTAACAGTCTTAGTAACTTCTTTACCATCAATTAATAATGGCTTACCTGTTTCGTAGTTCATCAATGTTGCTGTTGTTGTGTACTGCTTGCCTGGAGTTAGATTGCGATACATTACCTTATCTGTAAAGTTCTGTACTTCCTTAGTTCCATCTAACCAGTGGTCACCATCAACATCGTCAGTCGCTTCTGTACGGATTTTTGTAACCTTAACAGTCTGACCTTCGTCATTACGGTCTTTGTGTGATACATCGTAGTTATGACCTTCAATTTTTTCGATACGGTCTAACTCTTCAAAGAATACGAGTTCTTTACCACCAAGTTCAGATGTATCAATATCTGCAAATGCTTCAAGAGTTCCACTATATTCTGTTAATGTAACTTTCTTAGTTTCTTTGCTTACCACTACATCATCTACCTCAGTTTCACCCTTAGCAATAACTGTTGTTGTGTAGTTGTATTCACCTGGCTTAACATTCTGATACTCTGCTGTATCTTTTAGTCTTACCTGATTTTCAGCAACTAACTTAGAGTTGGTTCCATCTTCAACGGCTACAGTCTTTAATTCAGGAGTCTTTTCCTCATCCTTCATAGCAACTGGTGCAACTTCGTCCTTATTTACTGTAAATTCCACATTACTAGCGATATGATAGTTTACTGGAGCCTCAACTTCACGGATAGCATAATTACCAACTTGTAGCATGTTATCCCAACCTGTGAATGAACCGTTTTCATCTGCACTAAACTCAAATGTAGATTCTGCACCTGCGAGGATTGTTTCAGCAACTGAACCGTCTGCGTTCTTTAATACTACGTCATAGTCATTCATGTTTACAATCTTAAACTTACCACCAACTAGTGCTTCACCTGTTGCTTTGTCAGTCTTAGCAAACTTGAATGTACCACGTTCAACGCCTTCTTCGATACTGTATTCATTACCACCATCTAAACGAGGGATGTTTGTTCCTTCATCATTAACGATATTGAATAACGCAATACCATCAGCAATCTTTTCGTTATTGGCGTTTAAAGTCTTGTTCTTTAAAGTATAACCCTTAGGAGCCTTAGTTTCCTCAACTGTTACTGTAGTACGAGTAGCACTTGCAGGAAGTGTTTCCTTAGTGTACTGACCTGCGTAGAATCTAACTGTAAATTCAGCACCTTCCATAGATGCAGGATTTTCAACCAAATCTTCTGAAATTTTAGTTAAACGAATATTTACAGGGTCATTTAAAGGTTTGTCGAACACATCAACATGTGTTAATGCTCCTGTAACTGTTACTGGCTTTTGCTCCACAGATACTTCAAATCCCTTAGGAGCCTTAACTTCAACTAATGTGTAGTTTCCTGCTGGAATACCCTCTGCCTTAGCGTAACCATTCGCATCTGTTGTTAATGTAGCAACTGTTAAACCATTTGCTCCACGTAATTCATAAACAGCACCTTCCATAGACTGTGCGTAATTATCATTACCCTCTGTCATTTCTGGCTTACTGTTCTTCTTTAAGATTTCTACTGACCCAACCATAGGCTCGTCTGTGAATGTTGTGAATGTCTGATACCAAGCATTACCTGATGAGTAAATCTTAACATTCTTAGTAGGCATACCACCGGCGTTTGCATAAGCAACGGCTGCGTTATACAATGCTCTACCCTCTACACCAATCTGACCTGCACGGTTTACATCACTTTCGATACGGTCTGCGATGTTGGACTGGGCACTACTGTATAACCACATTGCCATCTGTGTGACTGCCATACCACGACCACTGTGTTCACCGTGTTCAACGATGTAAGACAAGATAGCCATATCCCTTGTACCATACGTATGTGTATAATTTAAAGTACCTGCATTAGATGATGATGAGATTGCTTGTGAGTAAGTTCCTCCTGCAACTGCATCTGACGCACTAAACACTTCATAAACTGTTAAGTCTGCTGAACCGTTGTTTCCACCGGCATGAGCACCATGGTCTAAACAGTACGCAGGTATTCCGTCAATGTAGTAGTACTCTGTTTCTGCGTTTGCGTTTTGTAAAATTGTGTGACCTGTCATTGCTGATACACCATCATTTACTGCATATACAGTCTGTGTATGAGGTGTACCTGAGGCTGCACCTGTACGCACAACATTAGGCATAAGTAATGGCAAAGATACGACAAGCATCAACATTTTCTTTACTAAATTTCTCATTCTTTTGTTTCCTTTCTTTTTCTTTGTAGTTTATATATCACGATTCTTATGAACCGTTGATACCTCTTTGAACCCTTAACTATTGATATATCTTGTATAGTTAAGGAGATTTATATGTTTATATTAAACTTTATGGGACCTACTCATGCGTTATCTGGTCTCGCTATTTATTTGCTTATTTTAGCAATTAATCCGTCTTTTATGACGAATACCGTCTTACAGAGCGTAGCAATTTCAACCATCTCTGCAGGAGCATTAGTAACAACAGGGCAAGCATTGGGTCCCGATATTGATAATCAGTCATCAACAATCGTTAATCTACTATGGCCAATAGGCTATATCGTGTCTACGATTATCCGTACAATATCGAGTTTTGTTTACTCTATTACTCGCACAAAAAGCGAGCCGATAGAATCTGACCCACATAGACAACTCACCCATACAATACCATATGCAATCATTTTAGGCGTAATTACTTACTTCCTTACATCTATACCTGGTGAAGTAACTATCTTTGATAAACAGTTCTCTATTGGTACATTAATTGGTTTAGGTATTATTCTATTCAGTACTCAACTTGCTTTTGCTGGTATATTCAGCAAAGTGTTCAAGAAGTACAAGAATAAGGGTGTTATTGGTAATATCTCAATTATGATAGTGTCTCTTATTATTACACTAAGTATTCTTTATACCTTACCATCAGGTCAATCATTTAGATGGCTTGCTGGCTGTGTAACGTTAGGACATATCATCCATATCCTTGGTGATACGATTACAACTGGTGGTACACCTATAACCTGGCCTCTTAAAATTAAAGGCAAACACTGGTGGATAACCCGTTTATCAAGTATGAAAACAGGTGGTTTCGGTGAATTCCTATTCCAGATTTTATTTATCTGTATCATCGTATTCAGCATAGCCCGACTAAGCGGCTTATTCTAAAATACGTAACAGGCAATTAAATGCCTGTTTTTCTTTGGTTTGGCGAGGCTTGTCAGAATTGAACTGACATTTACGATACCATCTGCCTCATAGAAGGCTCTTCGCCTTCTCGCACTACAACTTTGGTTAGTGCTGTCATGCTAAGTTTCTCTTAGACTTTAACTGGTCTCTTTCATTATTAGAGAGGAGGGGTGAGGTGATACCCCTCTATTCAGTATTATACAACTTTTTGCTCCCTAAAGGTAAGTTTTTTCTTACTTACTACTGTTTATATCAACTTTTTTGAGTTTTTGATACCGAAGGCACTTAGAACTGATGTTGCTACTAAGCCTAATACACCGAAGTCGTTAGTCGCTTCTTTACCTGCCTTCTTAAAGATATGGACATTGTCGCCGTCCGGTTTTGTTTCAGTGCGAACGTAAACGTAGCCTGCGATATCTCCATGAGGTTGAATGCCTTTATCGTTAGGTTTTAGTGTCTTACCACCTTCGTCTTGCCATGAAGTAATGACCTGACGGTAAACATGAGTGATTAACGCTTTTTCTGGTTCTGGAATACTTCTAATGTATTCATAGCCCGGAATTTGCTTTTCATTCTGCTGTCCACGCTCACGTTCTGCAATACGTGATAAATCTTCGTCTACATAATCAGTATGGAATACAGCGTAGATATGCTTTGTGTTTCCATGCTCATCTACCTCTGTACGACGGTAACTGTAATCCTTATGAGGTCTCTCTTTATGAGTTCCTTTATCAGTCGGATATACTTCTTCGCCTTCTTCTGTTACATAAGATGTTGTAACTGCCTTAAACTTATGGATTACATCACCTGTAGGTGTTGTTTCAGTTTCAACGAAGTAGTATTCTTTAATATCACCATGCTCTTTAATACCCTTAACTTTGTCTTTTAGACTTTCTTTCGTATCAATATCAATCCATGATGTAGTGTGCTGTCTGAATACATGTGTTACGTTTTCTAATGTATCTTCATCACTACGAACAAAACTATAACCATCAATGTCACCATGTTCTTTTGTAGTATCGTCAGTAACAGGTGTCTTTAATTCGTTACCGTCTTCATCTACCCACTTAGTTGTAACAGGTTTTAGACGATAGGCACGATTATAATGAATGGTTCTATCGACATTGATATCATCAGGCTTGACTGGCTCTGTTGGTGCCTCACCAGGTGCTGTTGGTGCAACAGGCTCTGTAATTGTGTTTAATGTAGGAGCCTCAGGAGCAGTTGGTTCAGGCAATGCATCAGGCACTGGTGTATACTCTGGCTCGTCAGGAATCTTCTCATAATCAGGAGTTGGTGGTAATGGATAAGTGTCATCTGTAATCTTTTCAGGCTTTTCCTTAAACAAGATATTACGTGAGTTTAAGTCTAATCCCCCACCTGCACCACTCCAAGATGCTGTTAGTGTGTTCCCACTAAAGATACCAATAGTCTGTGCTAAAGGTGTTGAATTGTTGTTACCAACAGTCGTTGGGTCGCCAGGTATTTGACCGTGGTTAGCATTTGCATAGTGTTCATCACCGAATGTCCATGCTGTCTTTTCGCCCACCTGCTGAACTCTAGCATAGCCATGTGTTCCTTCTTGCCATCCCTTAGCCTTATCGCTAGGTGTCATAGGTACAATAGAACTTACTTTATCGTTAGATGTAATACCAAGATTTTCACCTGCTTCAATATCACCGATACCAAACATACGAACCAAGTTCATAGGCTGACCTGTAGCCTCATCGTAGAATTGATATGTTGCTCTTGCTCCATCCTCGAAACCACCCATAGAGCCGTCTTTCTTGAATGTGTAAACGCCACTCGCACGTGACTGGTGCCATTTACCTACTGTTACATGTGCAGAGATGGTCTTACCACTTTCAGTAGTACCAAGATTATGTAAATCGAACTGCAAGAAGTTATCGACTACTTGGCCTTGAGCAACTAACTTGTAGTTATGGCCGTACTGGTTATCATATTCTGATACACGACTGTCCTTATAAGTAACATTCATTGTAGTCTTATTAGTAATACCAATATCACCTAATGAATACTCATAACCAAGTTCTTTTAGTTTATCCTTATCATACATCGTAAATACGCCTGCATAATATTTACTAGGGTTGGCATTACCATAGTTATGGAAGTCCATTTGAGATGCATCAGGTGTTCCCATTACAGCAGATTGATTATTCGCAATCCACCAGTTCTTATATGCTACTGATTCACCCTTATCAGTATAACCGTAAGTCTCATCATACTTACCACGTAATTCAATACCCCTATCAGCGAAGTTAAGTAGAGATGGGTTATCAGCCATAAACTGTTCGTACTCACTAATCTTGCGTTCGTTTTCTTCAATCGCATCTGTACGTACCTGAACTGCTCTATCGTACTCGCTCTTCTTAGTAGCGTCACGTGCCTCTACCCCAGCCTTGTCAGCCAGATAAGCGTTCTTTTTATCTTCGTTTTCTTTCTTAATACGCTTAATGTCAGCAACGTTCTGGTTATAAGCAGCCAAGTCGTTGCCATACTGTGCCTTCTTGGCGTTGTATTCAGCGGTCTTACGCTCGTTCTCTGCCTTTAATTCTTCGTTACGTGCAATATCAGCATCGTACTGGGCTTTCTTTTCGTTATAGATACGAACCATCTCATCATAACTAATCTTGGCTGCCTTGTATTCCTCGACTGCCTTGGCATAATCAGCCATATCCTTAGCGTACTTAGTTCTAATAGCCTCTACTTCTTTAATAGCCTCTTTCATCGTAGCAACTTGGGTACGTAAGTCACCATCTTTTACAGGACTATCCTCTACCAGAGTATACGCACCATCAGCCTTCATTTTTTCAAGCAACGCAGAGAACTCCGCATCCTCGATAAACTCTGCTCGTGGTCGTTCCCACTCTTCTTGAGCCATAACTGTTGTAATAGCAGGCATGCCGATAGCAACTGCCCCGAGGCCTACACTCACAACTCTATGGCCTAATTTAATTAGTTTAAACTTTTCTCTCATTTATCCTTTACCTTTCTATTCACTACTGTACAATCGGTGTAATTATCTAGTCTTAACATTTGGTATAACTACCAGTACCGGTTCTAATTAATGAATTAGTCCGTACTAGGTATAACCATCCTTATAGGTATTCGTTTTTATAATCTTAATAAAAGTATAGTCTCTTACAGAAATTATGTTTAGAACACCCCTTAGTTATAATTGCCATCTTATTTTAATTAATTTATAACTGTAATAAGAGTAAATACACCTACAGGAGTTATTTTTAATAACTGATTCTAATTACTTTAAAGTTGTTCTTAAACTAAAGTATTAATTTAGAAGTATATACCCTTACAAGAGTTATGGCTTAAGGTATAAGTACTAAGGCAACACAATGTTAATATAGAAAATTACAACGTACAATAGATTTTTAGAAGATTGTCAATACAACTAATCTTCTTATTGTATATCAGTTTTTAATAAAAATCCATTGATGATTTTTACAAATTTGATGCTAAAGGTATCCACTGATAGCCAAAAACTATCCAGTAACCCTATCGTCCTCGTGCTGACATTCATTCCTTAGGTTGTTGTATGAATGAACCGCTTGTTCTAAATTATCTTGGCAACTTACAAAGTTATAGTACATTGCCATCTTTGCCACATATTCTCTTGCTGTAAGAAGTTGTTTATATGTATGTACTTCACCTGTTCTAGGGTTATATGCGTTATACTGACACATCTCTCTATGCGTATTATCAAATGTGTTTAGCACGGCTCCTACTTGTGTGTATTCTAAGCCATTGCAATGACTAACTTTGTTATACGGGAATGGCATATACACAAGCATGTGGTCTAAGAAACCTAGGAAACCTCTAAGATAACATACGTACATAAGTGTACCATGATACTTCTTATTGCCCTCTTTTGTCTGATTGATAAGGTTGACAACCGCTCTATCTACTCTCTGAATTACCTCTAGACTTGTTTCTAGGCCTATATAAGCCTTGGCCATCTCTTGTCTAAATAGTTCTTCATTTTGGCGAGCCTGCTTGTTTAATAGGTTAATACCAGTCCAGATATTAAATACGTTGTCAAGGTTAAGAGACAGGTCTTGATGTAACGTTAATGTGTTAATCACATCTTGGTATCTTCTTAATCGTTCAGGTATATCTAGTGTCTTACCAGCAAAGCGAATAGCCATTAAGTCAAAACGTCTTTGTTGAGATTCCAATAAGATAGCCTCTCTTGTACTAGTGAACGCTAGTTGCTTTTCGTTTGTTTTATTGATTTCAGCAATTACATCAAGGTTTGTACCTTGTTTTAAAACCTCTTCTCTCACAATATTTATTTGCATTAGAGTTTTTGACAGACGGTTAATTGTCTCATCAGTCTTAATCCAGTTTTCTGCCAATACATCACCTGTAATATATGGTTGTAATGTAACTACATCTGGTCTAATTTTTTCGTAATGATGATGTGTTAATGACTTAAATAGATTAAGTAGTCTATTTATTTCACGGTACATACCCTCATCTAATACACTATATTTTTTACTGCTCATACGGCAAGGATTGAGATATTGAGCATACAACTGGTCTCTATATTCTTGAGGTGTAGATTCTAACAAGAAATGATGAATGAACTCTTGTTGCTTTGAGAATATGTTAGTTGAGCCTGCTCGTTGAATGGTTGAGCCGTTTAGGTAATCAAAGACTCTTGTTAATACCATCTTTGAGTATTCATCTTCTGGGTTGTCTATAATACGATATGCATCCCTAACACTTCTGTATTTTGTATCTGTATGAATTGTATACTCTGGTGAGTGTTGCATGACAAAAGGTGTAAAGTCGAAACCACCAACAATACACTGTTCTCCATTATATTCAACAATACCTGTTCTATTATCTCTTGTTCCTTTTGCTGTATTTAATAGGCAATACAAGATTCTTTCAGTCATTTTTTCGATACCCTGTACCGTAGTCTTTCTGACTTGAATTAAGTTCTCTCTTTGACTTAGACCGGTATGGTACTGTTCACGCTTAATATGTACGTGGTAGATATGAGTGTCGACCATAGCACTTGTACTTAAATTATTTACATAGTAGTTATAATCAAATGTTTCACTTGTAGGGTCAAAACGCTTAGCCTCTGCTCTTGTCAATAAACGAACAGGGTTGCCTGGAACCGGATATTTTTCATTTAACTCGTTAACCATACTGTTGATTTGAGATAATGCCTCATCAAAAGACATGTCTCCCTCAACTAGCATATGATGGAATAATAAGTTTCTATGACTTGTTCTATAGCCGATACCTTCTTCAATAAAACTATCATAAAGTCTTGTATATTCTAGTTGTGATAATCTTCTTGCTTTTAAACGGTTGTACTCCAATGAAGATGCTACCTTAGCAACTTTCATATCTGGTACGTTTGCCCATTGGTTAAGTTCGTTCATGTCGTAGTAGATACCAGATGTGTAACCCTCGGTTGTGATTTTACAATCTTCAATCTTGTCATAAATGTTACCAACAGCACGCATAGGCTGACCGATAGGCAAATCTCTCTGATAAGAGCCAGTTTCCTGCTCTTTACCACAATATCTATCATCATGTGTGAAGATACGAGAGAAAAAGCCTTGCATCTTCTCATGTTTTTCTAACGCTACTTGGTTTCTAAAATAAACCGGTGAAGTAAATAGATACTTTAAATGCACACCTGTTCCTGTTACTACAATAATCGTAGGCATAGGAATAACGCCGTTCTCGATATCAGTGCATAGGTTACATGCTCTTTCGTAGTCTACATTATCAATATCAACATCATATCCGATAAAACCTCGAATGTTCTCTTTTTTACATTCGATGATTTTGTCTGTATCTGCTTTTACAATATGTGTTGCCATCTTTTTCCCTTTAAAGAAAAAGTCAAACTCTGCCTCATTCATTGAGTACGCTTTGTTTGTATCAGCGAACAGCACCTCGTCATAATGGTTTTCTTTGGCAATTTTATTTGCCTTCTCGATAACAATAGACTTAGAGGTTGCGTAGATAGTGTTTGTTAAATATAAATGTTCTAATGAACTTTGGCTTAAATTATTTAATGTGAATGAATCTAAAATGTGTGCTTTGTTTAGGTACGCTTGGTCTCTGTGTAACTCAACCATACCTAACTGGTAACCACCACCGATAACTGAACCCTTACTCATGATTGAATTATCAAAAGGTTCGTGCATGATTTGTGATAACTCGTTAATGTCTGAAATTACAGTTACACCAGTTAATCTTGTAAACACTTCATTTACGAGGTTGTTATTGTTTTGAATACCCCAGGCAACAGAGGCACTTGTTAAATTGTTATTTTGATTTACTGACATTTAAACAATGCCTCCTTTTCTTACATTAATTATTATACAAGAAATACACTCATTTCTGCTAAATTTGAAATATTTTTGTCGTGTGTGGGAACGGTTTTAAGCACTCTTTCACTTGAATCTGTATAACTTATCAGCCCGCTGGTTTTAGGTCTAAAATAGGTCTTAAAAGTCGCACGGCCGGGGGTATAAAACGGTTTTAAAGAACCATATCAATACACTCAAACTCGTCTTCTTTTTGCGAGATTGTGATTAATGTACCATTAGATATATTTACTTCTGCAAAATCATAGGTTAGAAAACGACAGTCTGGTGTAATTTCAAAGATTGGTTGGAGTTTATTATCACGTTCTAAATAGAGATTCATAATTCTGCCATCTCTATCAACCTCAACATTTCCGATGTATGTCTTACCGTTTCTTGAAATCGCTTCTCTTACCTGAATATCATCATCATTTTGGTTATACAGTTCCTTATAGTACATATTAGACTTCTTCTTATAGGCTAATTCTTGTTCGTTTTCAAATTCATAGAACCGAACCTCTTGCTCTAAATAAGATATCCTCTCGTCTGTTTTTAGACTCTCTTCAAACGTTGTGATAACCAACTGGTCTGCCTTTTTGGTTCTGTTGTTTTCAAGTTTGTCAATTAGGTCGTAGGATTCACGATTTAATACTTTTAATCGTGAAATCTCTTCTTTTAGTTCTTTAATCTTTTCTGTATTGCTTTCCAACTCGCTCTTATAGGCATTAGAAGGCCTGTAAGTCTTATAATAGTGAGTTGTAGTATTTTCTGCACGAAAGGTCTTGGAGGCCTCTCCAAACGCTCTATACTGTTCAAGTAAGACCATTGCTTTGGCCTCTCGTTGATTATCTGCTTGTTGGGTATACACTAAATCATTTACTCTGTTACCCTGCTCGACCGATGAAAAATGGCAACCATACTTACACGGTCTAATAAACGCTATACATCTTTTAACTTCTCCATTATCTGTGATGTGATATTTCATACTATCACCCCTTTGCTAATATATCAAAAAAAGCACCCCTGTTTATTAGGAGTGCCTGTTATGTTATTTACTTGGCTAAAAGAGCGTCTAACTTCTCTTCAATCGCAACTAACTTATCATAAATATCTTCATTAGAACGGCGTGTGAAAGGAACTAATTGACCATTGATTAATCGAACTTCTTGACGTGGTGCAGATGGTACTGGGTTACATACACTACGTAATGCCTGTGTCATAACACTTTCAGTATTAGGAATAGCCTCAAGCACTTCGTCAGAATAATCATCAACCTCGTACTCTAAGTCCTCGAAGGCGCTGTCATCATCGGCGCCTTCGTCTGAACCTTTAGTACCTGTTGCTGGCATAACGTAAACTGTTTCACCTTCGACCTGCATTGTGTAACCGTCTAAGTTGATGGACATTGCCTGGAGAACTTGACCTGCTGTCATTTCTGCTGGGACCTCAAAACGTTCGCCTTGGAAGTTGATGTAACGTGCGTTGTCAATGTTTGTTGTTGTTAATGTCTGTGTCATGTTTTTCACCTCTAAATTTTATCTTTCTTTTTACATGTTTTATTTTACTATTGTTTTTGTAACTTGTCAACACTTTTATTTGTTTTTATTTATTTGTTTTTTATTGTTGTTCTGTTGACGTTATTATCTTACTATTTTTAGTTTTACTTGTCAACACTCTTTTCAACTAAATTGATAATAATTTTAACAGTATTACGCTCAACTCGTAGAAAATACGTAGATGTACCTAACGTATCAAGAATTACTTGATTATAGAATGTTAGGAATCTATCTAACTGATTTGCTTTTTTGAGTTCTTGTAGGCTAAATGTTAATGTGATGACCGACTCATCATCATAACTAATGTATTCAGCAGAAAATGTCGAAACACAATCTCTATTAATATCTTCAATCTCTAAAAACTCTAATACAGCGTTTAGGTAATCTTCATTATAGTTGTTATATATCTTGAAACCACCGTTATCAAGGGCGTATTCCATCTGGCTTTCATCAGGCCTAAGATAAGCATGAAGGAAATACTTACTGAAATCTAATGGCATTACAGGTACTGATATTTCTGCCATGTCTGGAATATTTGCACCATTTTCTCGTAAAAAATGAATAAATTGCTTTTTAACGACCTCTGACATTCCTAAGTTCATGCTAATCACCACCCATCATAATATCTGCCATCTCTCGGTTACCACCAAACATTGCTAATAGTTTTTGGTAACGGTCTGAATTTCTATTAATATTTCTTTGTGCTTTTATGCATACAACATTTGTATCAACATACTCTTTAAACGTCTCTCTGCCCTCTACGGGTTGTGTTGCTTTTGGTGCGTTTGTTACTTTACCGAGTAATGAGATTTTACCTTTATCACATCTCACGAAACGTCTGTTTGCCGGTAGTTGGGTTACAACACCACGCTTTTCGTAGATAGTCAAGCATGTAAACATCACATATTGATTATGGATGTCCTTGTTTTTGTTGTAGATTTCTTTATGTGTGTCTGGCATCTGTCCATAAATCGTCTCTAATAACATCTGTTCTTCTTTATTAATTGCGATTACAGGACATAACGGCATATATAACTTCATTGTTTCTGTAAAGTCATAAGGCTCAATGCTTGCAAAGACATTATCAAACAGTAGTGTAACTCTTGACTCAAACACACCTTTTTTATATACTGCCGTCTCCCTGAAAGGAATAACTTTGAGTATTGGTCTATTTTGTTCTAATCCGATTCCTTTAATCTTCTTCATACAACACCTCTGTTCTTCTTAGTAATTATTTGACACTCTGCTTGTGCTTAAACAAGCGTTTTCTTGGGAACGTTCAGGTTACTCTCATCCTTTTACAGAACTACCATCCCTAAACTGATTTACCACGGTTACGTCTCTCCGAAGTGCTTTTAATGTCTGCACTCTTGACATTCTTAATTATATATTATTTCTTTTTAATTGTAAACACTTTTATGAATGATGTTTTTCGAGATGCAAATTTCTAAACACCTACATTTAAGGCTTGATTTAATATATTCTTAGCGGCGTTCACATCTCTATCGTGGCGGATACCACAATCAGGACATACCCACTCTCTAACTGAAAGAGAATTTACAATATCTTTATGATATGTGCCACAACAAGAACAAATTTTTGAACTAGCGTAAAATCTATCTACCTGCTTGAATTCTTTTCCATACCATAAACATTTGTACTTGATGAAGTTTAGAAGTTGTGACCAACGAACATCTGAAATAGAATATGCTAGTTTATGATTTTGCTTCATTCCTTCAACGTTTAGGTTTTCAAACGCTAGTAGGTCATAGTTTCTGACCAGTTTGATACTCAACTTATGATTAAAGTCTTTAGCACAGTTGGCGATACGCTCATGGAGTTTAGCAACTTTACGCTTCTGCTTTTGATAATTCTTGCACTCGTCAAGGTTTGCATTTACTCTCTCTAACTTGGTTCTCATCTTCGAGAGTTTACGCTGTTCTTTGGCGAGTTTTTCTTTAAAAGCATAAGAAAATTTTGGCCGTTCGTATCTACTTCCATCACTGCCGATAAGCAAGTCAATCAATCCTAAGTCGAAACCAACCTGTCTACCTGTTTCGGGCAATGATTGCACTTCTGTTTCAATACAAATAGAAGCATAGTATTTACCCGTGTTCGTTCTTTCAACTGTAATGTTGAAAATCTTATACACCTCTGGCATATTGAAACGTTTTGTCTTGACTTTCCCTAACTTAGGGAGTTTGATGTGTTTGTTGTCTAAGACATTAGCAGCCCCATGATTGCAAGGAGTTCGATAGGACTGTTTTGGGCTGTGTTTTTCCTTAAATTTAGGAAGCCCGAAATGGTTTCTATTTTTAAAGAAGTTATCCAAGGAAGAATTTAAATCTCTAACACTCTGTTGAAGTGCAGTCGAGTCTACTTCTTTTAAAAACTCGTGTACTTCCTTAAGTTGAACTAGATTTGTAATACGTTTATTTTTCGAAGGAAGGTGCTGTGCTTGTTCATAGGACTGTTTACAATCAGCAAGCGTCTGGTTATGCACAAAACGACAACAACCAATAGTTTTATTGATTAAAACTTCCTGCTCTTCGGTTGGGTATAGTCTTACTCTAATACCCTTTTGAACTAAAGTCATACACTCACTCTCCTTTTTATAATACCATAGTACAATTAAATCAAGCCATCAATACGCCCTTATATCTGCCCGTCTAAAGCAACACAGTTTTACAAGCGATTATATAAACATGCAGAAGTCAAGTGTTTTCACACAACCTCTGCATGATATTGGCTGTCTGCACCAATGAAGATATTTAGACGGTAGCCTTTATATTGGATAATACCAGGCTTGAGTAGAAATTGACCCGCAACTGTCGTAGGGTTTAGGACTTCATTAATCACATCTTCAAGAGAACCTTCACTATCTTCACTTGATAGTGTTGCGATAGCATTTGGCACAATATGGTAAGTATCTCTATCACGTTCAGTTGTTACGTAGAATACCACTTGCTTATCACCAATCGTTACACTATGTAATTCTCGAATAGAGGCTTCTCTTTTTGTAAGGGGTGTTATCTCAAAACGTACTTGTCGTTGCATTTTGTTTCTGTTAAGTAGTTCGTTAAATTTTATCATTGGTGTACCTCTTGTGCTGGTTGTATCTCTCTTACCCAGTTTTTGTGTGCGTTATACCATGCAGCCGCTTCTTCTGGCGTCTTAATATCTTTCTGTAGTTTTGCTAAGCCTTTGTATAGTCTATTGATGTTAGGAACAGTACAAGACATATCGTTGTACTGGTATCTGAAACTTAAGTCTGTATTAGGTTGTGTTCCTAAAAACTTCACAATATACGCCTTAGGATTTGATAGGATATCTGTGAATTTTGTTGACATATTTGCCCACCCTGAACCAACACATAGACGATTGTATAAGTGTCCGTCAATACGCTCTCTATCAGAATAAACGTTAGTAAATAGGAATGGTAAACGATTGCCTGATGTACGAATATATAATTGGTTGTTCATGATTGCAAAGTATGCCGTATTGGTCCAGTATCGCACAAAACTGTTAGAACGTGCTAATCTCATAGAAATCAGTGTAGGGCGTAGTTTGAATACCAGAGTGTTTGTGCCTGCTCCATCCACATAACATAGACCTTCTATGATATCCCTCTCATCACGCATCATAGAAATACGAGTGTTAAGGTTAGCGGAGCCTGTATTTGGAACATCAATATGCAATTCATCATCTGGTGTAACTTTTTTAGTAAACATACCCTTTTTAACCGTTAGGTTTGTCTTATCTAACTTATTGTATTGTAACATAATTACTGCCAACCCCCAATTTTGATTTCTAATCGTTCTCCATCATCTACGTTTAGGTAGTAGTGTAGAGCACCTGCTGTATCTCTAACAACCTTAGTAAATACTGCTTGCTGATTGTTGATTGTTACGGTAGCGATACGATTTGCCCTGTCAGTATAAATTGTTCCAATGTCATCAGGACTGATTTGCATAAATTCTGCAAATACTTCTTTTTCTAACTGTGCCGGGATAGCACATATTTCCACATTCAACAACTGGTCTAAAAGATATCTGTATTGCTCACTATGCTCAATCAAATAATATGTGATTGGAGAAACAAGCGAGAAGTTAATTTCTTCATTGTTAAAGTAGTTTATATAGTCAGGTAACACGGCACCTTCCTGTTTAAGTCTTTGATACATCTGATAACATACAATATTTTTCATACAACCACCTCTATTTTTACTCTACCATGGTAACATTAAAAAGACTGTCTGTCAACAGTCTTTAATACATTTTTTCAATTAATTCTTCATTGCCATTAAACATTGAATACAACATCTTGTAACGCTTAGACTCTTTGTCAATTACCTTTGCTGGTTGTACTGGTTCCTCATGTTGCACAGGTTCAGTAATTTCTACTGACGGTACTGTTTCTTGAGGTCTAAATAATGTATGCTTTAAATAAGCAATAAAGTTGCAAGAGTCATTATCTTCATCATAAATTTCAACCATCTTAGAGTCAACAGTGCTTCTCTGTCTATTGTTGAAAATAATGCTTGGGATAATCTGGTCCTCAGGCTCTGATGAACCATCAATCATAATGCATTCATTTTCTCTCAATGCTGGCCATCCTGCTGGTGCACCTGCAAGCATATAGTCAATAGAGAAGATTAAATAAGGACTATCACTCGCATACTGGCACTCTAATTCATCATGCATGCCTCTGCCATTAAAAGTAGCCATAATAACTTCTTTGTTTACAACATCTTTACGTATAGAAAGGATAGGGTTATTATACATACCTTGTGTTGGGTGGGAAGTATATAACAACATAGGGCGAACTTCTACAACATAAACAAAATTCTTTATCTGTTTAAAAGCAATAATACGACCTAACTTAGAAATCTTTGTACGAAAGTACATATTGAAACTTGCTATTGGTTGGCGTGTTTTCTTAAATACCTGTGTAATCATCAACTGCACCTCTTTTTCTTTACTCTACCATTTTAATACAAAAAAGACTGCTTGTCAACAGTCTATTCGTTAAAGTTTTACAACCCCAATCTCACCGTTTTGCTGACGGTACACATTAAAGAAAGCACCAGAATGTTCGATAATACCCATAGGCAATAAAGGAATTCTCTTGATTTCGTTGATAATATCATCTTCTGAACATTCCTGCTGTTCTTCTAATCGCTTTAGAACAACAATCTTATTATCATTTGTAGGCTGATAGAAAATAGTAACAGGAGCAACAGTACTATTATTAATTGGGTTCAAGACAACACATTTTGTTGGCAAGTCTTGACTTGGTGCCTCTGCGATTGTGATTGAGCCATCTGTCGTTACTCTAAACTGACTTGCTTGCTGGAGAGAAAAATCATCATATCTACTCATATTATCACCTCTTAGTCTGATGTTACACGAACACGGTATTCTTCTGGAACGGTTTTATTGTACCCTGTCTTCAAGTATCTTGGCAAAGCGTCTGCGTTTTGTGTATACCACTGGGCAGCCTCTTCTTTCGTTTTAATGTCTTTCTGTAATTTTTCCATCTTCTTGTAGGAGAAAATAATAAACTTTAGAAGGTTTGCCTTTTTGATGAGATAGCCGTCAGTATCATATGAACTACGCAATGAGAACGGTGCTCTCATCCATAGGTCTGTATTTGGTTGACCCTGTAAGATTGCGATGATGTATTCTTTTGCATGTGTAACTATACTTTGAAATGTTGTGTTTCTGTTTGCTAGTGTATGGCCGATACATATACGTACTACATGAAACTTCATACCGTTAATATGAATTACATCTTCACCTTGGAATATATTTGTAAACAAGAATGGGATATTGTATCTATCATCTGTAACAAAGTACCAATTGTCATCATCGTATAAAATCATACAACTCTTAGTCCAGAAGTTTGTTGTCTTGTGTTTATCTTCGATTGATACAATGCGTAACTGCTGAGGAGACAGTCTATATACAAATGCCTTCTTATGGAAATCACACACAACGAAACCTTCTGTCACAACAGGATTTACAATTCCGTCGAAAATTTCATCAAAACACTTGCTAGACTGTGTTTGGAACGTGATAGGTTTTGCGTTAATCTTTTTATTAAACAACCCGTCTTTATAGGTCATATTTGTCAAGTTTACATCAAATTCTTTCATGTGTTCACCTCTATTTACTCTAATAGTCTATCATAGCAAAGATATATTGTCAACAAAAAAGAGAACTGTTTTTCAAGTTCTCTTTATTTAATCTAAGTATTCTCTTTTTAGTTTAATAACGAGTTTTGTTACCTTATAAATCGCAACTGGTACAAGCATAAACAACACTGTACCTGCAAATACTGTACTATTGATGTGGGACTGCTTCACAAGGACATCCCATGTGAATCCTAAAACTATCATAGCAACAAATAGAATCATCACCTTTAAGATACCTGTCATTGCAAAATTTCTACGAAATATTTTCTTACTCATGGCTTTAGTTTATCACATCAAAAATAGCGTGTCAACCGTTTTGTACTAATTCTTTGGGACGTAGCGATTTACCATAAAGTCACCAGCACCATTAACGCAGGTCTGCATCCAGATAGAACCATCGCCGTTTAATCTATGAGCGGGGATATACTCTTCTGTATGAGAACCATATTCAGTATGGTCATAAACATAAGTTCTACCACCAATACACACTTCGCCTGGTGTTGATGCAATCATCTGCCCTTCTGCTGTGTAGTTGTGGGCAGCATAGTATCCATTAGCCCATTCCCATAAACCACCTTTATCTACGTCTGCTTGTCCATTATATGCATAACCATAAGATGGTGTCCATGCACCTGATGCATATGAAGGAGCATAACTAGAATAAGAGTAACCACCACTTGCGTAGCCACCACGAGAGGATTGTCTTGCTAGACGTTCTGCCTCTTCTCTTTCACGTTGTAGTTTCTCTTCGATTTTTGCGTCTATCTCTTGTAGTTTTGTCTGATAGACTTCTTTCTGATAATCTTTTAACTGGTCGATTTCGCTTTGAATTACTGCGATATCTTCCTTAACCAGGCTTGCCTCAGCACTAGCCAGTCTTGCCTCGATTGTGAGTTTCAACTTGCTATTATCGCAAGCACTTTTTAGGACATCATTTGCTGAATAGTATGCCCCGATGGGTGCCTCATGGACACTTGTTGTTGTGGTATCTTCTTCTGCGTAAACTGAAAAAGAGCCTACGCTAAAAGTAAGCATAAATAGTATAGTTATTATCTTTTTAAACATTTGTGAACCAATTACCTTTCTTAACTATACTGTCTATATCAAAAAAAACACAGGTTTTTGCCTGTGTTTAATTGTAGTAAATTGTGAACGAATTATCTTGTCGTACTTCAAAGTAGCCGATATGCGTGAACCCGCACTCTAAGAATGTTTTACGACTTTCATTAAATGGTTCAACGTACAAGGCACGGTCTTCCTTACGATAGAAGATGTCGTATGCCATGCCTTGTAGCGATGTCTGCTTTAATTTGGCGAGTTTGTCTTGAATGATTAACTGAATATCTAGACTCATAATTTATCGCCCAATCTTATAAAGCAATGCTTTAATTTTACGTAGCAATCTGCCAGGAGAGACTGTGCCATCAAATGTGAAGTAGTCGTCTAAGAACTGTGCAAGTACAGAGTACTTAGCGTTGAGATGTGTATTCTCAAAAGGCTTTCTGCCAAGCATAGTCTTTACTGTTTCAACTTCTGTAACATCTTCTTCCACATCTTCTGGCCAGTTTCTATCCCAACTCTTAGGAAGTGTGTAATCGTTGTGCTCATCGTAGTAACCATCTTCATAAGTGTCGAAAATGCTTCTGCCAGTTTCGTAAGGGCTTTTGTAGTGCTTCTGACCATAAGGACGAACTGCACCATGACCTGTGTAAGTCTGTGTACGTGTATTGCCCCAAGTAGGTGCTGTGTATACAGGTGTCTTGAATACTTGCTTTTCCCATGTAGCGATTAAATCTTCATCGAATGTAATATCAGATACCTTATCAATATCATAGTAATACTTCTTGTCGTCTGCCAATACATGTTCTGGTAATTCTACAAAACGCTTTACGATATCTTCTGAAACGTATTCAGAAGTTAAGCCACGTACTGTAATCCATGAGTGCATTTGTACTCGATTTGTATTTAAGTGTCCGAACACTAACTGTAATGCATCGACCTTAGAGTTCGATAAGTCTGTACCAGAGGCGAATGCCTGCATACTGTTATGTGAATGTGTCTCAACATACATACCAATGTACTTGTTTAACGCTTCATAAACACTGTCATTATCAACAGATGTTAGGGCAGAACTGTTACGCTGTTTAGGTGTATAACTAAACAACTCATCTGACCAGAAATGTACACCCTCAATGTCTTTTAAGTTCTTTTCTACACCGTCTACATTTAATGTACGCATGCCCTTGGCGTTGTAGAAGTTAATCTGTGCTTCTTTGCCAGTTGCTAATGTAGTATCACGGTACCACTTAATAACGTACTTAATTGCATCAGCAGGAATCTTCGGTAAATTATTTGCTGTAACTGTAATCTTTTCTTCAACGGCTGGTAAACCAAAGAACTGATAGTCGTTTACCTTACGTAGGGAATCACCAATCCATGAGGATTGAATTTCAAACGTACCGTTACCGGCTAGAATTGTAGTCTTGAACTGGCCTTTTTCTGTAATTTCTTCGTTACTCTTATAGATATTCTGGAATCCCATATTTATTACCTCTTTCTTTTACTTTTTCAGTTTATCACTCTCTGTATACTTTGTCAACCCTAATTCTCTTGGTTTAACACTTTATTTTGGCAAGTCTTTAAATAATCAGAACTATTACGGTTAATTTCTGGCTGAATTTGATTATCGTAATTTTCTTTTGCTTGCTCCCAGTAGTGATTATAACTGCCTAGTAGTGTTTGTGCAACTGTATTTTCTTGGCGTACCAATTGTCTTTCTTCTTGAATTTCAAACTTTGTACCGAATGATAAGAACTTCTTGGTAATATCATTAAACAATTTCCAGTTTATTTGTTGCTTGTTAATTTTAGAAATATTGATAAAGTTAAATCTAACAATAGGGTTTTCGTCTGCATCAATTTCATGTAGTCTTGTATTAATTAGGTCTTCGATTTCTCTAATTGATAAATTTGTACAGTTCAGGACCACATCATACTGAGGTCGTTGATAAATATTATGAAGAATTGGTTTAATTGTGCCTTTATCAATTACCCATTCTGTCCAGCCTTTGTCACCTTGGCCATCACTGAAACCTCGTCTAAATAATGAGCCACCATAGAATACCTTATTTTTAATCACCCAACCTCTGTCGTGGATATGCCCTAGCAAGATACAATCCCAGTTCAGAGCAAGCACATCTTGAGGTATTACAATTTCTCTAGGCTCTGATTCTGTGTGCAGGACTGTGTTTGACTGGGGGTCATAGATAGAACCGTGTGTGCAGAGAATATTAATCTTACCATCAACAGGCTTAATATGTTTCATCGTGTCTAATTGTTTGCTATAACCATGATGAGATACCATATGGAGCAGGATATTGTCTGCCACTTCTACAACAACATACGGTTCTGTATATGAGAATAAACCAATCTCTGGGATATTAAGAACGTCATTACTTGGTATTTCTTTGACGATATCGCTACTATCATGGTTGCCTGCTAAACAATAGAAAGGAATATGATTGTCAGAAAGTTTCTTGATTGCGTTCATAGCCTCGTGTATCATTCTGACTGTAGGAGTAGGACTGTGGAAGAAGTCTCCTGTACAGACAACACAATCCACTTTGTCTGCAATCATACTATCTATGACCTCGTTCAGAGCATCATAGCCGTCTTGTTCTCGTAAGTTGATTCCTTCTTCCGTTACAAGGCTGCCAGAACGATACCCTAGATGTACGTCTGAAATATGACCGATTCTAAGCATTGTGTTTGTTCTTTCTAATTGTGTAAACAATATCTACATCTGACGTGTAATAGGTAGACACCCCATGTTTGTAGTCAACCTTAATAATTGTCAAGTCATTCTTTGCTAATTGCTCTTCTAACTCAAAAATACAGTCAATTAATGTACAGAAATTTAAGATGTCTGTCTTTTTATTTTTGTTTGCTACGGACAGACTAAAAATATTTGTCTTTTTCATATCTATTTCTCCTTACTTGCATTCTATCATACTTCTTTGATTTTGTCAATAGGAACGGTTTTAAGAGTGATTTTCACTATTTCTGTGTAATGTATCAACCCGTTGGTTTTAGGTCTAAAATAGGCCTAAAAAGTCGCACGGACGAGGGTGTAAAACGGTTTTAAGGAGAGTTGTTCGCTCTCCTTATTTTGACATTAATGTGATTTTTATGAGTAATGAATGTAATAGGTCATTACTGCTAGGTAAAAATGCATTTCCCTCTTTAAACTTAAATTCATATTTATATAACATAGACATGATTTCTTTTTCATGTTTACACTTACTACGCTTAAAATCAATCAGTCTGTATGGACTATTATACCCTAGCAATTCACAAATCTCTTTTTCTGACACCTTACTTGCAGTTAATGCTCTATATGTAACAAAGTCTTGAAATTTGTTTTTCAACAACTTCATGATAACTAGAGGATGTGTATTAGTAATTACTCGTTGAAATTCTTGCTCTAATAAAGGCATATTACCAGACATAACAGCATTGATTAGTTGCCATGGTGGTACAGCACCCATTTTATTAGGCAAATAAGAATATAATTCATCTATTGTGAGTCTGTCTGTGTCTGCTACGCCTGATAGTGTGTTTTTAATAATGATTAAATCTTCTGCACTATCACCCACATAGTATTTTACAAACTCTTTATTCTCTTTTGAAAGATTGATTGTTTCTAATATTTCATCAATAGATATTTCACCATCATAGGTACCGTCATACTCGTCTATTAAGTCTTTTAGCCATTTGCCCGGTGCCTTATGGCATACGATAATTACACCGTTGCCGAACCAGTTGCCAAGCAACTTCTTTTTCTTCTTTAGCAAGTCTTTAAAGTTAGTTCTATCTTGGTCTCTCGTTAAGTCTAACTTAACAAAATGCGACATGAACAGAGAAGTTTGTGAGGCTAAGCCGTCTTGCCATGTCGTGTATGTCAGCATCTGTTCTGGAGTATAACCCCATGATGTATAGATTTCCCTAACTTTATTCAAGATGTAAACATCGCTATCATTGACAATAGCATAGAGTTTATTTGTCATTTTTATTCTCAATCTCCTTGCTATAGTGAATATCTTTAATCAAGAAGTCTTTTTCACCGTTTAGCACTCTTGCTAGGCTATCATATGAATGTCCTCTATTGTCACCCATAACAAAGTAACCGTCTAAGGTGATATCAACGTCTCCGGTTTTGTTCCACTGTGTGAACGTGGCACACAGAGTATCATTTACATAGAGTTTATTGCCGTTAATTTTAAGCCTATCTCCAGGCTTGCCAATAACACGCTTAATTAACCATTCTCCCTTTAATCCCCATGAAACTGGAGACTTGAAGATAGCAACATCATTATTCTTTATATTGCTTGTTTTTAAGAAGAATAGAACTTCTTTATCATGCAAGGTCTTTTCCATTGACTGGCCAGACACGACGGCAATCTTAAAAGGGGCAAGAGCAGTAAAAGCAACAACCACAACTGCTGTTGCTAATGCCTGTAGAGTGTAGACAACCCACTTTCTTAATCTTCTGCGTTTTTTACGCATTACAACTTCATCTCCTGGCGAATGTTGAAACCAATAGTCTTAAGAATATCTAAATCAACTCTCAATGATTGTGAAATCTTTGTTAATTCGTTGATGATTTCATTTACATATGCAAGTCTAAATTCAAGGTCCTCACATTCAATTTCAGCAATACGTCTTTTCTGGCCTTCTGTTTTTACAGTAGAGTCTACCATTAAGCGTCTAAATTTATGCTTATATTCTAAGTCAAGATTGGTACGTTCTCTCTCGTAGTTGTTAATCTGACGTGTAACCTCTTTTAGGTTTAATACGGTTCTAATCAAAGTGCTATTTAAGTTATCAATTTCATGGTGGTCCCAAAATGAACCCTCGCTATGAACTGTGTGTAATGAGTCAAAATCAGGATACTCCGGTAGTTTAATAATATCTTCCATTTGTTTATACCTCTCTACTTATATTATACAAGAAAAAAGACCAGGATGACCGGTCTTTTTATGCCTTGAAGATTGCTCTGAATGGTGCTAGACTCACGAAGTAGCCCGCAACTCTGACTACCCAACTTACGAACTGATTCCATGCCCAAAATACAACTGCGAACACATCGTAGTTAAACATACTTAGAATAGCCCATAATACGCCTGCAACCAAAATTCCTGCTAGAATGTTACCGATTGAATCTTTAATAAATCTTACAAGTTTTCCCATAGGTTCTCTCCTCTCTTTATGCCATCTCGATTAAGTTATTGGCTCTACGCTCTTTTGAACTACCCACCGCCTAAAGGCAGTCGGCTTACATACTGTTGGTAGTAACTACCACACCGAGATTAGAAAGATTATCTAAAAGACTAATCATCCTCTCGGTGCTAACAGCATCCGTGTTTAACGAGCGATACGTTCCATACCCGCTCAACAGTACCATCATATTCGCAGAATGGACATCTCTATCTGCGTTCTCGAAACCACAACGTTCACAATGATACTGACGTTTATCTAAACCGTGTTTCGTCAGACATCCACACACAGGACAGGTTTGAGTCGTAGGAACTGAACTTTCTAACATTACATTAGAGTCGTTCTTTTTAAGTTTATCCTTTACCCGACCTAAGATTCCATGTTGGACTTTTCTACCGAAACTGAATTTATGTTTAGATTTCTTTCGTTTCCATTGATTTAACAACTCATCTTGGAAACAGACGATGTAGTTTTGTTTTAAAACTGAATTTAGTTTATTCGCTACATCATTCTTTTTGTTGCTTTCATGTTCATAAATTTTCTTAATTCGGTTTAAGGTTTGCTTGTACTGGTTAGAACCCTTAACTTGACGATTTAATTTTCTCATCAATCCTTTAAGTTGTTCACTTTCTTCCGAGTAAAAGTTTACCTTAACTCCATTAGAAAACGTAAGTTGGTCTTTAATTCCCATATCTAATCCAAGAACTTCTTTTTCAGTATTAGATTGAGACTGTTTCTTTGAATAGACCGTTAGATAAATATAGAAACCAGATGGTTTTTGAATGAGTCTAGCGTTAGCAAACTCAACCTCATCTAAGTTAATCTGTTCAAGTCCATTCACTACTAGAATACCGATATTTTGAATACTGATTTTATTACGTGACTTGATTTTGTAAGTGTTATTGAACTGTTTAAGGTTAATCTCATTACACTCTCTCTTGAATTGGAGTTTGCCAACTTTTAAGCCTTTCTTCTTAGCCTTAGATAAGTTACAAACGTTGGTCTTGGCACTATCTATAATAGATTGTTTCATTTGGGAGGAGAGATTTTTAATCTCTCTGGTTTCAAAAGTGTCATTAACTTTAACTTGAACTTTAGATGTATCTTCAAGAGTTAGTGAATCGGTTGCTATAATAGCGTTGTACAGCCACTTGCCTTCCAAAAAACAGCGGACTATCTTCTCATACTTAGTACAAGAAAGTCTATTCTCTTGAACTTTTACGGAGACAACACGACAGTCCATTTTAGAACGTCTTTCTCTGGTTGCTTTACCATTTTCTTTAATTTTGCGGTTTCGCTCTTCGTACATGCCGTGTTTCTCCTTACATTATCTCTATAAGGTGATTTGTCCTTCTCTCTTTTAAACATAACTCGCTCAAAAACTCTTTGACTCTTAACGGATTTTTAATATTCTCCAAAATAACGATAGGAGAGTTCTTGTCGATGGTATAGAGTATTACGTTACCTGTATTACATAATCTCTGTATTAGATTTACAGTACACCTACAATCAACAACACGATAGAGCATTACCTCGTCATACGATGTATTCACAATACCTTTTTCTACATGAAGTTTGTTGTAGACCACTGTGTATTTTGTAAAACTAAGCGGCCACGCTAGTAAGTGTTTCTTGTCTTGCCACAAAATGTCTTCTTCCATAGTTCTCTCCTATCAATACATTATTTTACTGACCTGGCATTACCCAATAGTTCGGCGTAAAATATTGAATGTTTGTAACAATAGTACCATCGTTTGCGTTGGCTGCGTGCACCATAGAACCATTACCTAACGAGATACCAACGTGATAAGCACCAGCACCTGTATCATAGAAATATAATGCTCCATACGGTGCGTTCCAGATATCATAATGTCTAGTTCCTGTATAGGACTGCTGTTCTGCTGTTCTTGCACCGATACCAGTTAAGCACTGGACCATTCCTGAACAATCCCAACCACCAGTCGTTGTACCACCCCATACATAAGGTACTCTACCAACTGCACTTAATGCTTGCTGTACATAATCGCCTCCACTAATAATAGGCTGATAATTAACAGACTGTGCATTATTAGTACTTCTAGTTGGTGCAATATAAGGTTTCTTTTCTAACGTGTAGATTGTGTTACCATTTTCTGTTTTTTGGTCTACCACATTGTATTCTGCAATATCTGAATAACCATTTTCGTCTTGAGCACCCGCGACTTCTTCTAATAAGTTGCCGTCTACATCATAATAATAGGTTTTCTGTTCTACAACATTTACCTTTAATGTTTGTGAAACCGTCTTACCATTAATGTCAGTATATTTATATTCAATCTCATACTGTCCAACTTGGTTCTTGTCAAAGTTTCCCTTGTCAATACTTAATATTCCCAAACCACTATATGAACCATTAAATGCAACAACTGTATTGAAGTCATAATCTGTTGTCTTAGTAATTGTGATTTCATTTTTCTTTAACTCAATCACTGGGTCTCCATCAGTTATTGATAATGAAATAGTCCTTGTTAAATCTGGTACCAAAGAAACATCTTCTTTGTCTGTATAATGGAAATTAATAGACGCCTTCTTGACTTGTGTATTTTTATCTGTCAAATCAATTTCGTTATCTAATGTTATCTCCGTTTTGTCGTAATCAATATTTGATTTTGTAGGGTTCTCTTTAATGTACTCATCTAAAATCATCTTCTTAATTTCTTTTTTAAGATTTTTAGGTGAATTAAATGGAAGAGACACCATCATCATTTTTCCTTCTTCAACATTTTTAATCGGTGCTAAATCTTCGGCTCGTGTCTGCATAATCGTTGAACCAGTTAGAACACCAATTAATAAGGCTGAATATAATAATGTACTTTTCCTCATTTCTCAACTTCCTTTCTCTATAATATTATACAACAAATTAGGCTGTATCAACCTACTTGCGTATGGTATTGCTCTTTCTATATCAGAAAAAGGCTCTACCGTTTTAGTAGAGCCTGCGAATTAGATGTTAGTTTTCCTCTTCGTCTTTCTTCTTCTTGCCTGCTAGGTAAATAATGTATCCGCCTGTTACTGCTAATACTGTACCACCCGCAATGCCTGCAAGAACTAATGGGTCAACCCCAGATTTCTTTTCGTCTTCTGTTGTTGCTGATACTTCTGGCTTGTCTTCACCAGTTTGCTTATCTTCTGACTTCTTAGCCTCTTCTGTCTTCTTATCTTCTGACTTCTTAGATTCTTCTGACTTCTTAGCCTCTTCTGCCTTCTTTTCAGCATCCTTAGTTGACTGCTCTAATGCCAACTGCTTGTTTTGAGCCTCAATACGAGCAAGGTTCGCAAGGATTGCCTTAAAGCCTTCTGACGCCTTGTTTAGTAATGCGATGTTGTTGGCGATTACCTTACTATCGCTTTCTAGTGTAGCCTTGGATGTGGCAAGTTCGTTCAACTTGTTAATCTGTGCTTCAAGATTGCTCATAAGTGTATTGTATTCAGCCTCGTGTAATCCAAGGTCGTTTACTGTTGGGTAATCGTCTGAATGGCGTGCTTCATATTCAGACTTGAACTTCGCTAACTTGTCTGCCTCTGCCTGTGCAGTAGTAGATAGATTTGCAAGTGTTGCGTTGGCTGCTGTGATTTCATCACCCTTAGTTGCAATGTCTGCATCATACATTGTTGGGTTTAATGTAGGTAATTCAGCGTTAATTTCATCAACACGCTTGTTAATATTCTTTTGTGTTTCTAGTAATGTCTTAGCCTGTTCCACTAATGCTTTTTGTGCTTCTACAAGAGCATTTTGGTCAGCGACTAACTGTTCCTTAGAAGTCTTGTCAGCCTCTACAGGAGCAATAGCATTGTCTTTATTTGTGATTTCAGACTGCTTATTTGAAATCTCTGTGTTCTTGGCAACAATCTGGTTCTGGACATCTGCTAACTTAGTAGCGTTTTCTGCTAGAGCAGAGATTACCTTGTTAAGGTCTGCCTGTTTAGCATCCTTATCGCTTACTAATGCGTTCTTTTCTGCTACAAGAGCATTGAACTTAGCATTTAACTTGTTGAACTCGTCTAATGCATGTTTCGCATTGTCTAAGGCACCTGTCTTTGTTTCGATGTTTGCCTTTAATGCGTTGATTTCATCAGCAAGGCGTTGAGCCTCTTCTGTTGCATGAGCAGCCAATTCTTCAAGTTCTACTAACTTCTGTTCTGCCTGTGCTTTCTTTTGAGATACTTCTGTCTTCTTGTCTGTTGCTGTCTGAATTGCTTGTGTGGCGTTGTCAACCTTAGCCTGTTCAGCGTTAATGTTCTTAACAGCCTCTTCAATAGCCTTGTTGATTTCTGCTAACTTAGTATCAGCCTCGGCTTTTTCAGCCTTCTTAGCATCAACTAATGCCTTAGCGTTGTTTAATTCATCTTGTAACTGTTGAGGAGCAACTTTATTTACCCAGTTACTAGCAAGTTCACGGAAACGTTCTTCTGTGAAGAAACCATTTTCTTCTGTCATGTATGCACGAATTTCAGCATCTGTCTTGCCTTGTCCTGCACGCCATAATGGGTAGATATGGTTTACGTCACCTGCTGATGATGAATAGTCTGCTGAATTTGCAACATCTAAACCAACACCAGAGTAGAATGTAGGTGTGTTTTCACGACCGACACCAGCACGTTGGTTTACACCTGTCTTGACGTACATGTAAGGCGCAACTGCGTATAACTTACCGTACTGGTCAGAGAACCACTTGTAATGTCCACCGTTTGAGGCAACTTCTTCATCCCACCAACCAGTCATAGATTCCTTTTCATAAGTTGAGTCATTACCAATCCATTGTTCTCTACCTGTCATTGTGTATAGGTTATCTGGTCCGTTGGCGTATGTGTGGTACCAGTAGTTGTTTGCACCGATGGCAACTGCAACGGCCTGTGTAAGCATACTGCGAACGTCAACCTTAACTGGCTCTAAGCCGGCTGCCTTACGGCGATTGTTAAGTTCTGTAACTGTATTTGCCATACGCATCAAGTTGTCCTTAGCGGTAGTAAATGCTGTTTCATCACCGTTCAACCATTCACGAACTGTCTTAACTTGGTTGTAGTTCTTGTCTTTCTGAACAACCATCTTAATAGGTGTTTCCATTACAAAGTTGAAGTACTCTTCCCAGTTCTTAGGTTGTTCTACACCATTGTTTGCGGCTGCTTGTACCTTAATGTTTGGTACTGCACCACCGTTTGTCTTTAAGAAGTTTAAGAATGAAGAGTTGTCAGTTGCCTGTGCAATCTTATCTTCTACTTCCTTTTGCTTTGCTTCAAGTGTTGCTAATTCCTGTGTCTTTGTGTCAATAGAACTCTGAACACTTGCCTTCTCTGTTTCTTTTGCACTCTTAGCCTGCTCAGCCTGTGCTTTTGCCTGTTCGGCAGTTGTCTTGGCTTGTGCCTGCTCGCTAATTGTGTTGTCTAATGCAGAGATTTCACCTGTTAAACCGGCAACTTCATCTTTCTTTTCTTGAATTTGTGTTTTCAATTCAGGAGATGTTACCTCTGCTAGACGGTCTTTCTTAGCCTGCAAGTCTTGGTTAAGAGTGGCAACTTCGTTTGTTAAGTCTGTTACGCTCTTTTCAAGATTTTGCTTTTGAATTGTTAAACCTGCTTCATCAACACCCAAGGCGTCAATTTCTGCCTGCTTGCTTGTGATACTTTGTGTTACTTCGGCAATCTTTGTTTCAAGCGTGCTCTTTTCCTCAGTCTTTGACTGTTCGGTTGCTTGTGCTTCTGCCTTAGTTGCCTCAAGAGTCTTTAATTCCTCTTGCTTTGCTGTTAATTCTGCTGTTAATGCTTCTTTGTCAGCCTTTAACTTGTCTAACTGCTTAGTAACTTCATCTAATGCATTCTGACGAGTCTTCAACTCTGTTGTCTTGTCATTTAGTTCAGTTGTCTTGGCAATTAGGTCAGCCTCTAAAGGTGCAATATCAGCAACCTTAGGTGTTAGTTCAGTTTGTTCTTTCTTCAAGTTTTCAATCTTTTCTTCTAACGCCTTCTTGTCAGCCTCTAACTTATCTTTTTCAGATGTTAGTTTGTCAACTGTTGCCTGAGCCTCTGCCTGTGCGTTGGCTGCCTGTGTTGAGGCCTCTGTTAATTCTGCCTCTGTCTTGGCTAATGTTACCTTATCAGCCTCGATTTCTGCTTTCTTAGCCTCAATCTGATGCTCAATTTCAGCACGTTCGTTTGTGTACTGGGAAATTTGACTGTTTACAGTTGCCAACTGTGAATTAACATTCTGTAAATTCTGCTCTTCTTGAGGTGTTCGATTATCTACTTCTGGCTGGGACATGTGTCCTACTTCATCTGGTGTCAATTCTTCGGCAGCCATAACTGATGTTACTTGTGCGCCTACTGATACTAATGAAGCCGTAGCAATTAAGCCTTTTGCTAAAATATGTTTCTTGTCCATTAAATAAATCAACCTTTCTTTCTGTTTTATACCACCCTTTTAGGGCCCGTATATATACTATATCAGATTTTCTTTAATCTTGTCAATGATTTTCTTACATAACATTCTAAAACTTCTTGTGTTTAGATTATGCTTTTTGACAAAATCTTCTTTATCGTAACCGAGGATATTGTATTTTGAGAACAACGCCTCTTTTTCAAAATCTGTTAATACTGATGTCACTTCTTCGATTTTCTTTTGTGTGAACTCACTTTCAGGTGTCATCAAGTCCTCTTCTGACAGAATGTCTTGAAGTTCTGATATTTCACCTTTATAACTTCCTCTTGATTCAACTTGTTTATTGAGAGAAAGTGGGTTTAAACTAATATTTACAACACTCTCTATCGTACTAATAGGTACATTGATTTGCTCCGATAAATCATAAATTGAACCATCGGGATTCTCTGCGTAATACTTATTGATTGCTGATAGTGTTCTAGGTATATGCTGTGATTTCACGCCAAACACCATTACAGAGTAGTTGTCTTGCAATTCTCGTGTAATGAACCATCTTGCTCCTGTTGACACAACGAAACCCTTACTTGGGTCATAAGTATTTTTGACATACTTAATTAAGGCATACATGGCGTCTAAACAAGCCATATTTAATGTATATACATGTCGTTTATCTTGCTTGTTTGACAAGAACTGTGTAGCCCACTTATAGGCAAGTTCGATATTAGTTGCAATTAACTCTTCAACTGCATCCTCATACTTACTAAAAGAAATACTCGTATCTCCACTGCGATATTTAGTAATAATCGTACCGTAGGCAATATCGTGCTCTAAACGCTCCTGCCCTAGTAAACGTTCTTCTGAAACAGGCACTAAAAGACCATTGTATAGACCAGAATACCTCTTAACACTAGTCTGTCTATCACAAACCATCAATTTATTATCCATTGTATTGTCAAATCTCCTTTTTGTATAATACTTATCTTATCATACTTTTGGTGACTTGTCAATAGTTAAAATTAAAATAATCATAATAATTGCTAAAATTCCTAATAAAGACAAGCATGAGATGGTGATTAGGTCCCTACTTCTCATAATAGCAATAGCGATTTCTGACACTCCCTGTGTTGGGATTACATAGTTTATTTCCCTTGACAACTTTTCAAGATTATCAACATCATAAATACTTAGGAACGACTCCTGTACTACCAATACACCAATTAAGACAATGCCAAAAAGTGTAATCAGGATAAATGGTAATTTACGTTTCACTAAATACTCACAATCTCTGGAACAGACATTTCTGTTTCGATGTAGATACACTCATACTCTTCATCGTCTGTTTCATACTCTGCAAAGTCTTGAGAGCAGAAGCCTTCACCTAAACCATCACTATTCTGTCCTTCTAATTCCTGTTTTAGGATTTCTAGTTCTTGTTCTGTTAATTCTCGCTTAGCGATAATGAATACTGTACCTCTATCTGACTGTGTTAATACATAATGCATAGAGATGATGTCCTTTCTAAGTTCGTCATCATCTATATAATCAGCCATATCATCTTCAACTAAATAATTAAAAGCCTCTTCGAAGTCCTCTTCTTTAATTGGTGCAGACAACTTAAAGTTCGTCTTGTATAAATAGCATTCTATCATAAAATACCTCTTTCTATTTTACTTATTATATCATGTTTGTACTTGTTTGTACAGTAGGTGTGGGGGAACGGTTTTAAGCGTGTTTTTACTTAAATGTGATAAGTTGTTCAGCCCGTTGGTTTTAGGTCTAAAATAGGTCTAAAAAGTCGCACGGACGAGGGTATAAAACTTACTTATTCTGCAATGCTTGTGCTAGTGCTAACTTAAACTCATTAGAAATCTCTAAATACTTAATTGCCTCAAAATTATTTTGAAGTAATGTGTCTAAATCCTCATAACAGCGACTAGCAATCGTTGCTTGAATAATCGCTCTGCTTATCTCTGTTTGACGTTTACGGTCTCCATCTGATTTCTTTTGCTTTGTAAAAATAGAAGAGCCCTGTTTTTCTGTACTATTATCCCAGTTGATATCATTCGCCTTTTTGAGTGTGTTAAACTCAATGGCTTGTTCTAAGAGTGTAAAGTATTTATTCTTATCATCATATCCCATACGCTCTCTAATCATGTTTTCGTCTACCTCTGAAATATCAACACCTAGTTCAACTGCTAGTTCTTTAGCGTACTTACTATGTTCACGTTGGAATACGGCTAACTCTTCGCCTAAAACATCTGTACTTAACTCGTAAGGTCGATACTGTAAGAAATTGGTCAAATAAGCACTAAACGGTACTGGCTCTTTTTCATCAAAACGATTTAGCGCCACCATAATCCACTCACGAATCTGGCTCTCGATATCATCATGGTTATGGATATAAGTTCTAATTGTGTCCATATGTGGTTTCAAGCATTGCTTACTGAAATTACTATAGAACATCAGGAACCCACCTAGGAAATCTTCATCAAAATCAGACAAACTACGCCATTTGCGTTGAGTAGCGTTTCTAATCGTTAAACTATCAAATTCTAATTGCGTTAGTTGAGTCGCTAAAATCTGCATAATATATGATAGTGATGTCGTATGGATTTTGAGCAATTTACGTATTTCGTGATATGTACACCACGCATAGCCTCTTAATATCTTTTTAATCTTAAATAAGACATCTGTACCGTCTGCGTACACCATCAGAATGTTTGAATAATGACGAGGAACCTCTAAAAAGGCGTCTACCTCAGTTTTACCACCCCATACTCTTGGGCTAAAGTCATTCGGTACTATCGCTTTCTCAATATCTAACGAGTTTTCGTTGTACCATCTAAAAACCTCTGCTGTATCAACTCTATAAGAGTTTTGCTCCATAATAAGGGGAGTAGACGTGTTGGTAATATGCGTTAAGAGTTCTTGCTCTGTTACAACGGCAAGTCTTGCCCATTTATGAATCGTGTACCACTGACCAGAGTGGATAACAGCCTCAATTCTAAAATCTTTATCATAAGACATAAAGTCTTTTTTAATCTTTTGTGTGTTACAAATCTCTGGCATCTAGTTCCTCCTTAAACAGAAGTCTAGGATATAAATAATCATAGTCTGTTAGAATAGTGTCAATTGCATTTAATAGTGTTTCAATATTGTTCCCTGACATGATGTTGATTGTTACTTCATCACCACGTTGAACCATATTATCGTAATCACTCATAACAATAAAACCGTTAAACTTATCTAATATTTCTTGATATGTGTCAAACGTATCAAAATCAACCGCTATTGTGATTGTTCTAATTTCCATCTTCTTATACCTCTCTACTTATATTATACAAGAAAAAAGAGCATGTTTAACACACCCTCTTAATTCTCTAAGATATATGAACCATCACTATTGCGACCAATTACGGCGCATCCGTCTTCTTTTGCAAGTTTGGCTCTGACTTTTAGTTCCTTATTCACCAACTCATCAACCAATGTCATCTCGTCCAATTTTAACTGTATATCAAAAGAGATGTTCTCTCCACTCTGAATTTTCTTGGAAATATCTGTACTCTTACGCTCGTTTACGCTCTTTAAGACAATTAAATCGGCTGTCTTTAAGTACCCGATTTGGTCTGAACTGATAAAGGCATTTGTCCAGTTTTCGGAATCCATATTGTTACCGAAGTCTGCTAAGACAAAATCTTCATAAAAGCCACTTTGTTCTAAAAAGTTTACTCTATCACTAAACTCTTCGCATTTTTCTTTACTATTAAAATGTGCCTCTATCGGCATAAGCGGACATCTTCCTGGCTGAGCATGACATTCACCGATACTGCCATCTCTACATCTATGATATTGACTCATTCTTCCGTTTCCTTTCTCTTTTTATGCTTAAATACCCTAATCCTTGTGTTTTCGTCAAGGCTGTAGTCTTCAACTATATAGTTTAATGCCTGTACCAAGTCTAATGCTGACGGGTCTTTATCTTCTATGTATTTAAAGATAGCAACCACATCACCCTGATGATTTAACAACTCTGCACTTGGCGATACAGACAACGGTGCTGTCATCTTGTAGTAGTTCTGCATATTAACCAGCATTTCTTGGTTCGCCATAAAGAGTGGGTCTCGCTCTTTTTCTTTTACCAAACCTTCTCTGTAGAAATCTCTGCCACCTTCATTACGCCTACGCCAGTCGTGCGTCTGTTGAAAAGCATCTATTAAGACATCTGTGAGTTTTACCTTAACATGCTTTTCCATATCATTTGTGACAAGCACGGCAAAACTATCAGGAGTACAGTTGTCTATATCACTAATCCATGATTTATCTTTTAGCCTATCTAAATTACAAGTGTAATCATTGTCTGGCGACAAGATTTCTTCATCTTGCAATAAAGGATATTTCATTTTGTCAGACTGCCATTTATCATAATACATCATTGCCATGTTCACGTCTTGGAAATGTTTGTGATATTTACACTCCCTGATGGATGCAGTACATAACTTTGGACCATCAGGAGTTATGTGGTATTTCTTTGACGCTTCTTCTTGACGCTTTTTTTCTTTATTTTCTTTTATTAACGTAGGCACAGGTGTTGTTAAAAACTTCCATAAACCCATACTTCTAGCCTCCTAACTACCGAAACAGTTATAAACACCTACTGAACCGCTGATGTTCGTTTCAGTAATTTTACCTTCTCTGTTTACTCTAACAACTATATCATTAAATGTTAGATTTTCTGTTTCTTGGAGAACTCCGTCTACATAGTCTGTACTGTATTTTGTATGTTCAATGACAACCTTATAGTGTAATACAACATCGCCATTCGGCAATATCTGACTATGTTTTAATTTAATGCCCGTTGCGTTAGATAAGTGTAAGACGTTGTCTGCAAATACTTTCTTCCCCGTGAAGTATCTATCTGTGCTGTAAGCAAAGTCTAGGTAAGGTGCACTTAAATCACTTGCTGTTATTCTGACTAAACTATGTATGCTGTCCTTGTTCTTAATCTCATCTTCTGTGCCTTGGTAATTACCTCTTAGATTGCAACTCTTTTGAATAAACTCTGTTGCTACCTCATCAGCAACTCTGACTTGCTTGTTCTGAATATTTAAGAAGTGGTCTGATATGTATAGGCCTGCTATTGTAGCGATTACTAAGACAACAACAAGTAAGATACCTTTAAGTTTACTTGGCATATTTTCCCAACTCCAATTCTCTGACCTTCTCATGGGACCATGTTGCTGAATATTGACCTAATGCCGTATCAAAGTTCTTATCTATCTCAAACACTACCTGTCCGTTTAAAATTCTATAAAACAGCCGAACATTTACAATATGCTTTTCTTCTGCTTTAGTTCTGTACAAGAACTCATCTGGTATCACAATATCTCCACGCTCTGGCGATGCTGATGTTTGCCAACCGATTTCCTCTACCGTTAAATCAAAGTCTATATACTCATCTGTAATCTTGTCGATATCTAGTTGTTTCATAAACCATGTTGAATAAAAGTATGGGAAAGGGTAAATTCCGTTAGGTGTCTTATCAATACTTGTGTATCTATTAACTTTGTATGTCTTATTGTCTAAAATACTGATAATCTCTTTTTGCTTGTTAATATAGTTATTACCTCGTGCCTCTGTGGTATTGACTTTTTCTGCCATATTAAAGTTGGTTGTCGTTGCCATAAAGTCACGGAATGACTCTTCTACACTCATATTACCATTATTGATATGTGTTGCTTGAATATTTTTGAAAACAAATAAGCCCAATAGCAAAAGGGGTATAGCAATAGCAACCCCTAATACTATTTTAACTTGTTTTCTTAATTTTCTCTTACGCATAGAACTTTGGAGCAGATTCTTCGTCAAGTTCTTCCTCATCTTCTTCTGCTTCTCCTGTATCAATAATAGTGTTTACAGAGTGAATATATGTAATATGCACAAGGTCAAATACCATTTGTAGGCTGGCGTCACTAAAGGCGATACCCATACTCTCACACAAGTCCTCGTGGTCCATCATATAGTAGTCCATAAACGCTGTGAACGCTCCCCAAACAAATCGTGTAGGTACTGTATCTGCGTTTAATTCAAATAACACATTGCATTTAGCAGTTGGTACTACTGGTTGAATGTGTTCCTTAAAGAATGTGATACCGTCTAGGATAGATTCACCCATTGTATCTTCTGTAAAACTAATTTTAATTACATCTTCCATATTTGGTCTCCTTTGAATACTTATAGTATATCAATAATCTGTTAAATCTTATACTTACTTATATTATACAACAAAAACCGCTCTTATACAACAAGAACGGTTTATTTTACATATCCTATTTTTAGTGTGAAACCTGCGGCCTTAAAATCCGTAAACGTATATTTACCTTGCCACTCCTCTGGTCTAAGAATACGCCAGTTCCATGTTCTAGGTGAATTATTCTCTGCTCCAGACCAACCAGCAACATTCTGCTCCCAAATCAGCATAGTTCCGTCTTCAAAGACATGCGATACAACGCCTGTGTGGCCCGCAAGCCCCGGCCCGTATTCAACACTAAAAATATTTCCCGCCGAAGGAGTAGAAACTTTAGGCACTCCTTTTTGTTGCCAGAATGATGTTACTTGTCCACCATTACCCATGACGTTTTCTGCTGGTTGACCGTCTTTGGACCACATACGGTATATTAAGTTCGCCGTTCCGTCCGTACAGTTTGCGTAGTCGTAACAACGTAATACCCATGACGCCTCATCTGACCATAACAGGCCTACTTTCGTTGGGTCGATTGCGTAGGGAGCAATGCTATCAGGTAAACCTATCTGGCGTCTAGCGACATGAGGTTCAAATCTTGTATCTGTCCAGATTGCTCCGTCTGCTGGATTATATGTTCCTGTACCATCTACTTTAACAGTACCGTCATTATAACTTGCATTACCGAAACCAGATGTGTCAGATGCTTTACCACCGTTTACTCTTGACTTACCTAAGCCAGAACCTAACATCTTACCAACAGAACGGTTTTCTTCTATATACTTTGTCAATTCTACTATGTCATAATCTGTTTCAGAACGGACCGCTGTCTTGGCACCAGAGATATCCGTACTATCTAATGTAAACAGTGTTGCACCCTCTGTATGACCTAATGCGTTTACAACATCCATCATTGCCTTTAATTGAATAGAACTATCATACCACTGTTTATTTGCTTTATATGCTCGTAAAACAAGTGTAGTAGCATCTTTCCACTGGTCTGTATCTGTTGCTTGGTAGCCACCGATAGATAGCCCTGTCATCTCACCGTTTCTTAGTTTTGTAACTAGACAAGATGTGTTACAGTCATCAGGTATAGCAATATTTGAATAATGATTATCACCATACGCTTTGGCTAAGTATGCAGAAGCACTTGGGTTTACTCCATTATTGGCAAAGTATAACCCGATAGCGTATTCTCTCTCTTCACCCTTGATAAAATCTACATTAGGTGCCTCTGTTGAGAATGTATCGTTAGTCATAACATTAGGACCATATACCTGTAGGGCTGAACTAACTACCAATAATACAATCAGCAAGCCTTCTCCAATTAATCCTACTGGTGATATCAAGAAAGTAACAATCGACATCAATACATGCGTGATGGTATGTACTGTCTGTTGTATCTTCTTGGCGATATTATTTACTCTATTTACAACATTGCTAATAAACTCATCTTGCATAAGTTCATCTGTAATTTGATTTACCTGCTTTTGGATGTCGGTATTAGGCTGTTCCGGCTGTTGCACTTCTTCTTGTTGATGTTCTTCTTCTTTTTGCTGAGGCTCTTCTGTTTTAGGTGTCTGTTCTTCTTGGTTGATAGGTTCTTGCTCTTGTTTGTCTGTTAGAACCTTATCTCTTTCACTCATCTACATCACCCCTTTGCTCTTTGACTTTTTACTCTATTGTATTCTTCTTGAAAACGCTCTTCACTCCAGAAACCACCCGTTTCATCGTGGTACATATCTTCTAAACGTGACAACTCATCATAGATGGCCTGTTCTTCTTCCACTTCTTGCATTTTCTTTTGGTAAGCCTCTTCTGCTCTGTCATAATCTGCTTGAATGAGTCTAAAAGCCTCTTTATACTCTTGCAACTCACGTTTAGAGTATTCCACATCACTAAATAATTCCTCTAAACGCTTACGCTGAATTTGGTACTCAAAATCTTCTTCATCCTTACCGGCGAAGATGTCATTTTTACGTTCTTCTCTGATTTTAGGCAATAATTCATAATCAGCAATAAACTTGGCGTAGTCATTTATCTTTTGTTCATCTGTCCACTCTTCTAGGCTTTGACCGTTCAATTCTCTCTTATGGCTAACCTCGTCAGCACAAATAACGTAAAAACCATCGTCTACTGCTTGTGAGTGCTTTAAGACTGCTCTACCAGCCTGTGCGTAAATATCGTCTTGGTAAGCAAGCCAGTAACCACTCGCAACCTCTGCATTAGATAGATGTGTTGTATCTGTTATATGATATTTTGATAGTTCTGCTAAAAGTTCACCCGCATCAATCTGGTCATCTTCATCTTGCATAGTAACAATAATATGTTTAAGACCTTCTTGAATTTCAGACTCTACCTTATATTTTAATTTGTTCTTAATGCGGTTATATTTCAGTACCACATTATCATTAAATCTGTTACACTCTTCTTGGGAGTGTAGATGTGGTGCACCTTCTTTTCCGTAAGGGCAGTTGCCAGGCTGTGCTGTGCATTTCTTCCATTCGCCATTTACTAAATGTTGCATTTTATTGTCTCTCCTTCTTGATTTTATTATTCTTTTATGTTATACTATCTATATCAGAAAAGGTGACATTCATGAAAAAGTTGATAGATTATGATAAGTACATCACGATGGTAAAGGGCTTTAAGTTAGACACATTGATTAACGAATTTAGACCTGACATTGCGAACTTCATTGTCCATACGATGAAGATGGATAAATTAGACTCATACTTTGAGTTAGAGGTTTTAAAAGAGTTAAATAACAGTATACAGGCAGCATTTTCTATATACCACGATGGTGACGGTAATGTGTTAAAGAGTGGTAAGAAATTAACTGTCAATAAGCAGTTCATGATTGACTGTGGTTTACTAGGCAAGCGTGATACAATATTAGGTGTCATTAAGCATGAACTGGTCCATTTCTACGTTGTTACAAAATTCGGTTATGAGGCAGCCAGAGACGGTGCGTTTATCTTTGAGCAGAAATTAAAAGAGTTCGGAGCACCATCTTCCTCTGCAACACCAGAGCGTTTACGTTATACAGGTGTTACGGTTTCTCCTATGGTTTATACTATTTACAAATCAACAGATGGTGAGATTGTCCAGTTGCCATTGGTTCACACGAAAACACTATATAATGTGGTAATTGATGGTGTACATTACAAGCACTTAGAGGCAAAGAAAATTTTAATTACAGATGAACAATAAAAAAGAGAGTACCTGTTATGGGGTACTCTTTCTTTAGGCATTATACGCTAGAATGATAGTCTTAATCTCTTCAACTAATTCAGTAGGCATATCTTTAATGCTTGCTTTTCCAGACTCTGTATTGATTGTTAATGACATTTGTACATCTGCTACATTGTTATTCACTAAAATCTCTTCTGCCTCGTTTAGAGAGTCGGCTAACTTCATTGTTGCTTGTAACTGTTTTAGTTGAGCCTCTAACTCTTCTTGCTGTCTTAGTAAAATGTCCTTATTCTTCATGTTTTAATAATCTCCTTTTATTTTTAACTTGTGTACTATTTATATCAAAAAAGTCGGCTTTCACACCGACTTGCCATAGTATGTTGCGTTACTCTTAAGAAATCTCTCAATATACTTTAGACAGAAATCAGAAACCAAGAAATTGAAGTGAAAGTGTGCTAAATCCCTGTCCTCTAGGTTAAACAACTCTTCTGATACCATGTGCTTAATTGTATCATTCTTCACAATGCTTGTGAACACGATAGAGTCTTTTACGATTAACGATAACATATCTTTACCGTCAATGTGGTCTACACGAACTGTACCTGTGCTGTCTATCTTGATTTCTACTGTATCATCGTTTAAGTTCGGAAGAATATTGTGGATAGACAATAGTAACTGGTTATACTCTCTATTCTTATTCAAATAGTTTAAAATCTTTGCTCGATTATTTTCAAAATTTAACAGATTCATTTTAGTACCTCTTTAATACCAGAATAACTTTGACTTGTTGTATCTAGCAGTCATATAGAAACCTGCTCCAATAAGAATAACTGATAGCAACATGATACCTAAGTCGTAAGATGTGCTGATACCTAGGGCGATACCGATTACAAGTACAGTAACGATAAGTGTTTTAACGAAGTTGCATACCCATTTCTTAAAGTGTTTTGTGTTTGTCATAGTTATTACCTCTTTCAATTTACATATCTATTTTAGCATAAAAGAGATGGCTATGCAACCATCTCCCCAACTAATTTATTCAGTTCATCAACAAACTCTTTTGCTTCGTTGTAATACTCCATCAATTTGTGCTTGTCTTTGTAGTCTGTGTTTACGCTAGAAATCACAAATCCGAATAGGTCCTCATTTAAATCAACTGGGCCACAACCGAATAACTCACCATCTGATGTCTTAGAGTAGTCATATAAAGTCTTGATTGTTACTGGTGCTGACCACTCATGATTGATACGATATTCTTGGTATGTTGTTTGTTCAGCGTTGCTCATAGTGATGTTGATAACCTTTACGATGAATGTTCCGTTTTTGCTCTGTTTTCCTGTTAATAGCATGTTATACCTCTTTCTTTATTTGACATATTCTGAATACTGCACGCCGTCTAGCCAGTACACACCGTCATCTTCGTTGTAGACATACTCTTTTCCGTCTACCTCGATAACATTGCCTTTGTAAACTGGCTTAATGATGTTATACTCAATCTCTACTACCTTGTTATTCTTTACTTCATATGAAATACCGTCTTGCATGATTACACCATTACATACCAACTTCGTGTAGTTTACTAGACCTAACTTCTTCTTGGCTCTGAAATTAAAGTTAGATAATGCCTTCTTTACAGAGATAGCGTTTGTGGACTCTCTATAAATATGGCATACTTGTCGGTTATATACGTCTGTAATCTTTAGGTCTGCTATGTATTTCATGATTATATTGTAGCACGATTATTTTTATTATGCAAGTGTGGGAGAACGGTTTTAAGCGTGTTTTTACTTAAATGTGATAAGTTGTTCAGCCCGCTGGTTTTAGGTCTAAAATAGGTCTAAAAAGTCGCACGGCCGGGGGTGTAAAACGGTTTTAAAGATTTAAAAAGAGTCTAGTTTTTCTTAGACTCTTCTAATTCTTTTAACTTCTCCTCTGCTAAATATCTTACCATCTCGTCCTTATCGTGAGTTAAGATGTCAAGATAAGAACCTTGACTAGCAACTTCACCTCTTACATACCTATCTGGGTCATTTACCAAAACATCATGCCCATAACCCTGTTTGACGACTTCTTGACGAACTTCCGGCGCTTCGTCATTAATAAGTTTCTCTAGGCCATATTTATGACTCGCTACTTCTTGGCGTACTGCCCAGTGCCTGTCATTTATCAATTTGTCGAGATGGTGCCCGTGTTTAGCAATCTCTGCTCGTACAAGGTCACTTTCATCATTCACCAATATATCGTCATACTTGTCAGTGTTTAATACGATTCTAAAACGAACACGGTCATTTTCATCATGCACTAAGATGTCATGGCCATAGCCTTGTCTAGCGACTTCTGCTCGCACTTCGCTATCTTCATCATGAACTAACTTATCTAAACCATATCCACGTCTTGCACACTCTAACCTGTCAAACCAAAAATCACTATTAAGCAGTTTAGTCATTTTTTCGTTATACTCGTCTACCTCTTGTTGAAATCGTTTGTCACTAATACCTTCGGTTTGGTGAAAGATGTGATTGCAATTACCGTGTCCTGGCACTTTAGCAGTACACCATGTAATTTCGCCGTTTGTGTTTAATGCTTTTACTCTAGGCATAAATTATATCCTCTCTTTCTGAAAAGTATATCAAAAAAGAGTAGGTTGCTCTACTCTGGCTTGACTGTTTCAGTTTTGAATGAAATGAAGTTGCAATCGAACGTGAATTTATTACCTGCTAAGATACCGTTGTTTAATACGTTTGTTGCAACGTTAGATACTAAGCATCCTGCTGTTACGTTCGCCATGATAGACTGCTCTCCACCCACCATATTTGCGTGTTCGGCGCAAGAGATTTCGGTTGGGCGACGGTTATCACCATCTGTTGCTTGTAATGCTTTATCAAGCACAACTTCTGTTTCAAAGACAATTTCATTGCTCTTCTTAATAGCAACATATACTTGACCGTTACGCTTACTATTACCAGACCCAATATACACAAAGTCTGGGTACTTTTCCATATGGAACATTTCGTTGATTAATGCACGTGTACCGTTATTATCAACTAATGAGATTACCATAGGCACACAAGGCTCTTCATCAAATAATGGTGCTAAATCTTCTGGAGTATCTAAATACTCTGTGCTGTATGGTAAATTATAACGCTCACCGAATACTTGTGACTTGTACTTGTTTACGTCACCCTCAAAGAACTCCTGGCGAATCAAGTTCTTATTTTCAACTACGTCACCATCAACTAGGAATACTTCATGTCCTTGACGTGCTAGGTTTCCGATTACGTATGAACCTGTGCCACCACAACCGATAATAACAATCTTCTTCTTTTTGTCAAATTCAACCTTGTACATATTTCTACACCTCTTCTTTAACTGTTTTTATTTTAACACCTTATTTTTTAATTGTCAACACTAAAACAGCAGAAAGTGTTAAACATACCACAAAACCAGCGAGAAGATATTTAATTTTTCTATTCTCAACGCACATACAATTCAATGCCTTTCGTGTATCTTGGCCCAAAGTCTAAAATACGATAAGAATGAACAGTTGGTAATTCTTTACCTGCATAACGTACATTATCTTTCTTTGGCATGTAGCCAACTCTGAATAATTCACCTTCAAGATTAACCATTACCTTAATTGCGTTACTGTCATAAGGGTTGTCTTGCTCTCTTTCTAATGAAAAAACAAACTCTTTCTCACGTTTAAACAATACCTCTAAGAAATCCTGTCTACCCTCGAATGTTACTCCTGCTACTCTAAATACGTGCATTATTCTGCCCCCATTTCTCTTCTCTTCAAAAACAACATCTCTTCTAGTTCATCCCAATGTTCTGTTTCCCATGATGTCAAAGGACCACACTCGATACGTTGCTCAATTTCTGATAATTCCATCAAGTTTAATTCTTGCTCAAAATCAATCATTGCTAGTTCTTCCATGTTAACTCCTCTATCCTGCTCCATGCTTTATTCAGGATATCTTCTAATTCTTCTACGTCTTTTCTTAAATCGTCAAATCGTCTAAGCATAGATAAATATTTACTTTTCTTTTCTGTGTACACGTTAATATCGTCTAATGAGATTGCAACCAATAGTTTACGTATTGATACAGGTTCATAGGTATAAATATAGAAATAAATACCTTTTACTCTTTTTGTGTCAACTGTTAGTAATCTATGAATATCATCTATCAGATTTTCAGATACAAATGATACAAGAACTCTGTCCTCAGGCATTTTCTTAGCCTTGATAATATACTTCATATTTTAACTAGCCTCTTAAGATTGAGGCATCCTCGATTTGCATCCCGTAGCCGTTAAAGTACGTTGATAAAGCAATCGGCTTGCCGTTGAAATAAAAGAACATCTTAGACTCTTTTGAAATCTTAACATCAAATAGTTTCTCAATGTTGTTAATGTCTGTGCTGTCTGAAATACCTAATGCAATCTTGCTGTTTAAAATATCTCTTTTAAGTGTTTTGTTCATTCTTCTCACCTCTTACCTTATCTACCTTAACATGCACGCTTGCTTTTGTCAATGACCTAAAGGTCTTTTTACTAACTTGTTACATACCGGGCACTTCACGATTTCTTTTGTGATAAAGTGCAACTGATTGTTACAATATGGACATAAACTGATTGTACGGTATGGTTGACTACCGACAGTGCTTACAGTCTTCTGCTTGGCTGGTGCGATGAATATAAAATCTTCATACTTGCTCATAATTGGCCTCCTCATCGTTTAACAACGATATCTTGTTTTACTTTTGTCACTTCAAGTACTCGCTCTGTCTTGGTGTTGTTGGCAACCAGTTTGTTACTGTTAATGCCACAACCACAGGCGAAGATAACTAATGCAATTAATATTTTCTTCATGCTATTTGCCTCTTTCTGCTTTCTCTTGTCTATTTTTTCTCTTGATACGCACCGTAGGTGTTTCAGGATTGATGAGTGACCTAATAGTGTACTTCTTATTTAATGAGACATTGAAATTCTTAGTAAAATCAACTGTGCTACACAGGTTGTCGTCCACATCGTAGAAATCAGCAATCAGGTACACATCTTTATTATTTTCTTCTGCTCGTCTAAATTCTACGAACAGTGCCCTGTTGGCGAAATACTGATGGAGAATTTCACTTACTAACTCGCTCTTTCTTCGCTGGGCTGGTAGCGATGCAAGGTACAACTGTTCTAAACTTGTCTTATTACTAATATCCCATTCTTTTGTCTGTTTAACCAACTCATACATCGCATAGAAGATGAGAGCAAGGTAGAATGGGTTGTTAACTGTTATTGCTATCATAAACAGCCCTGCAATAATAAACGGTAATACTAGATTAACTCTTGCTATATAGGCTCTATAATCAATTTTACAGGTCTTTTCCAGCGTGTCTAGCGTACAGTTGTCTAATTGCTCATTATTACTGTTTGACATCTCCTACACCTCTTTTCCGTTACGGTGAGTTTACCTATAAAGAACTGACCGTTTTTCTTTTATTCAGCACCCACACTGGGAATCGAACCCAGACCAAACAGTTTAGGAAACTGTGACACTATCCTTTATGCTATATGGGCATGTGAGCCTCTTGGTAGAGGCTTTATTTTAGCGTATTGTTAATATTGTTTTACGATATCAGACAGGTATTCGCCGTGCCTTAAGACAATTTTTTCATTTGGGTCCATAGATAAATCCTCTATAAATTTCTCATAGTTGGTTTTAAGTAGACTTACAAAACTCTCCTGATTACCACGGTTTAAGTAGCGATTAATCATCTCTTCTTTCATATCTAATGATGGAAGGACGATTGTGTATCTAATACCTTGTGCTTGTGATGCCTCTCTAACCTCTTTATGAGACGAGATTAAGACATTAAATCCCATGCTCGTCAACTCATTAATCTTCTTAATGTGGTTTGCTGGGAAATCAGGATTAATTGTTTTTGCTGTACCTTTGCGTTCTTCGACAGATAATGCCTTATCAATATCAAGCCACTTGTAATCTGACGACTCAAGGTCAATGTAGTTTTTGTTTGTCTGAACTAATGTTGTTTTACCAATGCCTGGAAATGCTGAAATAATTTTATTCATATTTTTACCTATATGATGAAGTACACTACTTTTAGCAATGTACTTCAACTTTAACCGCATACTTTACTGTAAACTTCTTTGTTCTACGCTTTAACTCTAATTCATCAACCTTCTTACGCATTGTTGCAATCTTTTCTTCAAGTTTCTGTGCCTTGATTGCCTTCGTCTTTGGTGTAACATCTGAATGGCAATGCTCACAACGATATCCCCAAAATAGATTAAGGCTAGTTCTCTTACCACAATGTGGGCAAGTTAATGTTTTCTGTGTCGGTCTCTTTAATGCACTAAGTTCTTTTCCGCACTCTTGAACCTTGTTTTCAAGTGTTTTTTTGTGTCTGTGTTTTATTCTTGAGCGTATAGTCTTTAAAGCGTACTGCTTTGTCACTATATGAACCATTAAACTGTTCAAGGTACTCACAAGCCTCTTCATAGGAATCAAACTCTTTATTCAGAACCGATAGGTTTCCGTGGTAACATGAACTTTCTTCATGGTCCATGTTTCGCTCTGCAAAATCACAAGCATCAGCGAAAATTTCTTTTTCATTATCAACAACTAGAATTTCAATACAATGGCCCATATAATTACCTCGCTTTTATTTACAAGATAATTATATACCAATTCTATCTTGGTTGTAAATAGATAAATTATAGAATTCCAAACTTATTTAAAGCGGCCCACTCTTTGATTGCTTCATATTCAGGCGAACCCTTACTGATAAATCTATTATTCATGTCACCTTCGATTTGAGTTACTTTCTTGTCTTTTACTTCGATTGTAACGTATGGTACATTTCTATCCTTACGCAAGAAATAAATCATATCTTCTCTTCTAATGACTTTATCTACATAGACACCTACACAATGATGGAGTGCTTTACCTTCATTAATAATATCCTGTGTTGTCTTAGGAATAGTAATAGAGAACTCTCCATCATCATATTCTTGCACATTTAATTGACTGACAACTTCTTGGTACTCTTGCTCAATCTTGGCATTTGTGATTGCTTGGTAAACAAGTTGGTATTTATTATGCAATTCTTCCATAGTCGTTGTCTTTAGTGTGTTATAGAAGTCTTTAAGTGTCTTATCACGATTGATAACTTTGAACATCTTAATTGTGTCATTGATGTAATAAGAATTAATATTCTTAAGTCTTTCATGCAATGCTAATGGAGATAATTCCTCATTACCAAAGATGTGATAATTTAAAATGTTTTTAGCGGACTCTAATTCTGATACAATCTGATTATATGAAGTTGTGATATTTAATAAATTTGTGAAATCTTTAACACTGTCTATACTATTTAGAATGTCGGTATATCTTTCAATCTCTAGTTTGTAAAGGAATTCCATTTTGCTATAAGCACTTGCCAAGTGTTTAAGTCCACATACATCAACCCATAGACAACCGATTGTTTCTAACTGCTCTGTAGAGAAATATTTAATGACATTATAAATACCTACACCACTGTCCATGATATTCATTAAACGAATGCCCGTGAGTGCTTTTAATGACAATGTATAGATAACATCTCTCTTTGGTAGTGTATTAAAGAAATTTGCCTTTAAATCACGCACTAAACTGTCCTTATCGAATAAGTCATAGTATTTAATTAAATACTCCCAAGAAACATTTTGGAATGCTTGTACATTAGGATATACTTGGAACCATGTCTCTAGTTTGTCAGAATACAACATATTCACAAAAGTCTTAATAGGCACATACGGACTCTGAATATTAAGCAATTCAGCATACTTCATAGGATTTTCTAATACATCTCTAAAATGTTCTAAACGATTATTTAATGACTGGATTTCAAAACCCATATAAACAATCTCACCACTATCCATAATGCTCTTCTTGGTTGCTCGAACATTATTAATGTGGAATGTGAATAGTCCACTGTTCGGTACATCAATCTTAATTACAGAACCACTTAATGTTGGCAGAATAATAGTAGAGATATTATCATTTGTTTCAATTCTATTTTCTGTTATTCCTTCATTATGATTAAGTACAATCTCTCTATTTCTATACAAGAATACTACATTAGAGAATGGTTTATGGATAGTATTTGCAATTTGTTCAATCTCTTCACTCGTGTGCTTATATGGTTGGAACGGCTCTGTAATAACTCTTCTTGTGTTAACAGTCCAGAAATTATCAAATTGTAATAATTCATCTGTTTTAAGTAAGATGAATATTAAATGATAACCGCCAATAATTAATCTACCAAATGATAACTCAATCTCAATAAGATTACTCATTCTATCTGCATTACAATATAGGTTACCTTCTACCAGTAAAATTTTTCCTTCTAGTTTTATAGATGGGAACATAGAACCCTCATAGACTTCCATAGCAACTTCGCCATCATAAAGATATTCTGTATATCTGGTATTGTGATAGTAATTGCCTGTTTCCTTGGTTTCGCCTCTTACGCACTCACAAACTAAACCTTGCTCTTTCAATTCTGCTAAAATTCTATCGGCGTATTCTTGCTTAAGCACCTGTGTGTAACCATTTAGGTATTCTAAATATTGTTCTTCTGTCTTTTTGGTGTATGTTTTCATAGTAGCCTCTCATTATTTGATGTCTGTAATGTCCATGTCGTAACCGAAATATCCCAAGAATGTACCGTCATCTTCATATTCTGCCCAGATAATAGTTAGTATATTATCAAGAACATATATTTCTTCTACATGTTCCATTTTAATTTTACGCTTGTTATTATCATTATATAACTTTAATAATGCCTCGTTCTCTGGTGTCACGTCTTTTCTTTCCATATACTGTACCTCTTTCTTACAAATATGATTATACTATAATGCGAGTAATATGTAAACAGACAAAACAAAAAAGATACAACCCAATGTATCTCTTTTTTAATCTCTTCCAGTGCTGCCAAACCCACTAACACCACGTTCAGTGTCTGACAACTCATCTTCTACATATTCAGTGTCTAAAATGGGCACAATGACTAATTGGACACATCTTTCTCCTGCTTTAATCGTGTGAGGTTCTTGGCTAATATTAGTAATTCTAGCCATTACTTCCCCACGATAATCACTATCAATTACACCAACAGAATTAGTTAATGTGCAACCATACTTGTAACCTAACGAACCTCTTGCGAACAATAATCCTACATACCCATCAGGAATTTCAACATAGAAACCAGTAGAGATAATGGCATATTCACCAGGCTCAATCGCAATGTCTTTATCTGTATTGTTAAATAAGTCAATACCAGCAGAACCTACTGTTTGTTTCTTAGGAGACTGATAATTCCCTTTATATTGATATTTAATCCTCATTATATTAATCCTTCAAATGTGATAGGTTTATATTTTGGCCTACTGAAATCGCCGACAGTAAGATTATTAAACTCTTCATCACTCATAGTCAACAATGTCTTGTCTATAAATAATGTTTGTTGGTAAGACAAACGAATATCATACTTAGGTGTTACTGTGCAGTTAAAATAAACAAGCCCACATGTACTAATATCAATATCATCAATAGCATCAACTTCTATAAGCGTTTTTGTGGATTAGTTTCACAATGCTTCTTTATAATGTTATTCAATCTGTCTTTTATAGCAACTTGCATGTCACTAATCTCTTCAATCAATTCTGTGTATCTTTCAATGTCAATCATTTTTACCTCCTTGTAATTTACTTAATTTATGATTTACCAAAATTAACTGTACTAAAATGAATCCTAAAAAACTAAGGATTGAATCGTTTTGGTTACCTGTGATAGCACCTGTGATAGCAAAACTAAGTGAACATATACTTATGACAACTACTGCTATATATTCTAAAATTTCTATAAATGTAAGTTTTTTCATAATATTCTATTATTGTTCCTTTTTAATAAGTTCTTTTAATTCATTAATACTCTTTACCATCTTATCTTGTGTTTCCAACATGTTATAGCATATACTTGATGTAAATAGTACATATATAAAAATTGTCCAAATCACAACACCCGAATTAGTGGTATCAAAAATTGCAAATACTAAGGCAAGGAGTCCTAATAAGAATATAATAAATAAACGTTTCCCAAATTTACTCATAATCACTTCCCTAAATCGCTTTCTAATTTTTGCACTTGTGCCATTAACCGTTCGCATTCACGTTTCTTGGCTGCAAGTTCTTTCTCTTTTTTAGACTCATCTAACAATCTTAACTGCTCTTGGTTATATACCTCTAGTTCTGCCTTTAAAGTATCTTTGTTCTTTAGGATTTCATCTTCAGACATATCCAACAGTTCTTTTTTGATGTAGAGTATATACATGCCATCGTCATGTCTAAAATGTTCATACTCAACTAAAACAAACTCGCCATCTTCGCTAATATCTGTTATGAGTGTATAGCCATAGTCAAACCAACTGTCATCAGTTCTATAATCCCTACCAATGTTCTCATGAATAAAGTTAATCTTATTGTATAATTGTGTTTCTAATTTATCATTTAAAATATAAGCATTTCTAGCATTGTCAAATTTTCTAAAAAATTCTTCTGTATCTTCTTTTGAGAAATGGTTTGGATTAAAATCACTAATATCAACCAAATCATCAAAACTTGCACTTGAAAAGTCCTTTTCTCTACAGTCATATCGTTTGATTAATTCACCTGTCTCAACATCAACTAAACACCAGTATGATGGTCTCGGCATTGTCTTATTATCTAAATTGCTCTTATTGTAAAAAGTCACAAAGAATGCAATGTACCATTTACCATTTTCTTTTCTCAAAACTGGGTTAGATACTGTATGTGGAACTTTTACACCATCTAATACAACTCTACCTAGTTCCCTAATGATAGTTCCAATATCTTTTATTTACTTACTCACCATTTCTATTACTTTCTTCTAATTCCTTAGAAAGTCTTTCTTTATTCGCTCTTAGTTCTTCCTCAGTCATGTCAAATAACTCTTTCTTAATATAGACTGTGCTAAAATGCCATTCATTCAGTATCACAACATGTAAATGAGATTCTATTACGACATAAGTAATGTTTGTCTTTTCATCAACCATTTCATAAATTCTATCAATATCAAATAAAACATCACCACAATCTGATTTTGCATCTCTACCAATGATATGGTGTACCAACCATGATTGTGTACGAATTTTATCATGTGTGTCTTGTACTTCTTTTTCTAACTGGTGTAATCTGTTAATATTTATCATTGTTAATATCTCCAATCCCATTTATCGAATAATTCTATTTTACCACTTAGCAACTCATCTGTCAATTCATCGTAACCACTATTATATTCTTTCTTAATATTATTCAAGTAGGTATGAATCTTATGTCTACCTCTTGTCATTAATTCCATCTTATTATGACAATTAGATTTGTTCCACTCTTTTTCTTGAATTGTTTTGTAGTAGTCATAGTTCTTAACGTGAATTTCTTTACGTTCTTTAATTTTACCGAAAAGTGGTCTATCCCAGTATTTTTGTTCTCTATAGCCAATACAAATGTATTTCCATTCTGGGTATTCATCCCATGTGTTACGAACGTATCTAAACTCAAAATATTTAGGATACCAGAGTTTTAACCATTCGATAGGAAAACGCACTCTAGATTCGTGCAATGTATCTTTTTCAATTTTGGTTATGATAGGAAACGTATTATAGGTTCGGATATATCTTTCTAGTCTAAAGTTTTTACGATGGCAACCTTTAATAAAATCAAGTTTTTTATCTCTCTTTCGTCTAGCATATCTATTTAACTTTTTAGACATCTAATTATCACCACCCTTAATTATGAAAATTATATCATTTTACAAACAAACTTTACCCACTTACTTATCAATCTTTAAATCTAGCATACCACTTTCAAGCACTTCTGGCAAGAAATGAATTTCATAGGCAGAGCGTGAAACATCTGCACCACCAATATCTTCCACAACGTAAGTTGTATCATCGTTTAAGAAAATCATGTGCTTGTGGTATGTTTCACCGTCTTTGACAATGACATTTAATTCCTTAGTGTCACCATCTGTTTTTAAAGACATGACACCAGTCATCTGCATCAATACCTTATCTGTACGTGTATTAAACACTGTAATTCGTCTTGTTACATTAAAACTGTCCGCTTCTTGTGTAATGTTATAACGTACTGTATCTGCTTGTGTGCAGCCTGTTATGAGTGTTGCTGATGTTAGTGCTACTAATGCTAATTTCAATACTTTCTTTAAAGTCATTTCCTTATACCTCTTCCCTACACCAAATAATTACTGTATGTTTATGATTTCAATTCTTTCTCTAGTTCTTCTAAATGTTTCTTCTTTTCAGCGAGAGATTTTTCATACCATTTAATCTCGTTTTTTAGTTCCACAAGATACTGTTTTTCTTTTTCTTCTTTAATCTGTTTAAGTGTAGTAGCATACTTTTCTTTTGCTACATCATCATCCATAGACAAGATTTCGTTTGGAAAGAAATATTCATCATCTACATCTGTTGTAACTAAGACACCATCTGATTTAATCTCAAAGTCTTGAATAAATTGATTATCACCTGTAACAGTACTCTTAAAATCTAGTAGCCTATCTCTTAGGAATAAATTTAAGAGTTTTGGTATTTCGCATAATTCTAATGCTTTAGATACGTTTGGTGAGGCATTATGTCTATTACAACCGTTAATAAGTTGTAATACATACCCAATAGAACATGAATACATATTCTTTTCATATTCTTCAATAGACATATTATTCAATAAATGAAATGGTATTTGAACTCTAATATTATCTGCAATAATGTCATCGTAAAGAACAAACACTACCTCTGTATTACCAAGAGCAATATATGCTTTTCTGACTTCATCTATTTTAATCTTGTTTTCATTTGTAAGATTGTACACATCAAATGTCAATCTTTCAATCGGTCTCAATTCTTCTATTTTCATGTTTGTTCATCTCCTTTTATTTTCTTCTTACTAATACTATTTTTACTCAAACAGTTCCCATGTTATTTTCATCGCCATATATATTAGGTAGCATGGAAACAGTATTACTGGAATTGCAAATATACCTCGCTCTGCGAGAGGTAGTGCAATATTATAATAAATAATACACCCACCTATAATACCTAACACAGATATGATACCGAGTTTTACAGAAACCTTATTCAAAAGTTTTAACACTATTTAATCACCTCCAATTTGTAGAACAAAACTCTGCCATTGTTACATACTCATATTGTGTTGTATCACCAAAGTTTGCTAATGTTTGCCAGCGAACATCAAAGATTAAATCACCTTGCTGTGTTCGCTTAATCTTGTATGAGTCAACTTTATCCTGTCGTGAGAAAAATTCAGATTTGTTTACAAGTATTTTTGCTAGTTTTCTCTTAATGACATTATCTGCCTTTGTCATTTCTGTCAATAATGCTAGCCATTCTTGTTCATTTAATGTTTCATAGTTCATATTGTTTACCTCCATAAACAATCTACTCCACAACCTCATTAATTTCTTCTATCAACTTTTCTACATGAATCAACTTTTCTACATGAGAAAGTAACATACGATTTTTTAGTTCTGGAATTAGAGATTTGTATGTAACACCATGTCTACAATATAGACGTGGTAGATTATCAATATTCAACTCTATCAATTCATATCTACCGTTCTTATCCACTTTCTTATAAATGGTTCTTGTTTCACCAGAATATTCTCCATCTAAGATAAGGATTCTATGACAATCGTCTACTAAAATTTCCATAGACCAATCCCTTATCTTTAAAATTTTGAGATGCACTCTATCTAGTAGATTTTGGCGATATTGTAATGTCATGGAATACTTTAATGCATCTTCTTTATTTTAAAATACTCTATTATATACTCTATATGAAACAATCTCTTCTAACTCAAACATGGTAGTACCTCTCTTGTTTATGGTTCTATATTATCATAAAATGAGCCTTCTTTACTAATGCGAGTTTTAATGCCTTAAATTCCTGTACTTTTGTCTTTGCCATAATAGCACCTCTTTTATTTACAAGAATATCTTATCACAGTCTGAAACATTTGTAAACAAAAAGTGAGATATTTTTAATTTATCTCACTTATTATTAAGAGTTATTAATCAACCACACACTCGACTTCATCGGTAAGGATAATATCTTTACTTTCATCATCTTTATAATGATGTACCTTTGCTACACCGACAACACGCAACTTATCACCTTGCTTAACTTCAGTATCTAAGTGAATAGTTATTACACCAAAAATCATGTCATAGTCATCTTCCTTTAGGAATCTGTACCTGTCATAAGCGTCAACAATTTCATACCCAAGCATCTCGTCATTTTCGTTATACACTTTCAAAACCAAATGACCAATACTTGGAAACTCTCCCACACGTATATCTGTATTTTGAAAACGGTAACTAACTTCTAGTTTCTTATGATTTGTTGGACTGACATAAGGAAAACGCAACTCTGCAATATATTGTGGATTCTTCTTTACTATGCCACATCCTGCAAGTGTTACTACACACATTACTGCACAAATTAATTTTCTAAACATTATATAACCTACTCAAATACAACCTTATTCTCTGCAACTAAATCAGAGTTCTTGATATTTTCTGCTGTTACAGAGCCTGTTTTTACATGAATCTTTAAATCAGGGCTACATGACTTTGAAAGGCAGAATAGGTTAGATAACTTTTTAACATTTGATGGTAAGTAAATGTCCTTTAAATTCTCTCCACTAAATACCCATGCCTCAATATTTTCAAGCGATTCTGGTAATACAACCTTTTCCAAAGATGGTAATGAAAGCATTGAATCTTCACAAAGAACAAATAAAGACTTACCAAATTCAACATACTTTAATTTAGGATTGTTTGATAATGCGTCTTGTCTAACAGAACCTACACTATCCGGGAGAACAATTGCTTCTACATTAGGTAGTTCAGATAAAGCGTGCGGATTAATCATCTTTACCGGTCTACCATTAATTTTAGATGGTACATGTACTACTCTTGATTTTGATGTACAACCTGTGATGTTGTAACTGTTACCGTACTCATTCCATTCGTAAGTAAAGTAGTTTTTACTTGTTTCTGGAAAATTTCTAAAATTTTCTTCTGTAATCTCAACACCAGTTAAATCTGGTTCAGGCTTTTCCTCTTCTGGTTCCTCTTTCGGTTCAATGTAAAGTTTAGCACCGGTTTCAGTTGTCTTGTACTCACCTTCTCCATCGTTTTGGATTCCATCTTTTTTGGAACTGTTTTCTGTTTGTGATGTAGTTTCTTTTGACTCTGCTTGAGAATCATTCTTTTTAGAAGAGCATCCAATAGTGAACACCATTAAGGATGCCAATCCAATCTTAATTAATTTATTCATCTCTTAAGCCCTTTCTCTTAGTTAAAGCAAATCCTAAACCTAATATAGATAATGCAAATAACTTCAATGTGTTACTCATGTTGTCACCTGTAGGGGCGGTACTTTCAATCACATAGTTAGATTTAGATGTCTCTTGACTATCTGCTGGGATAAATGACTCATCAATCTTTGTATAAACATGTGTTCTAATATCACTTGTTTCAGTCGTTTCCTTAAACATATATCCATTAATATCCAACTTCTCAACAAAGTCTCTAACTAATTTGTGTAAATCGTTACCCTGTTCATCAATGAATCTTGTAATCTTTAACTCTGGTACTTCTACAACCGGACTATCATTTGGAATCTCTGTTTCGACTTTTGTATAAACGTGAGTTCTGATATCTGTTGTTTCTGTAGTTTCTTTGAACACATATCCAGAGATTTCTACCTTGTCTACAAAATTTTCTTCTAACTCATGTAAATCATTACCTTGTTCATCTACGAATCTAGTAACCTTCAATTCAGGTAATTCAACTGTAGGTGAATCATTAGGTACTTCACTATGGAACTCTTCATATACATAAGTTCTGATACCATCTTGGTCTGGTAACTTTTCCTTAAATACATACTTAGTTCCATTGAATGTGATTTCATCTTTCTTCTCTGTGAAACCATTTTCAAACTCTGCTATCTGTTCGTTATTAGTATTCACAAAAGTTGTAATCTTAAATTCAGGAATTTCAACTGTTGGTGCATCACCAGGCAGTTCATGTTGTTCATTCCATGTATTTGTTACATTGAAGCCATTATCCATGTCGCCGGCAATAGAAGTCATATAGAAATTCATTTCATCTTCTTTAATAGAATACTGAATTTCTTGATTTCCATTATATTTGCGTAAACCAGTGAAAGTATATTCCCAGTTATTAGATGTATCTAATGTTACAGACTTACCTGTGTCAACATTATCGGCATATAAATGCATAACTGCTTGTGTACCTGTATTACCTACCCAAGTCTTAGACACCTTAATATCTCTTGTAATAGGCTCATCTTTTACAGTAACGATATTATCTTTACTTACAGAGGTTTGGATTGTGTATACTGTGTTATTTAACTTATAACCAAAAGGTGCTTCAATTTCTTTTACTTCATAATTTGCTTCAAATACAACGTTAGGTGTTACTGCTGTACCATCTGCACCGGTCACTAATGTTTGTGTTGTATTGTCATCTAAATCTTTAATCTCAAACTTAGCACCAGCAAGTCCTGCACCTGTTTCAGAATCCTGTTTAACAATTTGCAACTTACCCTTTGTTGTTACACCTGTATCGCCACCAACATCTGCGAGTTTATACTGTGCTGTAACATCCTTAGTTACTTCATCACTTGAAATAGCAATCTTATTCTTTTGGAGTGTACCACTTGTCATGGCTGTTTTCATAAATAGCATATAACCTTGTGTGCCAATATCGCCTAAATCTAAAGTCCATGACTTATAATCAGGTGCAAATTGAATCTTATCTGTTACATCAATAACCTCACCCCAATTAGAGATACCTGCATTTTCAGTATAAGTAACTTTTTGCAACTTAAATCTTTCTTTTGAAATATCTACTGGATGTAAGAACCAACCATTATCTGTTACAAGACTATCAGATAAGACTACATGATGTAAGTCCATACCACTCTTATTAACACGAATAATCCACTTAACTGTGTTTGGTTCATCTGGTAATCCTTGACCCCACTTAGCAATTACTTCACCATCTGTACTTGGTCGTGTAATCGTTGTTTCTGCTGACATTTGATAGCCGTTATAGATACCATTACCCTTGATTGTAAATGTAAATGTGTTCTTTTTATTCAACTCAATATGGTTCTTATTAAAAGGCACCCATAGATAAACGTTGCCACTTAAATTACTTCTATTGTTTGCTTGTTCGTTAAATACAACACTAATCTTACCACCTTCAGTACCATTAGGATGTAATGTTCCTTCACCAATATTGTCCCCTGTAGCAGAATCAATAATAGGGAAAGTTCTATCTAACTTATCTGAACTCATATCAATAGATTCAGGCACAAGAATATCAAAATAATCTCCTGTATGTACTGTTTCAGTTGAGTTCCAAGTCATATTTAAGAAGAAACTTGAGCCATCATATAAATTATTTTGATGTACTTGATTTCCACTATCTCTTAATGATACTTGTACTAATTGTACGTCAAGTCTGCGTGGTGATGTTTCTTCTGCGTGTGATGGTGTTGCCATACAAATTGTCATAAATAGCATTGTTATAAATGTTAGTAATTTTTTCATTCTCTATTTCCTTTCTGATAATCTTTTTAATTCTTCTGCCTCTTCTTGAGTGGATACAATTTCTGCTTTAAGAACATTTAATTGGTCTTTCATGTTTTCAATTTCTTCAAGTTTTTTCTTGTACATTCCAATAATACGTTGTCTATTCTGTTCTTCCCTTGCTTTTTCTAGTATTAACTTTTCTTCCATGAGTTCTTCTTTTGTCATGTTAAAATATTTTAATGGTATAATAAAAGTCATAGTCTCAAATGAATCACCATTATCTGTCTCACAAATGTTATAGGTAACATTCAACACTACGTTATTATTTTTAATATTTATATATGAGATATGACCGTTATATACCTCATCAACATACATTGGTTGATTTTTATAAACTAAAAGTATTTCACAAATCTCTTTTAGGTTTATCAATATTTCTTCATCAAATTGCCTGACTTTTAAAATCTTATCTTCAAAGTTCATGTTTTTCTCCTTTAATGTTTAGAACTCTTTATTTTACAAGTGCTCCGTACTTCTCTTCTAATTTCTTATTTGCTTTTTCAGCACATTCTATTTCCATTTGACTTCTACGAATGATTGATAGATTTCTTTGATACTCCTCTCTTGAATCTTGTAGTTTCTCTAGTGCATTTAAACTTAATGAGATATTGCGATAGTCTATTAATTGGTTATCCGTAGCGTTAAAAATAACTAACGGAATACCACAACTGAAAACACTATCATCAACACCATAAGCTTCAAGTTTAACACAGAGTCAAGTCATCATCTCTTCTTATTGCCTTACTTATGCATAAAACGCTCTTTCGTGCTTGCAGTCTTTTAATGGTTTTATATGAAGGATTTGCACATCCTCCCATACCTCTAAAATCCAACATATTATTGTCTATATCCATTAGAACAACACTTCCTTTGGCTCTTCTTCCTTTTATAAAGCAAACTTCTCCTAAGTATTGCACTTTATCATATCTATTTAACCCATTAATTTTGCCTGCGCTTTTCATCATTTTGCATCTAGTACATTTTATCAAGATTCTATCCTGAACCGGAACTCGTCTTTTTCTATAAACCACATCTAATTCTTTGAACTCCAACCCACCACTTGCAACAACACAAGCGTCTATGTAGTGGTCTTTTTCTAGTTTTAGATGATTTCTATTTTCACTTGTAACAAAACCAAAAGTTTCAATAGCATCTGGATATTTCTTCAACAATTTACTTCTGATTATACTCATGTGAGTTGCATACTTCAAGTTCTTACTCTTCTTAGGTTTCTTATTTAGTTCTACAGTACCAGCGTGGACTCCTTTATGACAATCTTCACATAAGGTAATTAAGTTCTCTTCATCATCTGTTCCACCATCACGTCTAAATTTAATATGGTGAACTTCTAATCTACAATTCTTTTTACCACAACACTGACAAATGTAGTTATCTCGATGGAGAACTGCTTTTTGTCTTGAAGAATAGCCATAGTTAAAACCTTTCTGGTAACCCCAGTGTCTAATTTTTTCGTTGATTAGACTAGGATTTTTCATCAAAGCAGTATCGAACTGACTTACTTCTAAAATTAAATCAGAAACAGGTAAAATCTTTTTACAGGACTCTATCTCGTCTATATGAGCTTGAACCTTATGTCTCACTGAAGGTGGCAGTCTATCTTTTTTAATAGAATTTCTTCTATTTAGGAACCTAGGCTTTCTGTAACGAGTTTTCCTTGAACGTCTGTTTTGTCTAAAAGCACGTCTACGGTCCATCTTCTTTTTAATATCCCTTAATTCCGTCTGTGACTGGTACAACACCTTGTCGTTACCAATAACTGCTACACCGATGTATTTAGAACCTGTATCAACGCCACAGTAACACTCCTGAACCACGTCTGTTTCAGGTTCATAAAGCAATCTGATGGTGAACGGCTCTCTACAGACAACCTTTGCTTTTCCTTCTTTTAATAATCTACGAACCTTGCCAAAGCGTTCTGTCGGCATAAAAGGTTGTCCGTCTTGTTTCAATACATACACCAACATCTACACTTCAACTCCTTTCGTGGATGATAAGTTCAACTCTTTAAGACGGTACCTATCGAACCGTTGTGCCTAACTCATCTCTGTAACCAAGATAAGTGTTGGACTTCTCATCGACAAAGATAATTAGAGTTTTGAAATTACTGACACAGGACTCACTTAGCACTCTTAGTCCAACTTAATCAGTAATCACAGAGCGACGGTCTTGAGCATTCAACCGAGGGTGTGTATGTGTTTCTTCTAACTATCGTAGGTAAAGTTTCCTTAACCTTAGTCTTGTAAACAATCGTACCTTTATGGTACTAGGTTCTTAACCTAGTGCATACGTACTTAGATGTCAGATGTTTTTTGAGGCTTATAGTTTTGATGATGAAGAGGTTTTAACCGGGATATTCCTGTTGTTGTTTTAAATGTAACTGATGAGCAAATAAAGAATTGTGAGAAACGTATGAGTAATTAATTAAGTGAACCATATCATCTTTAATAGACACGCTCTCCACTCCAATGATTTCTTCTGAAACATAGATATGACCTAAATAACCTTGAATGTGTTTTAATCTATCTGTTGCCTCTTTCATTCTTATTTTGTATTCTTGTTCTGCTTGGATTGCTTGTTCTATTAGTGTCATGTTATCCATTCTCCCTTATCTGTCTTAATTCTTCTTCACTCATTGTTAATAGTTCTTTATCAAGTGATACGATTCCTAAGTCCATATTCTCATTCAGAAAAAATATGTCAAGAATGCCATCATTTACATCTAATATATCATATACACATGTAATTTCCTGATAATGAATAAAGTTATCAAACTCTTTATAAGAAAAACACGGTCCTAAAATGTTTTTAATTAGATTTAACTGCTTGATAAGTTCTTCATCAAGTTTTTCTTTTTCTGCATAACACTTCTTAACGCTTTCTAAGTCTAACATATCTATTCTCCATTTTTTAATATTTGTTCTAACGTTCTTGGTGTGTAATTCATATAATCCAACATACAGCCTACATTGAAATATTGCGCATTTGTTTTGTATCTATTCTTTGCTTGTTCTGCCACTTCTTTACAGAACTCCCACTCATCTGAATTGTGAACATGACCATAAAGGTGAACACAATTAGGGTACCTATGACTCCTAAATAAAGGCATAAAGTAGTGACTCATATATACACGATACTCTTTACCAAATGCCATATCCTTTACTTCTTTATAGTCAACCATTTGCAAGACTTTATTTTTATTTGCTTGTGTATGTAGGATTCTGTCGTGGTTTCCCCTTATTAAAATTATTTTACCGTTTAATTGGTTAAATACTTCATTTGTGCGTTCCGTATTACCAAAGCAAAAATCTCCTAAAACATACACAATATCACCCTTTTTAACAACACTGTTCCAATTGTTAATAAGAGTATTATTCATCTCTTCAACATCTTTAAATGGTCTATTATCAAACTTAATGACGTTTGTGTGGTCAAAATGTAAGTCACTTATATAGTACTTCATATTATTAATTCTACTACTCCCACTCATATATTATACAACTCATGCACCAAAAACTATATTGTATTTGATGCAAATTTACTATCTAATTCACCAAATGTATCTCGATATGACTTTAACTCTTTGCGAACCTTCTTAATCCACTTTGTCAGTGTTTTCTTACTTTTTTCTAACTCTGCATGATACTCTTCCTCGGTCTCACCAAAAACATCAAAAGACGCCCAACTAACAAAATTTTCGCATATAGCATTTACTATTTGTTCGATGAAATCAGGTGATTTAATATTATATATTTTACCTTTGTTTTCATTATAAGGGCAGCCACATACGTAACACTCTTTTTCAGATACTAATACAACCTGTGTTCCATGACTTTCTCCATCAAATTCAAATAGAATGCATGGTTCAGCATTGTGTAAATACTTATAAAACTTCTTTAACATATTTATTGCAATATTTCCATCTATATAAGATAGAACAACGTTACTAGAACCATTATCATCTTCAAGTGATAAGAAAGACCACCCACCACAGGGTTTCTCAAGGTCTACAATTACTTTTGTCATATATACTACCTCTTTCTTTATTTTTCTACTTTACATGGAGCATTGTATGTTAATAGGTCACTAATTGAATAGATATGCCCATCAATCATTTGGTTGTCTATTTCAATAGTAATTGGAATACTATATTTCAATTTAATTATCTCACTAAGACTACTGTTATTACTATAAAACAGAGTATACTCTATTGAACTATTCTTGTCCTTTTTAATACCAACCAAATCTTTTTCTTGTGCGAACCATTCTGCGATTTTTAAACGCTCGTCTAATGTGGTGTCAATAATATTAGAGTCAATTTGGTCTAATCTGGTCAGCACTTTCTTTCTAAGTTTAAAAAATGCATCATACTGACCCTTACTGACATTATATGTATCTGACACAATTACCAATCCGAGTTTAAATACTAACCATTTTTGTTTCCATCTTGGTAATAGTGATTTATTGAATTGTCTTTCGTTATCAATAGTTTTTTCTCCATCTCGTGTTATTTTTAACATATATATTATCTCCAATTCTTTTCCTTAAACTTTTCAAATGCCTCTGTAACACTATACCACTGATTAGAGCATTTATCTAATCTGTGGAACACGTATGAGTCACCGATTAGTTTATACATACCCTTGTCGTTGTAATAACTTTCATTAAAACTGAACTCTTCTGGGAAATTCAGCAATTTTAGCAAATTGGTGTAATCGTACTCATCGGTTTTAATTTTAAACTCTAAGATACTATCCAACTCATGGAAAGCATAGAATGGGTCAAAAAACACACTTGCATCTTGAAATCTCTTTGTTGTAATAGGCTTAATAACAGGTAATTTTTCTAATTCCATTATCAAATCACTGAAGTATTGCACAGGCATTTCACAAGAGAAGTTAATTGAGCCTAAATTAGGATGATAGTTAGTTCCGTAGCCTTTTTGTACAAGATTTATGTACTTGGTACTGTCTCCACCATATGAGTTATCTTGAATTTGAAGGTTATGTGTCAATAACTGCTTATAGTCTTTTGTTAATTCTTTTTTAAGGCTTTCAATATACAGACTAAACCATCGCAATATTGTTAATGGACTTCTAACGTCAATATATTCTCTCGCAAAAGCAAATGAACTATTACCATTTTGGAAATCTTCCTTATGTTTAGATAATTCCTCTAATCTAGCTGTCATACTTAAAACATCCAAAGCATACTTTTCTTCACATGCTTTTAATCGTTCTTTAAGTTTTGTTTCTTCATTAATAGCATCAATATATTCCATATTTAATCTCCTACTTTAATTACTAAAAATATTCAACGCAATGTACCAGTAATTTTTCTAGTTCCTCTTCGCTTTCTACAGTACTAGAAAAACTAATGCAATATTTGTATATTTCCCAACGGTCAGTAATAGAATTTAACCAGTCTACATCCTGCTGATTAAAGGTTGAGTAGACATCTAAGCAGATACCTACACCTACTACAGGTTTAGCACCATTATAGTCTATTGTAAATGCATGTTTATTACAAAAGAATGAAACAATATTGTCTTCATAAGTTTTAAATCTAACCTCATATTCACGCTTTTCTAAGTCGTTAATAATATCTTCAATTTGTTCTTTATTCATGTTTTCCTCTACTTGGTGATATTATTGTACCATATATGGGAAAATAAGTAAATAGAAAAGAGAGAAGTTTTTATGTCTCTCTTTTAATTATTATTGTTAATTAGTCTGTTGTGTTGCAAAAATAATACAACTCATCACCTTTAAGATGTCCACCCGCATAGGTGTCTGCCTTTTCCCACAGACTGTTATATAGTTCTGCTAATTTTTCGTTCTTCTCGTAGTGTTGCCAAATCTTCCAGTTTAGAACCATAGTAAGTTCAGTTAAATACTTATAGTTTGACTTCCATTCTTTAAATGCCCTATTGAAGGTGTCTTTTACGGCGTTAAGCCCAAATTTTTCTGCGATTGTGAAATCTTCAAAGAATGTTGTGAAGCATTCATACCCTGTTTGTTCTAGCATAAGTTCTTTAAATGTCATGGTTATCTACCTCGCTCTTTGTTTTTACAAGGATATTATAGCGTGGTTTTGGTATAATGTCAAGTCTTTTAAATGTTCCGGAGAACGGTTTTAAGACTAATTTTCGTTAAATCTGAATAATGTATCAGCCCGTTGGTTTTAGGTCTAAAATAGGTCTAAAAAGTCGCACGGACGAGGGTATAAAACAGTTTTAAGCGGTAATTACTGATTGTAAAAATAAACAAAAAGAGAGGCCGTTAAGCACTCTCTTTAATTTGGTATGATTTGTCTTTAATTCCATACTCTGCAAACAACCATTCATCTATGTACGCTTGCGTGTTTACGTTATTGGGAACATACACTGATTTTTCAAAATTTAAATCTCTGACTGAAATTATATATGTCATAACTTTCACTTCCTTTTTAAATTACAACGAATATATCAAAAAGAGAAGTTTGTTAGACTTCTCTCTTCTTAATTATTTTTCTATTTTTCAATTTTAACTAATTCTTCTATGACAGATTCAATTAAATTGTATTTTTCTTTTAGTGATTTTTCACCAACTTTAGCCTCTGCTTCTGGTTTATAATCAATTCTTAACATGTGAGTTTCGTCTAAATATAGCATAGAGATAATGGTATTATCTTCACCGAACTTAGAATTGTAAACTCGTAATTTATACCCTTTATAATTCCCATCTTCTGTTTCTACGTTTTGAAGATATTTATTCCATGCTTCATATTGCGCTTGGAGTGTGCCCTTTTTTAAATCTTTCTTATCCATAGTTATGGTTGAGACTTTAAAAATATCATCTCTTACAAACAGTACCTTTGATTCTTGCAACTTACCAGTTGCAATTTTAGAAACATGAAAGCCTTTTAATTCTTCTAATGTATGTTTATCAATCGTGACTTTTCTATCTGCCTCTAATTCAGGATTGGTTACTACATAATCAACAAATTTCTTATTTTCAACGGTTGTTGCTGTTGTGTAGTAAGAATGTGGATATTTCACTTCAACATCATAGTCAAAACCTTCAATACCCTTAACTCCGTGAACACCATCTTCGGTAGCGTTTAACTTAATAGTGTCATATTTATCTTGTTTCAGTAATTGAACATTTGGTAGTGGTTTCTTTTCTGTTTCTTGTGTTTGTTCGTGTGGAATGGTTGTGCCCTGTTCTTTGAACGCACACCCAACCAACATTAGTATCGACAATGCAGATAATATTAATTTCCTCATTTTATCTCCTATTTCTTCTTAATTGTTACGTAGTTATCAAGGAATTTAATTACTTCCTTGTTTGCATCTTCCTTTGTCATGTCTTTTGTGTTCTTGTGCTTATTATAGTATGTGAAAGATACTTTGTTCATGTTGTCTAAATATAAGAAACATTCAACATATCCACCGTCTGTTGTATCAACCTTGTTAGTATATAAAGTATAACCTTTATAATCACTCTTCATTAAACTTTCTTTTTTGTCAAACTCTAAGTAATAGGAATCTACTTTCTCTAAAGTATCTCCACGTTCCTTAAACTCAAAGTTCTTAGGTAAGAAAGTACACATGAAGATTAACTTATCATAGGAATAGGTGTCGTGGTCTTTCTCAAACCCTGTTGCAACAATCTTTCCTACATAATCATTATTAAGTTCATCTGTTGACTTCTTGTACTCTTCATCCCAGTAATGGTCACGTTCTTCTACTTCTTTATTCAAACGATATTTGTCTGAAATATGTCCATTTTTGTCTACCACAATGGCGTTTACTGTATAATTAGTTGGTAACTTGACAGATACATCATAGTCAAAATGTTGTACATTCGGTCCAACTGGATTACCGTCATCACCCATGATACGATTACCATTCTCATCAACCAATTTTCCTTGGTATTCTGCACCTGAAGCGTTAAACTTAAATTCTTCATAATTCTTTTGAGCAAAGATGTCAAATTTTGAAGTATCTTTTTCTTTTTGTTTTGGTGCTTCTGTTGTCTGTTCTGTTGTAGTCTGTTCATTCTCTTGCTTTGATTCCTTAGGCCCACAACCTACTAAACCAGATAACATTACTACAGCACATAATCCTGTCAATAATCTCTTGTTCATTTATTTCTCCTTAATCATTAACTACCTTTAATTCAAGGTGCAACTTTGGTCGAAAGTGAATTTATAAGCAAGTGCTGCATGAAATTCAGCATTTATTTTATCATCTGCACAATCAATATTAACCCAAAAAGAATCGTATTCAAGGCAGGTAAAATAACCATCTTCCTCAATATCTTCAGGAGTTAATCCATTAGTTGATAAGTATTCGACAATATCATTAATCTGTGATGTACTCATATTATTTACCGCATGCTTTCAAATAATTACGAACACTCATACTCTTAAGTACTGTGAATGTTAAATTCTTAGGTTTAATACGCTTAACTGTCACTTGCATTACTTTCCATCTCCTTTTACAAGATTCTCTACAATACCTTTGACACATAATAGAATTGTGAAAAATGCTACTGTTTTATCTAGTGGTGAACTACCCCAACTGAATAATTCCCAGACAGACAAACCTAATACAAAGGTATAAAACATTACTGCCAAAATCTTTTTACTAATCATACTACATTTCTCCTTTACTTGTATAAAGTTGAAGTTGCAATTAATTCAATAGGTAATTGAACCACGCTAACCTCACCTTCTTTTGTTTCTTGTATTGCTTTTATCAAGTCTAATTCATACTGTTCTTCCATGTCTTTATTATATACTATTCTTCCCATGTTGTATATAGGTTACTTAGTTCTTCTGCCAGTCTGTTTAATTCTTCTTGCTTTTCTTGAATATACTTCTTACTCTTTTTACCAGTGTTTAATTCATTAATGAATTGTTTTAACAATTTGGTAAGTTCTTTTGGCTCTTTACGCTCAAATTTATTACCTAAATTCTTCCAGTGCTTAACCTTAATACCAAACCCTTTAGTACTTCGACCATGAACTAAGCATGGATAATGGTATTGGTTGGCATCTTCCTCGTTGATAGGAACAATACTAATGCAGTTTTCGGAGTAATTAGATGAATAATAACTACTATTAATTAATTTGTACCCATAGTTATTAAACACTTTATTCCAGTGTTTAAAAACTGGCAATGTTAAATCAAACTTATCACCAACCACCTGTGCTACCTCCACCACCAAAGCCACCACCAGACCAACCTGATGAAGAGTCACTAGAACCACTACTTGAACTGTCACTAGAGTAAGAACTACGACTATAAGAACTACCCGAATAATAATGGTGATAATGTGAACCAGAACTTCCACCACCATAGTAACCATCATCGTCATCTCCACCACTGAATAACTGAACAAGTTTAGTTAGTAATATTCCAATCATACATGCAACGATAGCAAAAAGCATAAAAGATAAAATTATTCTCATATATTTTTCTTCATGTGACATTGGTTCTTTTCCACTCACAACTCTATCCATCATTTCAGTGTATTCGTCTAAATACTTATTTACACCACTGTCATAGTCGCCATTTCTAAAGTCAGATTTAACAGTATCATTTAAAATAGACGTTTCATAGTCTGTAATGTAAGTAGACATACTATTAGACGTTTCAGTTCTAATCTTGTGGTTATTAATATCAATCATTACTAACATACCATTATTAGTATCAGAAAAACCAATCTTCCAGTTTCTTGCAGTTTCATTGGCTACTTGTTCAATATTGCCTTCAACCTCATTAACAATAACAAAACCAATCTGTGGTCTTAAATCACTTTCTGCATACTTGTCGTTAATTTCGTTGATACGATTGATAGTTTCATCAGTTAGATACCTATTAGGGTCATAGACACCGTTTGTAGGTGCCTGTGTAGGAATATTCTCTGCTTTGACAGTTAAAGGTGAGAATAATAATAGAAACAGTAATATAAGTTTCTTCATAACTCACCTACTTTAAATCAACATTAGGCACAGTGTTAGATTCGGGACTTGCTTGGAATAACTTCACTTCACTAAATCCAAACAACTTAGCAATAATACTTGTAGGGAATTGTCTTAACAATGTATTGTACTCTGTTACTGTCTTAATGTAATCTTGACGAGCAACCATGATTCTGTTCTCTGTGCCTTCTAGTTCAATAATTAAAGCATTTACATTTTCATTCGCTTTTAACTCTGGATTGCTTTCTGCTAATGCAATAAGTTTAGAAATTGAAGTGTCTAAACTTGAGCCACTCTCAACCTCTGCCTTACCGATTTCCTTACGTGCGTTAGTAATTTCAGTTAGTAATTTTTCCTCATGAGCCATATAACCTTTAACTGAATTGACTACGTTAGGAATTAAATCGTTTCGTCTTTGTAAGGTTGTTTCAATAACAGAATAAGCACTTTCCACATTGGCATGCTTATCTACTAAATTGTTGTAAGGTGTAATCAATGTAGCAGTTAAACATCCGACAACAAACATTACGATAAAAAATATTTTAACAATCTCAAATTCTCTATTAAATTCTCTTCTACTTCTCTCAAATTCTTCTTCAAATTCTCTACTTGTAAACATGTGTTGTTTTCTCCTTTAGTTCATATAGTTTCTGTAATCAACAGTTCTTGCCATTGACAAACCATTAGAATACGCATCTTTTGCTACATAATATGTTGTTACCCTTGCGAGGATTCCTTTATAAACTTCACCCTCAGCAATCTCACCAACATATACTCTACCAAAATCTTCATTAAACTTTTCGATAGTTACAGTTGTCTCACCCTTATACTTATCCTTTTCAGTAAGTTCATAGTCATCTGGGTGTGCTGGCGGGTTAACGTATGGGTTTTCTTCTACCAACTTTACTTCAAACTTTGCCTTATTGGTCTGAACATAAGTTACACCACCAACTGAAAATTCATCGTTCTTAGCCATAAGATATTTAAAGTAAATGTAACCATCTTTATAATAGAGTTCTCGTAAGTTTTCCTTATTATCTGTTCCAGAAACTACTTGTTCATCTGACACATTTACATCTGATACGAACTTTGTTTCAGCGTTGGCAGAGCAGTCTTTTTCAGTAGCGACATTTTGGTCTTTATCTTCCTCTCCAACTAACTCTTTTGTTACTTCTTTCCCAATACGTTCTGGATTCCAATCAAGCCTATTAAAGTTGGCAATGATAGAACCTAAAATAAATACGACAATCACTAACACACTAAATCGTTTCATTTTTTAATTTCCTTTCTCAATTTTTTCTTGTTTGTCTGTGATGATATCAGCGATAGAATAGCACTCACCTTCAACTAACTGGGCTAAAAGATATTTGACATCTTCATTATGCTCTATATCTAACATTTTACCACTAAAACTTACATCGCATACATATAAGCCACTACCATACTTTGTTAAGAAATATTTGTAAGACCTGTTTATAACATCATATAGTTGCTGTTTAACACTAATAGGGCAATCAATAACATTGGTTGGTATCATGTACTTATTCTTTAGCATCTTTATCCTGATAAGGTCAGTCATTGATGGCGCTACAATATGAATTACCTTTTCGCATACGTTCTCATCTGTACAGTATAAGAGAAATAAAGGAACAACGAGTATGGCCTCTAAGATTTTACCACATACATACTCAAGCATAAGATTCCATCCTAACCACTTATAAATGGCAAAATGTCTTGATTTCTTACTGTCCTCAATTAGTTTAGCCTTACGTTTGTTTAGTTGTTGTTTCTTCTTTTCTTCCTCTAATAATGTATCAACCTCTTGGTCGATTTTGACACATCTATCATAAGGTAATTGCATATCGTTCTCGTGCATATTTTATTATTCCTTTCTTTAATATTGTGCGATGAAACATTGAATACTATCTTTTAATACAGGTCTTTGGTACATCCTTATTGGATTCTTTGATTGTAACAAATCACATTCTTTTAATTTCTGCATTAAATTATAGGTTGCAAAAATCTTCCCAAACTGAATAATAAAATTAACTTTAGAACTAATGGTTGTACTGATGTCAATATTAACAGTCTCATTTGGCTCTTCATTTGTCTTGTCATCTCTACTAATAAAGTTGTTTGTGAAATCAAGAAGTGGGTTAGTGTAGGTATTCTCAAAGACATAGTTATCAAAATCATACTTCTCAACAAGTTTTGTTTGATACTGTTCTATTTCTCTAACTAAGACATCTTCCATTAGTTTGAAAACTTCTTCAAACGGTACTTCAACTTCTTCACCATCAGGTTCTTCACATTCTGGAAAGCAGTCTTTACCAACAAGTTTAGATATTTCAGTGAAGAATGTATCATCCCAAAAGTTGTTTCCAAATATCTGGGTGTTCAATACCTCTTTACCATTCTCTTTAAAAATTAGATAAGTTCTAATCGCCATTTTATTGCTCCTTAAATGCATTGTCTGTTAAGATATCCGCAATTCTGTATATCTTATCTCGTACTAGTTGGTCTCTGAAATAATGAAACTCTCTTGAATAGTAGATTTTACTATCATTATAATCTAATATCTTAACACACTTTTCTTTACCACTCTCGGTAAAGTATTTCATAGTTTGATAATAGAAATTATAAGAGAAATATACGTAACCTTCTTTAAGTTGGTAGTACAACTCACGTTTAACCTCAATAGGGCAGTCCACAATCTTACTACTAATCACGTAGTTAGGCTGTAACGTCTTTTCTTCTATCTTCCTAATTCTAGTGTGCGCTGCACCTGGCATCTCATACACCAACTCTGCCGATAACAATATAGCAGGTACAAGTGACAAGAACATCCAGAGAACAATCATATCAGTAGCGATTGCCTTGTGTGTAAGTAATATCTGTACAATGCTTAGTATAGTGGTTAGAATAGTTGTGGTAGCAAAACTAAGACATACAAATGCCATATTTGGGTGAACAGACATTGCCTCTGGTAGCGATTTTTTACCAATGAAGTTGTCTATCTCTTTTAACGATAATTCCTTGGTTGTTCTGATGTCTGCTACAGAGTTATTGAATTTATTATTTTTATCTATTTCAGCAACATTCTTATCAAGTTCTTGTTCCTCATTTTTAAGACGCTGTTGCCTGCTATATGAGAGTTTATAGTTTTCCATAGTTCCTGCTCCTACTTCTTCATAATATGTACTCTTATACTATACAACTTTTTAAAGTTTAAAGTTATTAATATCCAGATTCTTGTCTAATTCTGGGATATCTTTCTTCAATCTAAGTTCTAGTTCTCTGACTTCATCATTAAAATCATTTAGCCTCTGCTTGTACTTTTCTTGACGTTCTTGGTCTAGTTTTAGGTCGTTACCATATTTCCGTAGTTCATTGACCTGTCTAAATAATAGGTTTAAACGTTCAACCGAAGTTTTTTGAACCTCTTTTGCTTCGTTGACTAGGCTACGGATTTCTTTAACCTCTTCCATATTCTCTGTTGCCAACTTATAATCGTCAGAAACGGAGAGGTCTTCTTTCTCACTCTTCTTGATTACGAATGTGAAATATTCCTCTCGGTCGTTATCACATAGACCTCTATCATCAGCCTTCTCGAACTCAAGATGATAGCAACCATACACACCTTTGAATAAATTGATTAGAGAGTGAATGGCAGGTAATGGTATTTTACTCCGTGCGTCTGCTCTAGTTAGTATTACTCTACAACCATTATGAAATTCTACACAGTGGTCCTCAAAACATAGAAAGTCGAATAAATTGTCTTCCCTATCAGTGTACATGATATTAATAGGAATCTCACCACGCTTAGCCATTTCCCGTAGTCTGTTCTTTGTTAATGTTCTGAAATTATACTGTGTCATTTAACCAAACCTCTTTCTAAGTTCCTGTAAGACATTTGCAACATCTGTTAATGTTGGATTTACAGAACTCATATTATTAAACTGCCTTTGAATATCGCTAAATAGTAGGCCATCAGCCGTATCATCTTCTGCACGATAGTTGCCAGAATAGTTCTTCCTTGCAAATCCGTATGTGTCATTAAAACTGTTATACCAAATCTCTGTGGTGTTGTTTAAATAAGGATTGAAAAATTTAATCGAGTGTTCTGTTTCACAAACTGCACACCCTTTAAACCACTGTCTTATTAGATTGCTATTTTTCATTATATCTACCTCGTACACATACTAACAGAAAAGTGGCTACTTGTCAATAGTTTTCGCCCAAAGACAAATATATGCAAGTTCTCTATATAGTCATTTTAAAGTGTATAAGAACGATTTACCTACACCGTTCAGGAGGAGCGGTTTTAAGCGTTGTTTTTGCTTTTTCTGAACAGAGTATCAGCCCATTGGTTTTAGGTCTAAAATAGGTCTAAAAAGTCGCACGGCCGAGGGTATAAAACGGTTTTAAGAGAAAATAAAAGCGTGGTTTTATCCAATGGTTTAAGTTCTTATTTGATATTATACAAATTAAAGTATTCCACCTTGTTTTAATCTTAACTTCAATGCTTCAATATACGCTTCTTCTGTCTTGGTAGCATACTTGGTTGTACTCTTCCATCGCTCAATGCACTTGCCAATACCCTGCTTATTAAACAATTCTTCGACTGGTATACAATGACATTTCATTGTCTTGTATCGTCTATAAGGGTATTTATCCCCAATCATTTTACATTGTTTCTTTGGACTCCTACCTAACTTTGACAACCCTGTTACAAACTCTTTAAACTCTGTTGTGTCTAATTTTAATGAAATGTGTAACGCCTCAATTAACCAAAGCAATAATTCTGGTGCGCCAAGTCTATTGTACATTGTCCTTGCATTTGTGTTTGGCCTATGCCTGTAGCCTTTAACGCCATTAGTGTTTTGTGAAACAGCCCAAAATACAAAATGTTCTCGTTGACATGACCACCATCTCTCGTCTGTCTGGCCAAATTCCATATCAAACTCATGGGCAATTGGTGTGTCAGGTTCTAACCCAAATAATGCTTGTGCAAATTGGATTGTTGTTAAATTAGTATTTTCCATATGTTTCTAATCACTTTCTAAACTTGTCAAGGAGTTGTTCACGAGTCAGTCCTTCACATGCCAAATACTTCATTTCTTTTAACGCTTTACCTAACTCTTGTCCTTCGTAACCTAACTCCATTAATTCTTGAGATGTTAGATATTGCTCTTTAACACTCTTAATGAATTGAATGAACTCTGACTTTTCTGTTTCAATATCAATACCCGTATCTAGTGAGAAAATGTCGAATACAGTACTAATCATAGAGTCATCGAATTTTCGACTTACCCATGATTTTGCTAACTCATAAACAAGGTAATCACCACATACATACTCTTGAATATCGCTCATAAAATGCAACAACTCAAGATATTTCTTTGATTTATGCGTAGTCAATTCAAAGGCACTATCACATTTCGCCAAGTAAGCCATACACATCTCTACATCATACTTCTTAGCGATTTTATCAATACTTCTATACTCTTTTACTAACTCAATGCCAATACTTTTTAGAATATCGAAATAGATAGAAGGTGTACCTTTTGTAAATGCTTTGTATGTTTCTTCTTGAATACGCTCTTGTGGTAAATGTGTTACATCAATCTGCTTGCATAACTCTAATGTCTCTGGTGCAACAGTGAAACCAAATCTTGAAGCGAATTGGGCTGCACGATATACACGTAATGCATCTTCTGAAAATTTATCTGATGTATGGCGAATTACCTTATCATCTAAATCTTTCACACCTTTATGAAAGTCTAAGATTGTATCGTCTTTTGTGTCCATCATTAAAGCATTAATTGTAAAATCTCTACGCATACTTGCCTTTTCTTCACCAATGAATGGGTCTACAATAATCTCGAAATCAGTATGCTTGGTACCGATTAATTTTTCAGTACGTGGGAATGAGAAGTCAATATCTTGTCCATCAATGACTGCCTTATATACGCCAAATGCCTGACCACATAGCTTAATATCTAAATCGAAAGACTTACACACATCAAGGAACTCTTCCTCTGTGATATAGTGAATTTCAATATCAATATCTTTATTTTCTTTACCTAAAATCATATCACGAACATAGCCACCAACATAATATGTTTTAGCACCTTTATCTGATAATGCTTTTAGAAATTCCTGTAGTCTTGTCATGTGGTTTACCTCTTTACAAGAATTATATTACCATACTTTTACTGTATTGTAAATAAAAAACTAGGATATTTCACCTAGTTTTCTTAAACAATTCGTGATTTCTTATCAATTTCTCTGAATTGTAACATTAAAGGAACAATCTTTTCTAATTTGTTTCTCTTGATTTGCTTTTCAGTTAAATCATTAATAACTGAAATATGTTGGTAAATTACTTCCATGTTGTCTAACTTTTCTTGATTTGTTACGTCAATCTTAGCGAGGTAGTACATAGCAGAAACAGAGTCGTGGTTTCTGTATACTGCGTGATGTTCAGAAATAAACTCCTTACAGATAAACTTACCTAAATCATGGTACTTAGAGATTTCTTTTAATTGTTTTGTCTTAGAGTTTTGAACACACATTAAGATATGTTCATTAATGCTTTCTTTATGATTTGGGTTGTCATGAGGCAGATTACCCATAAACTCATGTCTGAACTCATTGAAGTTATTTCCATAGACTTTTTCAATCCTATCGCAATCTACACCAATACGTGGAACTTGAAGTGCCTTATAGGACTCAATGACATCTGAAATTGTTTGACCGTTGTTTTCATTAAAGTTATGAATTAACATAGACAATGGTTGTAGGAAACATAATGCGATTACTTCTGCTTTACCTTGTACACATGTATAAATACCACGTCTTGTTCTTCTCTTAAGATTTTGGTTGTCAACATAAAGAGTTGACTTAGTATCGTCCTCTAGGAACTTCTTAACTTCCTGAATGTCTAACTCGCTAATTGACATTGTTTCATTATCTAATTGCTTTTGTACATAGGTAGTCTTACCTGAACCATTAACACCGATGCAAATGTAAATTTTCTTCATCTAGGACCACCTCTCTTTACAATACCATTATAATAAAAAAGAAACTATTTGTAAATAGTCTCTTACTAATTATTTTTCATTGCTTGGTGCATTATATGTCAATAAGGCACTGATTGGATATACATATCCTTTAATCATTTGGTTTGCTATTTCTTTGCTAATAGGTGTTTCATTTAGATGCACTTCATCTTCATCAATATCATTATGTTTATTGTAAAACAGTGTATATAAATTACTGCTTTCTTTTCTAATTCCAACTAATCCATTTTCATTCACAAACCACTCTGCAATTTTTGTACGTTCTTCTAGTGTTGTATCAATGATAGATGAGTCAAGTTGTTCTAGTCTAGTTAAAACTCGCTTTGATAACTTAAAAATTGTATTCTCACATGAATCACAATCAGTATTAACAAACATAACTGTAACTAAGAAATGGAGTGCGAACATAAAAAAGCACAGAACGAGTTTACCTGCAATTCCACTATCTGAGGCTAAAATGCAATAATATCCAAAACCCATTGGTACACCGAGTACCAAAAATACAAGAAAGAAGTTGAACAACAATGTATCAAATCGAAATAAATATTTAAAAATTAATTTCTCTTGTTTTCTTCTTGATAACAAGTCCTCTTTAAATTCCATCTTTTTATCAATCATTTTCGCACCATCTCTTGTAATTCTTAACATAGTATTAAACCTCTCTTTAACTTATATTTTTATTTTAACACAATAAAAAGAAAAAAGTACACATTTTTATGTAATAAATTTTATATAGTTAAATGTGCACCAGAATCGTTTAAACCATGATTTTGATTAGAAGTGATAGATTATACAGCTTCTTCATTTTTAACCGTTTTGAGGCTGCTTTTGTGGTACAGTAGGCCGTTGTTTCTCATCCTGACCACTTTTTAAAATCTTAAATTTTTGCTCCAAAATGGTATTCTTTAATTATATATGATTTTTGATTAAAATTATATGAAGTTTCTGTGTTAATCTCTTTACGTTTTTTAACAAGTAAAATAAATCCAAGTTTAAGGAATTCCTCTATCTCACTAATATCCAATACACTAACACGATAAATCAAATCAAATTTATCATTTCTGATTTTTCCTAAACAAACATCAATAATATCGTTTTTCAACGATACTTTGTTTCCAAAAATGTTTTTAAAATCTTTTAATGTTAGCATAGACAACTCACCTCTATTCTATTTTAACATAGTTTATCAAAAATAGGAATAAAAAAATAGAGACTTTTAATCTCTATTCTTTAAATCGTTTTCGGAATATGCGTCAATCTTATTGTTTTTATCTTTACAGAAATATGTATTGTTCAATCTGTTTTTAAATCTATTGACAATAATCAGTTCTTCGTTTGTCTTTACATACTTCACAATTTCATTAATTTCAAACTTAAACATTGATACCACCTTGCTTTAATCTTAACTTCAATGCATTGATATATGCTTCTTCTGTCTTAGTTGCATACCTAGTCGTACTTTTCCATCGTTCAATGCACTTGCCAATACCCTGCTTATTAAACAATTCTTCTAATTTCTTTTCTAATTCTTCAATCATCATTAGTCGTCTTCCCCATACATCCTATTCCAACAATCACCACAAATACCAGTTATTAGAGCCTCTCTATCTTCATTAGAAAGGTGTGGCATGCACTCTTGGATTCTGTCACCGTTTTTCCACTTAATAAAGCCTTCGTGTGGAACCCTGACAGTATATACTTTCCCACATACAGGACAACGAACTTCAACATTGCACTCAACCATAAGATGCACCTCTTTCCTTATTTAACTGCTTTATACAACAACCTATCTAATTGTTTTAACTCTAATGTTGTTAATTTACCAAACTTAATTCTAGACTTGATGTCTTTCTTAATATTTTTGATGAGGCTGTTTCTCTCTGCTAACTCTAAAGATTTTTCTTCTTCATCAATAAGTGCTACTTCTTTATCAATTTCAGAAACAATAGGCCCTAACACTGAAATTAGTTTGTTGATTTTATTATTATTGAATTGTGAAACGAAGTTCAAAGATTTCTTGTTTGTGTATACAGGTATTCTTCCATAAAATTCTACTTCACCATTTTCATAAATCTTTAAATCTATTGATGACTGAATTGTTTTGAGGCTAAACGCTTCTGGACGAATTGTTATCTTAACATCACCGAAATCCAACTCTTTAACATCTTGGAATAAATCATTGTATGCAAAATTAGATGCTCGGACAATATTACCATTAATATATGCTACTCGATTAGAAAGAATCTTGCCTAGATAATCTTTTAATAATTCTTTCTTTTCTGCTGTGTTCATATCCTCAATCACCCTCACTTTCAATTAAAAGTCTACCTCAAATAAGAATATTCTATCACTCCAACTTGTATCGACCCACTTTGCATCTTCGATAATGTCACCGTTAATACAGAATACAACCTTGTTGATATTATCAAACAACGACTTGTCTGTGAACTTATATTCAATATCGTTTTCATAATCTGTTACATTAAGAACTGCAACACCATCAGAGATTGTACACTTATCTACAACTCCCCACCAGTGATTACCGAAATAGCAACTGTCCTGTACTTGGATAGTCGCATGTACTCCTAATTCATTACATTCATCAATCCAATCTATGAATTTCTCTTTAAAGTGCTTAATATCCATGACTACTTCACCTTCCAATCTACTAACAACATACCGTCTTTCTTGTTCTCACAATCAAACCACTTCGCCAACAACACTCTTGTATCGAAACCGTGGCTTGCAATTACGGCATAACCATGAACTGTTTTCTTGTACTTTACCTCAACAGTAGGGTCAGCGTCTTTAATATCTTCAATGAACTCTAGCACCTGCTCTTCATTCTCATAGTCAAAATCGAATAACCACTTCTTTGCTGTGGCACATTGAGGTAACATTGCAATAGATACAGTTTTACTCTCAATCTTAGATAAGTCCATATCGTTTAGTGCGAGATATGAAATTAATTGTTTCTGAATTAAGTCACCATTACGTTTGTTTACAGATACGTAACAACGGCATAATACGCCATCTACCTGTTTTGAAACAAACTGCTCAAACTTTTCAGAAACCTTTGACATGTCAGTTATAAGAAATTACTTACTATTTTCTTTAAAACCTTCAATGTGTTTGTTATCTTTGTTTCTTGACTTAAATAATACAACTGTGTATTCCATATCTTATTACCTCTATTTATGTACAAATATATTTTAATATAGATTATGACTTTTGTAAACAAAAAGATTAGGTTTATTTTCCTAATCTTTTATATTGCTCTCGGAACCAGATAATTGATTTTGTGTTGAGGAGTTCTTCTAATTCTTCCTCTGTTTTGCTTTTTGTAAATTCTTTCAAGAAGTTTATGAAACCTTTTTCTTTTTCTTGTGCATCTAGTGAGTTTAACCTATCGACACCTCTTGGTTCTTTACATCTTAATACTCTTTCTAACTGATTGCGTTCTGTTTTCCAGAAACGATAGAAGTTTGTTTTAAACTTCCACATGAAACCATTGGAATCTGTAATTACAGCGCCTTCAAGTTCGTTCTCTTCCATATCTTGTAAGAACTTGTCTAATTCTTCTTTTGAATTAATGATTGTATTCTTTGCAATCACAATAGATTTTAGATTAATTTTATTTTTTAATGTTTCAGACAATTCTACATCTTTATCAATCCCATTTAAGTCTAATGAGTTTGGTATAAAGTCTAGTAATGCTAATGGATTTTCTTCATAAACAATATGTTGGTCGTTTTCCATATCCATCACTTCGAATACGGCTGAACAATTATTTTCTTTTAAAGTCTTAAACAATTCTTTTGTTTCCTGTTCGTTCTTGAAGATTGTGTTATTGAGAATATTTTTGAAGTAACCACAATACTCACCATCATTAGTAGACTTTGTTGCGATGAAAAACTCATCATTATATACAGATAAGATACCTAAGAAACCATTAAACTTCTTAGAAATATACAATGGATATACTAAGTTATTGTCAACATATTCTCTTGTTTCTGGTGTTTCGTCATATTGGAAAAACTTATTATATGAACGTGCAACAATTTCACCTGTTACCTTATTGATAAATAATCCACGAGCCTTAATTGTTTCATCGTTCCAGACACCATCTTGGAAGGCGTCTCTTGTAAAATTTAATGAAACAACATCATTACCTAAATCTTTAACTCTAATGTATTCAGAATTTAACATGTTTTCTAATCGTTTATCCATAATATATATACCTCTTTACATATCTAATTTTAACATAGTTTAGTGTTTCTGTAAATAAAAAAGAGAGAATTAAATCTCTCTTAGTTCTTTATCAAAGATATTATAAATACCAATACAACCATCATGTGAATAATCTACTCGTATTGAGTGTTCTGTTGAAGTTGTTCCTCTATGACCGTGAATTTGTGTGATTCCTTTCATATTTTTCTCCCACAACATATCAACTTCTGTTTCATAATCACCTGTACCATATTCACAGTTCTGGCCTGCTAAATATAACATGTTCTCTGGTAATGCTCCTACACCTGCGTGACAGATAAAATATGTATTACCTCTAAATCTAAAATAAATAAATTCTTCTAATCTGTCTACTAAACCATTTAAAATAGATGTATCTTGAGTTTTTTCTAAGACTCTATCTAGTGTAGTATTCTTAAATTGGTTTGTATAATTAGTTGTACCCTTGACATAATTTCTTACATGTCTTTCGTGATTGCCTTGGATAAATCTTACATTGTTTAGTTTTAGTAACTCACCTACAAGTAACATTGTTTCATAAGGTTTTTCACCTCTATCAAAAATATCACCTGTGAAGATATACAATGAGTTTTGATTTTCTTTTACTTCATTATAAACAATCTCTAACTTATCAGCATTATTATGAATATCACCTACGCAATAAATGTTTTCATAAGCATCTAAACCTTCTGGAATAGGATATAATTCATCTACTGAATTAATTACTGTTACATATTCTGGTAACACTTGATTTGTGAAAACTTCAAACTTTTTAATGATTACATCAACTGGTATCTGTTTATATGACTCTCTCTCTGCATTTCTCTTTAATAATTCATCAAGAGATACATCAAAACGTTTTACATAGATTTCGTAACCATACAAGTCGGCGAGTTCCTTGTATTTCTTAAAATCTCTTGTATGTAAGTGCATGGCGTCTACAACAGTAAATAAACCCATTTCAATACGAGTCTCTAAGATTGTATATAATGTAGACCATACTTGTCTGTCTTTCTTTTGAGAGATAACTAAACCATTTTCAGACATGTCAAAACCAGCCATCTTGATTCTTAACTCATCAGATGAAATTACAAAATCTTCTAGTTTGTTTTCTTTGATGAAGGTGGATTTTCCTGAACCCATAACACCATTCAATATCAATAGTTTCTTCATGTCTTGTTACCTCTTTACTATTTAATTATATATTATTTTACTATTTTTGTATATAAAAAAGAGGAAGTTTTATCCTCTTTTAATGTGACATTATAATCATCCACTTCATTGTGAAATTTTTATGTCCATTTGATTCTTTAAATTTAACTGCACCATAATTACGTAAACTACACAAATATTCTTCAGCTTCTTCGTAAGAGTCAAATTCTTTGTCATAAATCCTTAAATTACCATGATATAAACCAAAATTATATAATGCATGCTCTTCAACTGCTGTTTTAATTTCTGACTTTTTATCTACTACAAGAATGTCTGAATAATTCATGTTATACACCTCTAACTTGTTTACTATTATATTTTAACATAAATTCAATGTTTCGTAAATAGAAAAAGAGAGAAATTTTGTTTTTCTCTCTTTTAATTAAATACCACAACGCATCATAGTAAAAAGGTAAAATTGAGTGATAATATCTCTAATAACACTCAAAGCATCGACATCTGAATCAAATGTTTGTGTTGTTGGACTCTTAATTTTCTCTTCAAATTTAGCGAGTTGAAACGTTAATAAGTTATTATCTAAATCCACTACGAAAAAGATGCCTAAGTTGTCTGAAAATCCTGATACAAAAAATTTGATTTCTCCTGTTACATCAACTCCATCATACATCACCCCTAAATTTAATTGTGTGATAGAATCATCTAGTTTCACTAATTGCAAAAATTCTTGTTTACTCATTTGTATTTTCTCCTTCTATTACCATTACATTTACTTTCTTAGTCAGTGTTGTACACGCATCCAATGCGATAATACCTAAATCTCTAAATGGCTCAAAGCAAGCATCATCACCAAATTCAGAGCCTTTGCCATGATACTTAGAATTTCCAAAAGAACAATGCCAATGACCACAAATAATGGTCTTGTCTTTAAATGCGTGGCCGTTTTTCCAATATACCATCCCGTTTAACCAAGAATACTCTTCAAAGTCTTTACAGTCCTTATCTTTATAATTCTCTGGTAACCAACCATGGCAGCAAACAATAGTATTTCCGTTCTTGTCTGTAAACTCAAAATAATCTTGTAAACTATTCAAGTATTGGGATAGTTCTAGGTATTGGTTTGCGTATTGGTAAATTTCTTGGTCATAAATGTTTAAATGCTTTCTGCCTGATACGTATTTTGCGATTTCAAGAATTGTATCAACCGTGCCATTATGTTTATCAGCGTAATCAAAACGATATTCTCTTAGGCATTTCTCCAAGTTATACTCATGGTTGCCCTTAATCAGAACTTTATTGGGCAAAGAGTTGACGTACTGTAGACATTTTACATTCTCTTTACCTCTGTCTAGCAAATCACCACAGATTACTAAAGTGTCTAATTGTTCATTAAAGCCTTGTTTGTCTAGTTCTTTCTTTAGTTCTGTATAGTGTCCGTGAATGTCTGAGGTTATAAAATATCTCATACCTAACTCTCTCTACCTACTGGCACTGTATTGATGTCAATTACTCTAACCTTGACATCACCATTCGCCTTAATTCTATGCTCGACTGTGATATTGCCATACTCTTCTCCTGCTGTCAAATATTCACCATCATAGTTCCATCTATCAGCAAGCAATACTACACCTTGTACATCACCAACAATGCCTGGCTTTAGTGTCTTTAGAGGCACATATTTACCTAAGAGTAATTCTCGTTCGTCTTTGTCTGTTTTTCTGTCAAGATTTTCATATAACGCTGGGAAATGCTTCTTAACATTAAGTAGAAACATTGGCATATACTTCTCTTGGTATTCAGCGATTTCATTGCCAAAAATCGAACATGGTTTATAGTTGAGAATATCGTTAATTAAGTCTACAGTCCAAAACTCTTTTTTAATATAGTTTGTATTTCCATTTAAGAAAACATCCTTATGCTTTGATGCGAAACTACCGTCTGCAAAGGTATTATTAATATATGGTAGATAAACATACACATAGGAACCACAATCCTTTAGTGTGTCATTATATGGTTTAATCTTATCCTCTAATTCAGGATATGTACTCTTCATTTTATGGTAGATATCACGATATTTTCTTGACTTCTTAGTGTAGCCCATTTTGACCACCCTTTTAAAATGTGCTGAAACTTTGTTAAAAGATGTTTTCATATTTGTTAATGTGCCATCGGCGATTTCCTGTTCGCCATCTTTATCAAGAATATAATACTCAATGATTTCTTCTTTTTCCGGTGCCTTGCTGAAAACATTTCTTCCGTCATAATAATGCCAACTGATTAGTCTTGGGTATTCGTTTGCCATACATTCACCGTTCTTATCTTTCTACATCGTTTATCTTAACATGATTTTAGAGTTGTGTCAAGTTTTTAGATTTTCAGGAGGAACGGTTTTAAACGGCGATTTATGCTGAATCTGTGTAATGTATCAGCCTCTTATTTTTAGCCTATTTTCGCACTCAAAAAGGTGCACGGACTCTTCCTAAAAATCGTTTTAAGCGGCTGCCTGAACACGAATAAAATTCGTATTTTCGGGCATATATCAACTTTCAAAAATATTAGAAAAAGAGAGACGTTTACACACCTCTCTTATTTTTGTTTAAAATAATTGTTACTGCGCCTACTGCCAATAAAGCAATACCACCTAACGGTAATGCGATACCTGTAGGGATGTCGATACCTAAGTTATTTGTGAAATTAACTTGTTTGTCGCTATTTTCTACATCTAATGTTACAGTCTTACTTTCTGTTGGTTGCTCACCGACTACTTGAACAGTTGTATCGTACTCGTTATCAGCCTCTGTAATTTCAGCACTCTTAATCTTTTCTTCAAAATTAGATAACTGCATTACATCGCCATGTTTCATCTGATACTTGTAAATATTTTCAGCATTAGGCGTCAATTCTTCCTTAGTACCGTTCTTTCTAGCGATGGTTACTTTACCTGTATAAACACTACCATCTTCCTTAAAGAATTTAGCGTTAAAATCAAAGTTCTTGTATTTATCACCTTGGTTACCTGTTACAGTCTTACTTGTTATGATAGTCTGTTCTTTTCTGTTATAGAATGTGTAAGATACATAACTATTATTCGCATTACCAGAAATATATGGTGTAGCCATTTCCTTACCAACTGTGGTATTTTCAGTCATAACACCATTCATATCTTGATAGTTAGACACAAATCCCTTAGTATTGGCATGTTCTATTACAGATACCTGTGCATACATAGGAATATTGAACATATCTAAACCACCACCATTAGAGATTTTTACATCAAATTCACTGTACTCTCCTTGGTACTTAACTTTTCTTTCTTCTGATTCACCGTATATTTGATAGTAAACGAAATCGCCTTCTTTTAATCCCTTAATAGAAACAGTAAAGTCAAATGGTTCTTCTGTTTCACTATTTTCCACAACCTTAGATAGATTAAATTGATAGAGGTCATAGATGTCATTGGTAACGACTGCACGATTAATCTTACCTGTCTTGGCTGTATAAGTCTTAGATACAAAGTCCACACCCTTTTTACCACCTACATTATCCATTAAGGAAGTATCTTCATAGACCTGCATAGATGGAATAAAAGTATAAGTATCACCTGCGTTAGGAGCCTTCTCTCTAATTGAATATTTAAAACTACTTAAACCATTACCAAGAATCTTAACTGGTGATGTTTTTGAAATAGATAGGCTTAATGTAGCAATACCATTTTCATCAGAGTTAAATTCTCTTGTTTGACCGTATTGTTCATATTGGTAAGTAGAGTTAGGAGATAAGTTAGATAATGTTATCTCAAATTGGAATCCATTATTTCCGTTATATCCTTTATAACTTTCAGGTACATTCTTTTCAATATTTAACTCTGTTACACTATCTGACGTATTTGGGAATGTATCACGTGTATTAGTGAATACTGCCTCTGTGTTTAAATTTAATGTTCCTGAAGTGTTTTCTTGATTTGTTAATGTCCAGTTCTTTACTGCTCGTTCTGTAATAGTGTATTCTGTTCCTTTAGGTAATTCTAATGTAATAGATTTATTACCCATTAGAGTAATAGTTCCTACACCATCTTTGAACATAATACCATTAATCTTTTTAATACCAGAAAGAGTAGAATGTTTTAATGTAACATCAAAGATAAACTGCGTAGAATCCTCAACATCTACGTTCTTTCTGATTGTAAGATTTCTAACTTCTGTGTTAGTACTATTTATATACTTATTAACAACTGTGGCAGTTGTTTCATTATCACCAACCACTGCTTTTGATACTTGTTTACCATTCATTGTAGTGGTATTATCAGTTCTAACAAAGTTAGGGTTTTCATCTTCTACGATGTAATGTGTGTCTTTTCTATCAAAGACTTTCATGTTATATATCATTGAGCCATCAGCATTAGTTACCCATTTATCATCTTCTGTTTCATAAATTCTACCACCAGACAATGTAGGACTGTTATCTCCTGCTACGGTTTCTTTTACCCAATAACCATCAATACCATTAAAATCTGCATAAGTAGAAGCGTACTTTCTATCAGCCTCCGGAACTACTGAACCATCTGAATAATACTTTAATAACCATCTACCTGTATAGACTTGCTTAAAACCTATAAATTTATCAAAGATGGAATAACTACCAATACCAAGACCATTACCATATTGAGGATGAAGTTTAGTTCTCGTAGATGTCTTAATTACTTGTACACCAGATTGATTATCTAGTATATTACTACTTCCTATATTATCTGTACTATAATCTGATAGGTCTAACGACTTCTGGTAAACTTCCCACCAACTATTGTTGTAAGAAAGCATATCCTCATAGAAGGAATTATCAGCACTACCAGATGGGTCATAACCAGCAGGTTTATAAATTGGTTTTGGTAATTTACTTGTATCAATCTGCATACCTAATCGAGAGAAAGCATATGCAAAACTACCCTTAGCATTACTAAAATCAAACTTAAACGAAGGTGCCTGAACAGCCTCAAACATACCATTAAAGTTACCACCCTCACTCAAATCAATTCCTGTTACATCAAGAGGCTTATCTGTCTTATATAAACTAAACATATAAGATGCACCTTTTAACTTTGTAATATGCTGTCTTGAAAATAAATCTCCTACAGGAACGCTTGTTGTATCAAATGCCCTATCTGCGGTCACTAATTGTGTCAAGTCAATCTTTGTTATGTCAATACTACCAATATCACTATTACTAAATGCACTGTTCATGTTTGCGGTCTGAATTTTGAGTTTCTCAAAGCCAACAACCTCTTTGATTTTTGCATAAGCAAACACACTAGACATACTAGAAATTCTCACCTTAGACCAGTTTTTACCAAAGACAAGTTTATCTACTCCAAGATTCTCAAATGTATTGAAAAATTGAAGGTGTTTGCTTTCTGGTGTAGAGTCTGTCATTTCATCTAGTCCATCATTGTTAATAGGAGTAGTCTTAGATAGGTCAATCAATTTTAACTTAGTTCCCACTAATTCAAAATCATGTATTTCAGAGTTGTACCTACGTTGAGTTCTGAATTGACCAACGTTACTAAGCATCCCACTACCATACACATTCATAGAATTTACAAGCAATCTAGTGTCACTGTCATAGACAAGTGCTGTAATGTCAATAGTAGGATTTTCATAATAATTGTTAATTGCATTGACAACCCATACATTATCTATTTTTTGTGCTTGTGGAACTGTACTATTAGACTTTACTATTGTATAACCATCTTCATAGATTTCTAATGTAGCATCTGTACTTGTGCCATTTGAGAAGTCTGATAAGTTCATCTTTTTAATTACATTACCATGACTAGCAACAGGCAGAATAGGAGAAGAACCACCTTCTGCGTATACACTATGTGGTAATAGTGCAATAACACATACTACCATAAGTATAAATTTTAATATTTTATTTTTCATGTTCTTCTCCATTTCTTATAATCCTTCGTCCGGTTCGGCTATCTCTGGGATTTCTTGGTTATTCTCGCTTGTGCTGTTTTTCGCTTGTGGAATATCATTTGGGTTAGTATAAATTCTAATCTTAGGAATATATCCATTCGGATTACCACCTACCCATTGTTTTGTAATTGTAATAACGTCAGTTGCGATTTGCATGTTCTTGACTACATAATCATCGCCAACCTTTTCCATATCTAGTGTGAAAGTACCGTCTTTCTTAACTTCAAGAATATACTCTCTACTATCACGTAGATATGACTTACCATTACTGTCTGTTGGATTTGGATTTTCTTGAATTGTGTAAATACCTACAGGAATATTTGCACTTACAACACCTTTCCAATTGACAGATAGTTCTTGATTGATAATTCTACCTTCTGAATCTTGTCCTGAAAGTTTGAATGAAATCTTACCAGCAGGAATCGGTTCATTTGTTTCAGCGTTTATCTTCTTAAAGGAAACAGGAACTAATCTACGATAATTGTACACTGTATCTGTATTCTTACTCTCTGTTACGTTTGTAATTGTTACAGTACCAGTTGAACTAATTGTTACCTTAAATTCGTCAGTAGATTTTGCATATACTGTAGGTGCTTTAGTTTCAAACAACTTATAAGTACCCATTTCAATATTCTTAAATTCTACTGTACCATCATCCTTAGATTTGGATGTCTCTAGGACATCATTACCATAATCAGAAGTACCTTGTAATGTAAATTCTGCATCTGCTACTGGTACACTAATACCAACACTGTTAGGATAAGACTTCTTATTGAACTTAATATCTGCACTTACTCTAGGTTTATTTTCAAGTGTAATGGCACTTCTTGTTTGACCATCAATTAATACTTCACCTTGTTCTGTTACTTCTACAATATGTTTTGTATCATCTAAGAAGTAATTAGGTGTGCTGTCTGTTTCAACAAGTAAATACTTACCAACAGGTATCTTCTTAAATTCTACAAGACCTTTAGAGTCAGAAGTTCTTACCATAGATATTTGTTCTCCATAAGCAGAAGTTCCACTTAATGTGAACTGAACACCTTGGGCTCCTTGTTTTGTGTCTGAATTTAATTTATTTACGAACATGTTACCTGTTACTTTATATGAGTTAACTGTATAACCATTGTTAATAAATGCTGTTGTTTCGGCTCCACTATCTGTTGCTGTTACATGAGCATATACATTGTTGTAGTTCTTATATACAACTCCTGTTGGAAGGCTTGCTGGTGCTTTCATATTCACAATAGATACAAGTGATTTACCTCTACCTAATTCAGCCTCAGAACCATCTTGCATTTTACGGCAGTCGATTGCAATAGTCTTAATTGTAGAATAATCTGTAAATTCTGAAATAGGTTTAAACTTACTTAACATTTCATCTGTTGTTAAACCACCGAATGTCGATAAGTCTAATGCTACATCACTTGCATATACCACAGGCTTAATACCTGCTTTTTCAATCTGTGTTGTATCTATTGATTGTAAGATACCTTTCCAGTTCGATGTTTCACCAGATGGTGTTGTGTAGTTTTCTAACGAGTCAAACAACACAATATCTTTTGAAACTGAAATCGCAGAGTTTGCCATTGTCAATTTATATGAGTACTCTTCATTCTGTGATACTTGTGTTGCTCTTTGATATTCAAAATCTGTGCTATTCTTAATTGACTTTGATAGTCCTGATGAGAAGTAAACAAGTGTTGTTAAATTATATACTTTTTCAGCATAAATAAAACGTTTACCTTCATCGTTTGTTAAGTTGCTCATTTCTTGACTATATCTCGTTACTCTTGCTTTATCTGCTGTACCGTTAGAGATTTCTTTATTACCTGTTTCATAAGCAACTGGGTTATAAATTACATCACCATAATCTCGTACACTATTATATGATAAATAAGTTGTAAAGAATAACTGAGGATTACTTAATGTATCTGTACTTGTGAACTTATAAAGAGTTCTACCTGTATCTCTATAGTTCGGTGTACTTGTAACAGATACACTATGCTCTTGTCCTGTCAGTCTGTCATAAAGTGTTACAGTATCTTCATTTACAACTAAACCAGCAGGCATTAAATCATACCAAGTACCACCTGACTGCTCAATAGGAGATTCTTCTGTGTTAGAAAGTTTTGCAACCTCATTCATCTTAATTTCCCATATTAATTCATAACGTTTACTTGTTCTATTATTACGAACATTAACAACATCTTTTGTGATTTCACTTACTGTTTCAGTCTTACGTGCATAGTCATACTCTGTAGGTGCTGTGTATTCATAAATCTGCTTACCTGTATTATCTAACATTTCAGCGTTTACACTTGATGCAATTCTAATTTCTTCTTTGCCTCTTGTGTAGTTATCTACCTTATCTGAATGCTTTAACATGTATTCAGCACCAGATAGAATCTTTGTGTAATAGTAAGGATTTGATGTTGTTAATTTATAAGCAACTACATTATCATCTAAGATAAGTTTATTACCTACTACATCAATACCATCTTTTACGTTTGAATATGTCTTGTTTAAAGGTGAGTAATCTGCGATATGTACATACTCACTATTACTATTGTTATACTTCGCATATACGCCTACTATATCGCTGGCCACAGGCTTTCTAGTTGTTTCATCATACTTATTATTAATGTTCAACTTGCCATCTAAATATTGCGTATAGACTGAAATATTTTTAATTTGATAATCGTCTGAATTTAAATCTGATATTGTTGTGTCGTCATCATTTACTAAACTGATACCATTAATAAATTGATTATATGTAACACTTTCTTTAAAGTAATTACTTGGTATATTATCTTGACCTTTCGGTACACTATGTCCCATAGGCATACCGAACACAAAATAACCGAAGTCTAAGTTGTCATACTTGTTTAGAGTTCCGTTCTGGAAATTCTGTAAATCGTATCTTGAATACTTGTCAATCTTAGTGTTTACCAAAGACCACTTTTCTAGTTCTTTATGATTTACTCTGTAATAGTTATCACCGTTTTGAAGAGTAATAAATTTACCCTCAGGTGGCATCCATGGTTCTTTTACGTAAGTAATATTTGTACTTGATGTCTTTACTTCATTAGGTCCATCAATTAAATCAATACCTTCTGTTGATACTTCATCCGTAACAGTAAACTTTGATTTTTCTCTGTTCTTATAAGTGGCAATAGGGAATCTATATAGAATATAGTCTTTTCTACCATTAGCGCCTTCAAAGATTTTACTACCATCTTCTGAACTCTTATCGCCCCAACCATTTAGTCCTATATTGTACATGTAAGGCGTAAACTCTTCACCTGTTTCATCATCAACTGCTTTAGAGTTAATGGAAATATTATAAGGCTGACTACCTGTTATATATGATGTAACTCTTACCAACGAATAGTAATATTCATTCACATCTTCTGGCTCTGGTCCCCAGTTATCGTTCCATACATCTGTAAATGGTGTTGCGTTATCTGTGTCAGAACGTGAACCTAGAATTGTGGCATTCGTATTAATTGTAACACCTTCTGCGGCTGCTTCTGATTTTAACACACCACCCTTAGTATCAAGTGTAACAGTTGCTTTTAATTCTTTAGATATTTCACCGTCTTTGAAATTTGTGATGTTGCCATCTAATTGATAACCAATTTCAATATTATATGTACTACCAACCTTAATTGGCTTTGTACTTGAAATAAGTATCTTATCGTCTTTTTCTTCATACATCCAAGGACTATCGACTTCAATACCTTGTGCTGTAAGATGTGTATATTCATCTTTTGTTGGAATAGAGATTTGGAAACTATCACCACTATTGCCTGTTCTATCGTTAAACAAAGACTTTGGTACTTCAAACGTAACTGAATTGACACTATCTTCATCTCCACTTGTTGTTAATGCTAGTGTATATTTTACAATATGGTCACTCTCATTTGTAGATGGAGAATATTCGGTTTCTGCATTTGCGATAGAGAAGTCTGAAATTGACGTTGTCGTATTCGATGTCGTTGGTTCTTCTCCTGATACTTCTGTAACCCTGTTCGGAATAAACGTAACAAGGCACGCAATCGTAAGTATCATTTTTAAAAACTTATTTTTCATTGACTTAGTCCTTTCTAAAGTCACTATTCTTTAAAAACTTTTCAAATTCTCTTAAACTTGGATATGGACTTGTGATACCAAATTTACTTAAATCTTTAATTGTTCTAAAATCTAATACTGTAACAGATTTTATTTTATTGTCATGAACTGTTATTTTTACATCTTTTACTGCTCTTCCACCATACATTTCATTTAACACTTTCATGTAATCATTTCTGATTGTGTCTGCGTCTGTTACTTCACCTAAAGGATATTCGGCAGTAATTGAAACGGTTGTAATGTTGTCTTGTTCATGATTGATTGTGATTGTTTCTTTGTCACTCTTATAGGTTATACTAGTACTGCATGCAGTTAGAAACAAGAGAGAGAATACTATTAAGAACTTTCTCATTTCTTCTCTCCCTTACTTAAATATAACGCAATGGCACATAATGTAATAATAGCGCCCCACATTAATGAGTTGTCTAATACACCTGTTGCAATCTCTTCTCCAGACTCTTTCTTCTTAGGTTCTTCTTGTTTTGGTTCCTCTGGAGTAATTTTCTTTTTAAATTCTATCTTATCAAGTTTTACATCTTTGTTTTTATTGTTATATAAGACAGTTTCTGTATATAGTTGGTTATTATCATTTCTTCCAACTAACACTTTTAATGTATAAACATTGTCTAAATCCTCATTAGTGTAAATCTTGTATTCATGTTCTCCAACATCTGAAAAAGTTAATATAAGATTTTTAGTATTAACATTTTCTTTACCACTTTCTGACTCGACAATCACATTATCATAGTCTGAATCAACAGCAACTTCTACTGTGGTTGTCTCTTCTGCATAAGCAATAACCGGTGATAATCCAATTGCCATACAAAACATTGCGATAAATAATTTATAAATTTTCTTCATATGTGTTCCCTCTATTATATTATACAACTTGCTTATGCTTTTTAGAAATAAATACAATTCCAATTCCGACAATGATAAATAATGCTCCACCAACTGGTAAACTGATTCCTGTCGGCACAATCAATGATTTACTATTAATATATCGAATATTTGCGTTTGCATTCTCAATGTTTACTGTTACCGATTTGCCATCTACTGGTTGTTCGCTATCATGTGATACCTTTGTTTGGTAGTCATTATCTTCCTCTGTGATTGCGGTTGTCTTAATTATCTTATCAAAATTAAATAGTTTAACTGTATCGCCGTGCTGGAGTTTAAATGTATAAACATTATTTGCGTCTGGTGTTAATTGCTCGGCCGCACCATTATTCTTAGAGATTGATACTGGTCCTGTATAATCTGTATCATCTTGTGAGGTAAACTTTGCATTAAAGTTAAATTGCTCATATCTATTACCTTGATTTCCTTCGACTGCCTTGTTTACTACAACTGTTTGAATTTTTGTGTTTATGAACATCATATCAATCCTATGCCCTGTGTTTGCCTCTACTATCCCACCAGACATAACTGGCCTATTGACATAAACTAATTCTGGTGTTGAATATTCAATTCCAGGAACCGTGTTATTGCTCTCTATACCATCTTTACCGTCATCTATTTGATAGTTTGACAAATAACCTAAATTATTGGCATGTTGTGTAATGGTTAATTTTGCGGATTCGGGTATTGAGACAATGTTCATGCCTCCAGTGTAACTGCTTGTTTCAAAATCATAACTAATCTCGCCATTCATTGCATGGACTTCCGTAAATTTACCTGTTGGGTTGTCCAAGGACCTTAAAAACACAGTGTCTTCTTGGTCTAAACCAGTAATGTGTGCTGTATACTTAAACGTTTGATTCGGGTCGCCTGCACCGTCAATTCCTGTATACATAATGGCTGTAAATGCTTTGTAATAATTATTTTTTAATACTATCTTCTCTTTTGAGCCAGCCTCAACCATATAAGTCTTTGTCTGCACACCTTGATTGCGTTTACCGACCGCTGTATCTACCAACACACCATTGTGATATACCTCAATGTTTGACTGATGTCTAGTTTCAGTATCAATAAACTGTGGGTACTCAACCGAATAATTTAACTTACTCACACCTTTAATAATCATGGTTGTACCATCGGCTCTCGAGTTGGTTATATCATGAATACCATAGAGAGGTTGAGTATAGTTGCCGTTATCGTCTGTCGTAATCGTTGTTGTAACGCTACCCAAAATAGCATCATACGATTTATTTGGCTCTAAACCAGAGATAACAATGTTTGTTAAAGTTGCATCAAGATAATCAGCGACCGCTAAGTCATGTGATACCGCTTCTTTACTAAACGTAAACTCTACTGTACCAGATTCTTCTGCATGGACTGGTGATACAATTAATGCAGATAATATGACGGTGAATAATATTTTAATTATTTTTTGCATATCTTACTCCTTTAAGGACTTTTTGTAGTCTTTGATGTTTGTTTCTGTTAGTTCACCTAGCAGAACTGTTCTGTTTATATCTGTTGTTACTTTGCATGTCGTTAATGCAATATAACGTTTGTCATTTTCAAGGTTCCTGTCTTGATTAGACAAGTCAATAGAGAATGTCTTAGGGTCAGTTGCTTGTGTCTCAAAAATTTTAATGAACTTGATTTTGTAAACTTTGTCTTTTGTCAATAAGTAACCATTTATATGATTCTTGAAAAAGTTTTCATCATTCCAGTTATCAAGCGAACCAAACATTAGACCTTTATTCATGTGATGCCCATATAACAAATTATACTTATCTGTGAAGTCTGGTTTGTTTTGAAAATCTGCGAAAATACTACCTGATAGAGAATACTTACCAAAACAGTCTTTATTGATGTATTCAAGATTATCCTTACCTTGCATAATTGGGTAGTTAACCTGCGTGTCTGGAATCGTTAACCAGGCTTTCGCCAAAGGCACATCGGAAAATGAAATGCTATCCTCTGTTACCTCTGGCTGATACCCTAGTTTTTGAGTTGCTTTTGCTTGATTATAGACATTGTAATTATCAAGTAAACAGTATACACCAAGAAGCATACATGTAATACCTACTACTGTGATTAAATTGTCTATAAAGTTGTTTACATGCTTTAAAGGATGTTTTTTGTCTATATCCTTTAGCCTCTTGGTGATACCCATTTTATTTCTCTTCCTTACGCTTACGAGAAACTAAGAATGCTGTTCCACCACCTGCTAACATAACTGCTACATAAGGCGCTGTTTCAAGTAAGATACCTGTTGGAATTAAACCATTCTTACTGTTAGTGAAACCTGTCTTGATGGCTGTTGTACCAAATGTACCTGTTGTTCCACCGTCATAAGCCTCTGTACCGTTCACTTCCTGTGTGATACCTGCTGTTGATGTATAGTCTTGTGCGTCCTCAGTTAATTCATACTTGACACCTTCTGCAATACCCTTAACTGAAATGTATTCACCATCTTTTAACTTGAATGTACGAGTTGCGGCACCATGTTCATCCGTTTCAATAACTGTCTTAGTACCTGTTGCTGGAGTGTCTTGTGCATCTTCTCTAGCCTTACTGTAATCTACAGAGTACTTTGTGTTAGGGGCTGCCCCAGTAAGTTTTAATGTAAATGTAAAGTCTTTATTCTTATTACCTTGGTTTCCTGTTACTTCCTTACCAAAGATTAAGTCTGCTGATGTATAAGTGTTTACGAAACCATCTGACTTGTCTGCTAACTCATAAGCGGCGTCAGTATCTTTTAACTCAATACCATCTGCTGTCTTGTGCATTACATAACTTGACACTTCTAGTGAACCATTGTTATCAATTACAAATACATCCATGACACGTGTTGTTGTAGTGTCATTTGTTACGCCTGTATTTGTGCCTGTTTCTGTAACGACATAACGATATACGCCTGGTTCTGTAAAGTGGCATGAACTAAAGTCGATAGTCGCTGTTTTCTTAGCATACTGCTTATTTGCTGGTAAGTTATCTCCATGCTCACCAATCTTTCCTGTCTTAACGACTGAGGCTGTATCTGTTGCAGAGAATGTAACATCTGCAATAGTTGGTGTACCTACGCCAGCAAAAATCTTTGAGTGTGTAGCGTCTCCTGCTACTGCTGTACCTGCTGTTACTGTAAACTTGAATGTAGCATTAGGTACTTGAATGTCTTTGTCCATTACAAAGTACTTTTCAAATGTTGCTGTTGTACCCGCAACTGGGTCATAACCGTCGGCTGCAAATACTGGTGCAACTGCTCCGGCTGCCACAAGTGCTGTGGCTGATAAACTGCCAATTAAATTTCTAATTTTCATTTACTTTTTCTTTTCTCCCGAGTGCTTTTTCGCACTGATTAATATTACAATGCCACTACCAATAAATAGTAATGTAGAACCATTGTTTAAAATAATACCAGTTGGAATTAAACCATCTTTTTTATTTGTGAATACGACATGCATATCTTGGTAAGGGTATCTAAACAACCATGATTGTTTACCACTTACACTCTGTTGATAATCTTGGTAGTCCTCTGACACTTCGTATGACGAGCCTATAGGCAAGTCTGTGAGTGTGATAGTATCTCTATGACTTAGAGGAACAGTCGCTCTTCCATAGCCTTTGGCGTCTGTTGTAAGAGTGTATCCATCTCTAAGGTTATAGACAAAGTTGGGTATTGCGTTTTTCACTTTAACTGCGACATTAAATTTCTGAAAAACACTACCTTGATTACCCTTTACAATCTTTTGAATCGTTAATTTGTCTGTTGCGAGTTTTCCGTAGTATTCAAAAGTCTTTACATTATCACCTAGAATATAGGACGAAATTTCTAACTTACCGTTATTATCTGACACATAAACGGTTAAATAATCATACTCATTATCTGTCAGGTAATACACCGTATCTCGTTCTAAATCCTTACTGGTTGTGAAGAATCCGTGTATTGAGAATTGATAAACACCCGGCTCTTTAAAAGTTAATTTACTTAAATCTGCAACAACCTTAGTCTTACCTGTTTCTACCAACTCTTTTGATACCGGTGTAGAGAACGTTAATTCACCACAACCAAGACTACTTTTCTCTTCTGTAATTTCTAAGACAAAATGTGATTGTTGAAAGATGGCCGCCTCATGCTTATCTCTATCTACTAAATTCAATGTTATTTCAATTTTGCCACCATGAACTGGCTCATAGACATTGGCAGCCTTAGTATGAATGGTTAGTGTTAAAAACAATAAACAAATCAGCATTACTCTAAAACGCATTAGAAACCTCTACGTCTAAAAATAAAGAATAAGGTGCCTGTAATATCTTTCTCTTTTACTGACTTGAACTCTCTACTATCGGACGTGTTCTCTCGATAATCATTCAAAAGAAATATCTCGCCTTGTGGCACAGTATAAGGAAATACAATGTCGCTTTTTTCTAATTTATGTGTCAATGTATTAGTTGCATTTACTGGTTGCTGGCCATCGACTGTTAAAATTCCTTTGTCTGTAATATCTACTACTTGATTTTCTCTTGCGATTACTCGATAAAAGTTATCTTGATAGTGCACAACATCCTCGAGATGAGTATGCTTGTCATATTTCTTAATAACACATAGGTCACCGTCTTTAACTGATGGGTACATATTGTTGTTGTAGTATATTGTCATTGTACCTATATAGGTATGAATCAGAAATAATACTACACCGATTATAAACAATTTTCTAATGAAACGAACCATGCTCATCCTTCCTACTGATACTATATGTTATATATCAGTTTTTACACCACCTGTATCTATATATACAAGAAACCAACAGGTGGTGTGACACCATGAATAAAAAGAGTGCCTTATTCGCACTCTAATTCATCGAAATCACTGATAGCATCTGTGATTACATCACTCTGGTCAATGACTTTCTCTATGGCCTTAAACAATTCTTTTTCGTTTGAGCATATTAATAACCTTCTTGCAATAATTTCCGGTTCTATAGGACCGTTATTGTATCTATCTACATACTCTCTTTTTAATATTGCTGACATGAAATAGTCACCACGCTGGTGGATATATAGTTTTAATGCAATGAAATTTGTAGTCACAAAGCATACAGAGTCCTCGTCCTCGTCTTCCTCGTAACCGAACTCTTCCATAACAATTTCTCCCTGTATCTCTTCACCACTCTGTACCTGCCCTAAATGGAATACATCGCCATACTTCTTGTTTAACGACTTTAATACTGCTTTTAATGTTTTCTTTGTCATATTAACAACCTTTCTGTTTATATACTCATTATAGCACAATATTAAAAAGTCAATACTGTTTAATATATCTATCCAATCTTAGTGTGGTAGGTACTGCCGGCAGTACGTAAGCCTGTTGCCTTTAGGTGGTGGGCAGTTCACTTAATCAATACGGCTCATAATTCTATGGCAATCTTCTGCTAATGTCTCTACTGCTTTTTGAATCTCTTTCATGACAGAAACCGTTTGTGAAAAATTTGAACAGTGACGGATTCCGTTAAAACCAATCTCTTTATTATCTTTAAATGTTTTATATTCAAGATTGTTTTCTTCATTTGCATTGAATTGAGATGTCATATAGACAGTGAAAACAATACTGTGATTATGTTTTAATTTGGAAAGTTTAAAAGTATAAATAGATTGTTTTGTGATTTCTGTTTTCTCTTCACTGATTAATTCCAATTTCTCGCCAAAGTCAGTATTCCATAAATACTCATTAAAATCTTTTTCTGTTAATAGGCTTAACATCTTCTGTCACCTCTCTTTAATTTTAACATACCTTATTGTATATGTCTAGCCACCATACAATGCAATACCTTCTTGATATAATGTATAGAAAGAGAGGATATGATTTATGCCAAAAGTAAAAGCATTGAACAATAAAGGTGAACTAACATGGTGTACTGCTAAGACACCTGGCAGTGGTAATTGTAACCATGTATTACACCAATTAGACGGTATGACTGACGAGCAATTCCAACAAGAAGTGGATAATTACAATGAAACTCTGCAAAAAGCAAAAGACCTGCTCAAAGACGTTGGTACTACATACACAAAAGAAGATATTGAAATTCTTGAAAATGAAGGCTTAGTTGAGATTTACTACGCAACACGTGGTAATAAAGAAATGTTTAAGGACGCGGCCAACAACATCATCGAGAATGGAGATAGTATTATTATTGCTGATAGTAAAACAGAATTAGATAAGAAACTCTATTCTGTTTACTTTAACAAAATCGAAAGTGACATTACAGATAAGTTAGACAGAGGTGAATATTCAGACTACGGTTCAGTCGATACCGAGAGCGAGGATAGAGACAATCCTGAATATACAGAGTACTCTATTGATTTTACTTACCACGATATGGACGACTTAACAACCGATAATACCGTTGAGGGTTTAGATATTAACTTCGACAAAGTAAACGGCAAATACTACGCTGTGAATGTGTCAGACGAATAAAGGTTGCTATGTATTGTAGCAATCTTTTTCTTGTCATTGTTCAAGAAATGATATATTATATACTTTAAAAGGAAAGAGGTAATCAATGAAAAAGAAAAATATGATTAAGAAGGCGTCTGTCGGCGTATCATTCCTGATGTCATCTGTACTTTTATGTGGAAGTGCATTAAAGACTTACGCACAAGCAGATTTAACACCAGAAGAAAGTCAGAAATTGACAGAGTTCTTAGCAACTAATCCAACAAATGGTGCAAGAATAAGTTTAGGACTCACAAACAACGTAAGTCATAGTAACTATACATTCCCAGGAAGAAACAACTTCACATCTATATTTGAAAGTCGTTCAACAAAGACTAAGTTAGATAAGGACTATGACTTTGTGTTAGATGATGGAGACCATGCGGGAGAAACAGTACATATCAAAAATTGGCAAGATTTAGAAGTCTTTGATTTGTCAACTGCTGAACCTTACGGAGCAGCTTATGGAATGGGTAAGTATCTATTTGCAAAACAGGTAACATTCGTAACAGATGATGGTATAGAGTTCATAGAACATAATGTTGCTTTACCAGTTGATTTTGATGGTGGGGAACGTTATGACAAGACTGCGTACCCTAATAGATACGTGTTTGATTATCCGATTGAAGAAGAAGATTCACGTTTTACTCATGATATTATGGGTGTAGAAGACATGGCTGCTTCAGGAGGAACTGGCTATTGGCAAATAACTGCTACTGTTAATGAGGAAATTCCTTATGATACGATTGCTGAAATTGATGAAAATTTAAAGCAGGGAGAAATTGTAGAAGTTACACAAGGTGCAATTGGTAATAAGATTGGTACATTTAACCTTACAGTTGGTGATGATTTAGGTAGTAGATACTTAGATTATGATGCTGATGTGATTTATAACGACCTAAAAGACTTATTTAGTACTTCATCAATTCAAAAAGATGCGTTCTTTGTTCGTGATTGGGGAATGGCTACATTTGTTGAAGGTGGTGCAGTAGACGCTAAAGATAGACTATTACATGTAGGTATTGACTATACACAATATGTAACAGAGGATGGCACTACATTAAAGGCTAAGGAATATGGGGTACACGAGAAAGACACATTTGATGGTTACGAATATGTTACAACACGTACTGAGGCAAATGGTGATACAGTTCATGTGTATAAGAAAGTTGTTACACCAACTACTACACCTGAGCCAGAGCAACCAGTAACACCTACTGACCCAACACCAACGCAACCAGAAACTCCTACTCAACCAGAAACACCAGCAAACCCAAATCCAACACCAGCACCTGAGGTGCCAGGAGACAACTCTGGTAATGTAAATGGTGGTAACGATGAAGACACGACACCTGCCCACCCAACAGAGGGCGAAACACCTGTCAGTCCTACACCAGAAGTACCTAATAATCCTACACCAAACCCTACACCAGAGCCAGAGAAACCAGTTGAAGATAATACACCTGTGGCTCCAACTCCAACACCAGAACCAAACGTGCCTGTTGAAGAAACACCAACTCAACCAGTGAATCCTGGCAGCCCTGCTGAGGAGACACCTATAAATCCCACACCGGCTCCAGAGGTGCCTAACAACCCAACAGAAGACAATAAACCAAACGCTCCTGTAGAGGAAAGCAAACCTAACTTACCTGTAAATGAAACTAAATATAGTGTTACAGAAGGAGGCGGTACACCACCAACTGGTGACGGTATCTTAGCATATGCAGTAACATTGTTCGGCAGTATCATGTCAGGTGCAAGTATTTATGTATTGAAGAAGAAGGAAAGCGAATAGGCTTTCCTTTTTTCGGATTAGGCATTGCCGGATGTTTTATTTACCTAAGAGTATATTTATATTAAAAAAGAGCAACCTGCTTTGGATTGCTCTGTATTTGTGTAATAAGGGGTGTATGTCATAAAATGTTTTGCCACAATGGTAATAGGCGTTTCCTGACATTTTGTTTGTTTAGACAAGTGTTTTATCATACGGATTTAATACCGTTGTGGAATGCCTACCACCGTTTGTTTAGTGTATATTAAAGTGTCTGGTGTAGTCCAACGAAGAGTAAATAAGTATTTTGATAATAAAAATAAGAGTAGGCTAATATACCTACTCTTTTACTTGGCGTTTGCTAGACTTAACAATTCTTCATACTCGTCTTCCGACATCTCTTTGATAATATCACCACTCTTTGAGTGGATGACCTCGTCAAGTTTCACCATCGACTGGTTATTGTAAACATTAATATTGCCTTTACCATATTTTTCTTCAAGATAATCTCTCAAAAAACAGTCATCTGCGAAGAAACCTTGGGCAATGAATTCCTCATCATTCAATGAAAGGCCTATGCGACCTCGCGGACTTCTGGGCACTAGGGTTCCAAGTCCGGTGTTGAATACCATTGTTGATAATGTTGGGTCTAGTGGTCCTGCACACATTCTAGCACTTGCGTTATTTCTCATAGCCATAGTGATACCTTGGTCTAAAGCGACACGCTGGCTCCATACTTGTACGTGTACCATTGCGGCACGTCCTAGACGATAAATACTTTCAATCGCTTGGGTGCACTGTGCTTGATACTGGGCGTTCATTTGCCCTTGTTCGTCTTCCTTACCTGCTTTGATAGGAGACAACAACTCACCTGCTTCGTCTACAATTACCATGATTGCCTGTGTTCGCTCTGATTCAGGTATGTCCATATAGTTTACAACATCTCTTTGGACCATTTCTTCATACCTATCCATCATTATCTTCTGTGCATAAGTTAAGATAGAGGCCGCATCTTCATGGGTCGTACCAACAGGTACACCGAATTTTAAGAACTTGCTACCTTCTACACGTTTTAGGTCAACAATCATCAACAACCAGTTCTCTGGTCTCAATAAACATCCGTTTTCAATATTTCTAAGTAGTGCTGACTTACCACCACCTGTTTTACCTGCACCGATAACCTGCGGGGCGTTCAACATGCTTGGTGGTTGTATATCTGTTTCTCTGATACCAAGTTTGCCCATGAGTTTCCACTGTTCGCCTACTGGGTCATAACCGATAACACGTTCATCTTGATTTGTTTCGCTATTATGAATCACTACACCACTTTTAGATGATAAACCAAGTGGGAAATAATAAGGTGATATTCTTTCATTAAAGATGTAATCGTTACTCCATGGTGCTTTTGTTGGTAATGGGTCTAATAGTATTAGATGAAGATTGTGGTTAATAAAGTCCCAACCATTCGCAGGGTCTAACTCCCACTGTCTACCGGCACCTAATTCTTTAGAAAAAGCACTTAATAGAGCCATTTCGTTTGAGTTATCTACACCGATAGGTAGTTTTAATGTAATCTTATTCGGATAGCCACCACTACCATATCCATCTATCGTAAACTCGTATTCATAAGTATAGGTACCTGTTTGAGGATATACCTTACCAATCCACTTTGACTTTAAGAGCATACAGTTTTCAATAAATTCATTTAACTTAGGATTATCGAAGGACTTACGGGTTGTTGTAATCTGCATATCATCTTCCCAGTCCTCGTCAGGTGCGTAAAAGAACTTACCTTTACCAAGGTTCTCGCTCAATGACTGCATAAACTGGATTTTGTTCTTCTTCTCAAAACTTGGCGAAATGAACCATTTTATACTTTCTGGATATTCATTGGTATCATCCCATTTAATCTGGAACTCTGACTGGTAATTTCTGATTGTGACAGTTGGGTCAATTAAACCCATATATTTCTTCTTAAACTGCAAGAACTTATTAATAATGTTTAATTCATTATCTCGCTTTTGCTTTAATAAAACACGTAAAAGAATACTCCATGCAATACTTAATACAACCGCCACAAGCAATGCCTTAATATCACCAAAAATGAGTGTTAGTAGCATAAAAAGAATATACAAACCAATATACAACTTTTTATTTAATTTTAATTCAGGCCACAGTGTTCTGGAAAAAGCATATTTATGTAGAGCCTTTGTTTCTTCAAAGAACGTTTCCTTAGGAATGGCATCCTTATTCTGCATTCTAGCAGGTCGTTTCTTATTATCGCTTTGAAGTATCTTGACAAGTTGTCCTAAAAGTGTCCAGAAAGACAAGAATATAATTAAAGCAATTACTCTAATAACCATAATTTATTTCCTCTTCTGATTTTCCCAAAACTCGTCAAAGGCTGCAAACGGGTCTTTTCTGTCAAACTTCATTAAGACTAATTTATCAATATGCTTTTTTGCCTCTTCAGGAGTCTTAAAACCACCATTCTTCATCTTGCTTTCTAAGATTAATTTTTGGTAGTACATCTTCCATTTATTAGAGTCTCTTAATTTTTGTAGCAACTCTTTTGTGTCTGTTGGTTTCTTTTTAAATGGCATGTTTATTGACCTCTCTTCTATTTCATATCTTATATCAAGAATGTGTGTAGGAACGGTTTTAAGCGTGTTTTTACTCAAATCTGTATAATGTATCAGCCCGTTGGTTTTAGGTCTAAAATAAGTCTAAAAAGTCGCACGGCCGGGGGTGTAAAACGGTTTTAAGCAAATAAAAAAAGAGTAGATTTCTCTACTCTTCTGGAATTATTTTTAAATGTGGCAGTCCACAAGTGTTACCGTTGCGTACGGATGTGTCTGTTTTAATTCTTCTAACGTTTTATTGAAAAACTTTGTGTATTCTTTTAAGGAGTCACTTGTCGTATCCGACATCCCAAACCAACCCATCTTTCCTTGTTCATACCACTTACCATCTAACAACATTGCGAGTGTGCTAAGCGATGCTTTATCTTTTGCAAACGTTTCCTTGTCACCAAATGTGTCTTTGTAATAACTATCTTTATACCACGAAACGAAACCGTCAGCATATTCACCATCTTTTAATGGTTGCTTGTCAACAACAACTTCCCAGAAACGTTTTGCTTTTTCGTACATATCTTTATCTTTTTTTGTATTCTTCTATCGCTTTGCATGCATCAAAGAAGGTAGTACGGTTTGCAAAGATATTATACTCTCTTAATTTCCCAGTCATATTAACTAAGTACACGTTATATATAAGAATATCCTTATATTTTTTAAGCATCTTCTCACTTGGTAACATAACAGCACCTTCTTTCTTTTAAACTTCAAAATTGAGGTTAAATGGATGCTTGCCACCCAAACTAGATAAACAAACATTGCCATTTAACTTTGATTTTCCACAGTTCTCTCTGTGATGGTATAGGTTTTGAGCCTCTATACAGGCTTATCTTGATTTACAGAAGTGTACCAACTGTTCTGAACTCGTCTTGTGTTTTATGGTTGCGAGGGCAGGAGTTGCACCTACGACCTCTAGGGTATGAGCCTAGCTATCTACTACTGATATACCTCGCCATAATGGTGTGTGCTTTTCGTTAGTCACGCCCATAGGTTCTTTTTACAACTAACTAGGCAAAGCACACGAAGCCCTCTGGTCACCTTGTGGTATTCCACCACTAAATACAGGACTTGCTTTTCATAGGATTTTAATGCTCGTATTCAAGTGAAAGTCATCGCCCAGTGCTCGGCAATCACAAATGAATCTTAGCAACCTCATTTAGGTAAGTTCAAAACTGGGATTTCATAAATTGTTTGGGACACCTTACCACACCCGAAGAGGACCTAACGGTTGCAACCTATTTTTAGATACCTCTACTCATATTATACAACTTTTTTAGAAAAAGTGCATAATCTTAACTAGTTCTCTTCTTTTTGTTCTTTGGATTCCTTGATTTTCTTTTCAACAAACTGCTTACCACCAAATAAGTTGTAAACAACTAGTGCTAAGAAAGAACCGATAAAACTGTAAATAATATACATTACTCTTTACTCCTTCTGCCAACTAGGCCATATTACGTTTAAATGAATTGCTATCACTTAAGCTCACTGAATATATCAAGTTTTCGTCAATTTACGTTTAAGAACTCTTGCAATTTAAAACCGTAAAACTTATGACCCTTATACTCTTGCCATTCAAAACTGCCTCTAGCACCGTACTTGTTGCCCTTTTTATTTTTAAATTTTTCGTCAAAAATATCAATCGTTTCACCGTTTAGCAACTTTTCAATTTCTTCTGGTGTGAATTTATGACCGTTCCACTCGTCCTTGAACTTCACTTCTTCACCTGTAGAAGTCTTACCCTCTTGTTTCGGCTGTGTTATAGGTCGTTCTACCCTAACTGATTCTCTGTTTTTACTAACAACAGGTATCTCTTTTTCAATAATTGTCGCCATTTCTTCTAAGTGCTTATCAATATACTCAAACTGACCCTGACCGATTTTCTTCATAATGGCCATCACATGCTCTGTTAGTTTAGTGCCACCAAATAGAGTACCTGCTAGTAACTTGTGTTCTATAGAACCGTATTGCGTTAAAGACAATAAACCCTTATGGTTGCTCATTAAAGGGTAACTTGCCTTATCACTTGTAATTTGAGATAAAGTACTTGTTCTTGTCGCACCTGTACCAACATTAAATTTCTCTAACTGTTTCATTAACCATTTCATCGTTGGTTTGCTTGGCTTAGGTGGTTCACCCTTATATACAAACGGACTAGCCTTCTTACCAATACCCTTAGAGACAACTTCTTCTTCATCGTCTAAATCTTGACCGTAGACTGCTTTCCATCCAGACTTCTTAGGTATATTAACCTTAGCGATAAATAAAGGGTAATCAACAACCTCACCTGTCTGTTGCTCGTACTCATAATCCTCTGCCAAGATTGATAATGCCGATTTTGCTAACATGGTATAAATCGCAACACCAATCTTGCCGAACCTAGACTCTAAATCATTAAGCGACTTAGGAACTACCTCACCAGGTCTATTGGCACCATGAGAACCCTCTTCCTTAACATGAGAACTTCTAGCCTTTTTATGTGTCAATAAATCAACATCGACACCGATAACCTTAGCAATACGCGGAGCAAGACTAACTAACTCTAAAAACTGCTCATGTGTAATCGTATGGTCATCTGTTCTTGGGTAAGTAACAATAGACGCCTCATACATTTTCTGATACGTTGATAAAACATTCGCTGGCTTATAGCCTCTGCTTGCTAAACTTGCTGATAATGACGCCAAGTCCAGCATCTTAGGTGGCACTGTTTTCTTCATCTCACTCTTTTCTATTAACGGATTTGTTGTTAATACTCTTGTTGCTTGCATAGATAGATAATCCCATTTACTTCTAAATAATGCTTTTTGATAAGGAGGCCAAGACTCCAAATCTTCTATAGCCACAGGATTAGCCAAGGCAGACTCAATATCACGCTTACTTTCTGACACGTGGAATAGGCGTTTAATGACCTTGCCTCTACATAATTTATTCTCTATTAATACTTCGGCAGCAAGAAGGTCTCCCTCGCCTGATTCGTCATTGTCGGTAGCAATCCAGATTTCCGAACAACCCTTTGCCTTTTCCTTAATATTATTGATTACATCTCTGCACCCATCAGCAACAACCCTTTCCCATTTAAAGTCCTTATAGGACCAAGGTAAAGATGTCAGAGACCACTTACTATACGAAGGACCTGCGATTACACTAACATCAGCCCACTGATACAGGTGGCCTCTTGCATTAACTATGACAACATCATTACCTTCCCATTTAAACTTCTTGTCTACACTACCACCCATAGCAGATGCATAGTTCCTTGCCTGCGACGGTTTTTCACATAATATTAAAATCATAATCTCTCCTTTACCTAGGTATGAACCTTTATTAGGAACGGTTTTAAACGTATTTTCACCTAAAACTATACAATATATCAGCCTCTTCATTTTTGCCTAAAAATAGGTTAATAAAGTCACGTGGTTTCTTCCTAGTTTTGCGTTTCGGCTATATTTTTAAATTGAAATTTTTGCTTAAATAAGGGAAAAGGCGATGTATTACACCGCCCGTTCCTGAGTTTATGTTAAAAATTTATCAGATAGGCGATTTGAAACAGTTATCTCTGTTGTCATCTTCGAGGACGACCATAATACGGGTATTCAGGACGACTAGTCCCGTAACCTGCTTATTCACCTTGTCTTTAAAAGTAAGTTTATGTTTGCTGTAGCCTATCTTTTATCATCAACTGCTCTTCTGCTGTTGTTGATACTATTTATATCAGTTTTTAGTGGGTTTCAAGCGGTACCCACTAAACCGTAATTCTTAAATACGAACTCTGTCGTATCTCTCACTCTGTAGTGTTGTTAACATCACCATCACTGGGTCAATCTTCTGCTTTACTACAGTTTCGCCCTTCTCATTGACTGTTGTTTCGTACTGTGTACCGTCAATTACATTCTTAAATAGAACAGGTGAGTAGCCACCAACCATCGCAACGTTAGTGCCGTTCTTATCTTCCTGGAACATACCACAATGACTTGTACGCACATTCCAGTACACGATAGCAGGCATTTCGTAACCATGTTCTGCAAACTTCTCTGTCCAATCACGATGTAAAGTGTCACGACCACTAGCATAATCAAATTGCATATCAGAGATTACATACAACTTATTAGGAATATCTGATTGTGAACAGTTGTTCTTAATAGCAGTGTCTAAGATTAATCCTAGCACCTTATTGAAATCAGTATTCATACCCCAATCTGCTCGTTGCATATTGTGAATCTTATCAACAATATCTTCACCTTGAACCTTTACAAGTTCTGGTCTACTAGAGAATGTGATAAATCTATTCTTAAATGGTCCATTACACTTATCAGCACAATATAAACCAAGTGAGATGGCAACTTCCATAGGCATACCTGACATAGAACCAGATGTGTCAACTACACAGATTCCAGTTTCATTGCGACCCTCGAACCAGTTAGGTAAGTTCTGCCACATAGCATCGTATAAATAGCGATTGCTTAACGATATGTTGTAGTTGTTCATAATCTTAGAAACAATATCAACAGGAATTAGTGTACCAGCGTTAATCTTAGCCTTACCTGTCATAAGTTCTTTTAGATACACCAAATAACGTTCCTGTGCCTTACGCATGAATAATTCACGATAAACCATCTGTGCTTTAGATGGCAACTTAGAGAAGTCGATATCTTCATAACGATTCTCTGCAATCTTAATTTCAACTAAGTCTAACGCTCTACGTAACTTAGATAATGTCTTACGATATTCACGTTCAGACATATTAAGACCATTTACAATCTTTAATGCTACATTACGTGTATTCTTAACACCATTATTTGCAGATGGTAACCACTTAGCCATAAGGCTTGGTGCCCCACCGTTATTAACAGACTTAACATCTGCCTTTAGTGTTTCCTTGATTAAATCAAGAACTTCACGTTCAACTGGTGTATCTAATAAACATAACAAGTCATCATAACGACCATAGAAAGCAAAGTTATCTAGATTCTTGATAACTACTTCTGGTTTATTCTTTGCAAGATAATTCATAATAACACGGAAAACTCTACGTTCACCCTGTCCACCACGAATATCACGAACATAAAATAACAACTTCATTGCTAACTCTTTATTCTCTGCATAAGCAAGATTAAAAGTCTTGATGATTGTATCTTCATCTGTTTCACGGAATGTTGCTAATGTACTAAAAGCATCTAATAAACCACTCTTAGTTGAACGTAGTGCAATCGCACCGTTTTCTGTTTCTGTGTAATTTAACTCGTTTTCTAATAAATTTGTAAAATTCATAAATAATACCTCTTACCTCTTTTCTTTTTTTTCTGACCAATAGAAATTTAATGTTTTGCTGTTAGGTAGGAAAAGTTGCGGGAGTAGGACTTGAACCTACAACCTTCGGGATATGAACCCGACCATCTACCATTGATAATATCCCGCCATATGAGAAGGCTTTTATTAAGGTGCCCTCATACCTTTACACTTATATTATACAACTTTTTTATTACTTTGCAACAAAATTTTTAAAAATTTCAAAAATTCGCCCGCCGTCCATGGTGGTGTAATCTCTTATATAGGGTAAAAAAGAAAAGAATAGGGTATTCTCTACGATAATATTGGTGGTGTAATCTATTGTATATGATAATAAAAAGGAAAGTCTTTACGGTAGTATTAAAATAATGAAAGAACACAGTTATAGTTCCTAATGACAATGCTATAGATAAACTTGCAAATAACCAAGCCTGATAAGAGCCTATTAATTAATCTATTTGACTGTAGTATAATTTTAAAAGAGAAAGGAAGTGATTGTGTGGCAACAGTTCAAAAGGGAATTAGGGTAAGACTATACCCAACCGAAGAACAGGAAATTTTAATCAACAAGACCCTTGGTTGCTGTCGATTTATCCATAATCAAACACTCGCTGACTGTAAGCGGTTATACGAACAAACTC